>Ga0208449_1001346_pt1 | contig 13338 bp, 7 predicted proteins | sample MalvireepMed_s17_FD_184247 | JGI IMG/M metagenome (GOLD analysis project Ga0208449, IMG submission 184247) | Marine viral communities from the Global Malaspina Expedition - Malaspina viral metaG DeepMed_s17 (SPAdes) (version 2) | ecosystem: Environmental > Aquatic > Marine > Oceanic | place...
AATGTGCTCAATTCCGCCCTTATAATAATAATAAGCAGAGCCATATTTTGCGAACGTAACTGGATTGGAATAATCAACCTGGGGTACAAACTCAGATTGCTTATCTTTTAACTGTTGTAAATTACGCTCTGATTCTACATCCTTGAAGGCTTCTTTTTGTGTTTTATCAGATGAATAATTTCTTTCAGTATCCGTAGATTCGAAAAGTTTTTTAATACTCATAGTCTTCTACTCTAAACTTAAATGCATATGGCTGTTCAAGCCACGACCTAAGTGCAGAATTATAAAAAGAGAACTTAAACCCATATGCATAACCCGGCTCTAATAAATCCATATCGAAATCAAAATAATTTCCCGACATGTCATATTCTAAGAGCGTATGCAAATCGCTACCAGTTCCATAGGGGACGGCTTCAAGACCGTCCAACAGTCTATACACTCGATAAGAGGCACTGTGAATAGTTGTGGTTTCTGCTGTCGCTTCGGCAACGGTGAAAATGGTGGGGTTCCAATTTTTGTGCCTAACATATAAATTAAATCGTGTTGTTTCATTGCTTCTATATTTGTTTTTTAAATTAGTAATGTTCAAATAATAAACAGGATTGGTTACAATCGGTGAAGCGTTTATAACAGTGGGCTCAAAAGAACTGGTGTAAAATTGAGTTACATCGGCGCCGGCCGCAGTACTGCCGCTAAACCAAACATCATAAATTCTTTTAAGGGGTGTGTTAGCGCCTGTAATGCCGACCGAGCAAGAATATATACCGGTGGACACATAGCCACCAGTTGCAACTTGGGTACCATCATATAGCTTTAATCTAGAGCCCGATGGTGCAGTGCCAGCAGCGGAACCAGAATATAGGCTTACATAAATCTTTCCGGTGCCAACAACAGGAATGTTGGTTAATTGTCCGCGGACATAATTGTATAAATATAGAGTGTTTAAATTCTCGGACGGTGGTGCTAGCGAGCTACTATAGGTAAAGTCTCCTCTATCGTCTTTTGTTGTAGAGTTCCACCTTGCTTCGATGGCTGGCCGGCTGAAAAAGAATTGTGATCCTCGGGCGAAAAATCTCTTTGTATAATATGACTTTGTGGCGCCATCGACATTATCAATAATACTGCCTGTGTTTTCTCCCGTTGAGCTAGAATAATATGCTTCTTGGCTAGCGGTTAAATGTACGCCCACGCCATAATTGTTAATATCACCAGACATCCATTTCTCCACTAACGGAGTTATATCAACCTCTAGGTGTTCTAAGCCCGTGGAGAATGTTTGGCTAGCGGTAAGAGCGGAAAATGAAGAGCTTATAAGATAGTCGCCACCAACACTGGTCCATGCTGCTGTGTTGGAAGCAGACATCCAGTTTGCACCGGTATTGCCCTTTGTCTTGTCTTCGTAATTCTCTAAATCTAATCCAACACCCTCTTGCCAGGATTGCGAAACTGGAAGAACAACCAATTTAAGATCTCTAGGAACTGTTTTTGAGGTTTGCGCATTATATAATTTAAGATAAAAGCTAACGCTGCCGCTCGCGGGCACGACGCCATTAGTTCTGTCTGTACTAATACTTGAGATGGGAAACTTTACTAAGACTCTTGAAAGCTCTTGTGAGCCTGTATTTTCGCGGGCATAGATAGAATAAACTTCCATTACATCTGCGGCACCGGCATTGGCGCCAGTGGCGCGGGTTTGCAAATTTGGGGGAAATGCGTTTACAATCGTTGTGTCGGCGTCAGCGACATATTTTTTAAGTCCCATTACCTAATTTTTCCTCGAATGTCTGTCTCAGGAAATTTAATTTCAAGTATTGTATTTTTTGGAGCGATCAAATAAGTGCCTTCGGGGGATATGTTTTTGTTAATGTTTATAACTGTTGAGGCATAATTGCCTCCGGATTTATTTGTTAGTTTTACTTTTACAACGTCTAAAACACCTTTTACTTGCTTTAATTCACTATAAATATCACTAATATAGAAGGACTCACCAATAAAGAATGGATTTTTGTATTTAGTCGATAAAGTTTTAATACAAGAATCTAATACGTCAAATTTGTTTGCGCCAACTTGAGGCTTAACTACAAAATCTATTCCTAAATTAATAATATATGGATCTAATATATCAATTGTGTCGTTAATCATCCTATAATGATTAATCCATGTTTTAAGGTTGTTCTTTATTGTTTGATTTGTTTGTGTTAATTTTCCAAACTCATCTTGAGATATAACATACATATTTAAATTTCTTTTTAAAGAATCCGGATCTTTTTGTACAGAGCATCTTTTTAAAGATCCGTATTTTGCTGGCATTCTATATACTAAGTTTTCATAATCTGCTTGGGTGACAGCGCGATTTTGTGTTGGGAAAGTATCGAAAATTCTTCTTTTAATTTCCGTACTTGTTGGATTTGTGACGTCTCCTATAATTGGAGTTTCGTTGCTGATTTCTAAAGAAGTTATAACAGTATTCATTTTTTGCGCGGTCAATGACGAGCGTTCATTAAACTCAAATTTTGCACTAGAAACCTGACTAAGAGCAGCCACTGCAACATTGGAATTGGTAGGGTTGTTGATTCTATAGGTAACTGTAAGAGTTGTGTTAGATGGAACTACCCCAAAACTATCATTTTTGGATAATCTAGATGGATCAAATGTTGTGTCTGTTGTATATGATTTTCCAAAAATATCTAGTGCAACAGACTGGGGATCAGCCACAACGTCGGTTTGGCCCGATTTGCCGCTTCCAAATTGGAGATAAACATTGTTTCGATCTCTTTCAGTAACAAATTTTCTTGATACTAAATAAGGCTTTATTATTGAGGGAACATTATCGTTCTGAAAGTTTGTGTTGGAAATTTCTTTGAAAACAATATCTTGCGACAAATAGTCTACTTCAAAATATTCATTTCCTTGCGAATCGGTAACTGATAGAACCTCCGATATATTACCAGCACTAAGTTTTAGTCTTAAAAATCGTTGATAAGACCCCACATTGATTTGTTCTTGTGAAAAATATCCCGACACTACATTTCCATAAGCTTTAACCGCAAAATGTGTGGGGGCGCCAGTAGAAGTGTCTACTTGTGACACAACAATAGGATTTTGAGGTTGATTAAAGTCTATATTTTCTATTAATACAAAGTTTAAGCCATTTTGCGAAGTAAATCTTGAGCCGCGCTTAAGAATAGGTAGATATCTCGAATCAGGGCCGAGAGCAGTAGGAGAAGCCGGTACCTGAACAAAGAGGCCCACTTGCCCATATGTAGATGCTCGGCCGGTGTCTTTGTACCCCAGAACTCTGCCATGGCGTACAACGTTGCTATATTGATAAGCTGTATCTAAGAAAGACTCATTAACATTGTAATCCAGATAAAGAGATAGCTGATCTCCGACATAGGCTACGGCGTCTAACATTAGACTCCCGAAGGAAGCTTCACTAAAATCTTGAAATGTATCTGGGTAGAATCTTTCCGCTATTTGCATCAGATCTTCCCGAATACTCTGGAAGTCTCTGTGCGTATAGTCTATAGGAAGAATCTTTTTTTGGTCATCTGGCATAAAAAGTCTCCAAATTAAATAGTTAATTCAATTAAATCTTTGGCTCCTATCTCGGGTATTCGATAGGTAATTACTAATCCTAAAGTATTCGTATCAGGACTTGATGTCCGAAAATCAATACTTGTAATAGAAACTACAGGCAAATAGATGCCTACTTGTTCCATTATTTTACTTCTAAGTTGCGCTGGAACATTTTCAGAATACATGGAAAATAAATAATTTTTTACTCCGACACCGAAATTGGGTTCCATAACTCTTTCGCCCGGGCTTGTCAATAAAAGCATTTTAAAATTTTGCTTAATCATTCTTTTGAAGCTTTTATTCATTGTAAAGCCGTCTGCAGAATTATATGTGAGGGGGAGGTGTACACTTAAAGAGGCCATGTTCTTGTTCCTTTGTTACAGTAAATATCAATTAATCCTTTTTCTTGCACAACGCACCTTCTGCATTATAGGGATTTATGCGAAATTTTCGTTTTTTCCACCATGGAACAAGCTTAATTCCAGGTTTGGGCCCAAAAGAAGCTCTTAAGTTTCTTACAAAAAGACCAGAAACTTTGCCGTCGCGGTCTCGATCTCCCGGTCTCCACTTTCTAGAATTGTAATAATCCTTAAACATTCTCTTTATGCGTCTTTTAGATTGTCGTAATAATTCTTTATCCCAGCTATCCCACTCATTAACAAATAGGCCGCCGACGCGTCCAGGTTGTCGTTCCTTATAGCTTGCCCAGCCGTACTTTGAATCACTCGTATCGACACTCGCAACGCCATCTGTGATGTTGATTTTCACTTTCATTCCAGGTTTATCGGTAAAGCTTGAATCTCTGCCTTCAGAAACTCCATATGGAACCGTTATTTCTCCAATTGAAGGCAAGAAAGCGAGATCATTATAAATTGCTAGAAACGCAGATGATTTATTTAAAGCAAAGATATAATCTACTGCTATCTGAAAAATGTTATCTTTTTTGAGGTTTTCAATTAAACACAACAATAACTTACTACTTTCTTCAAGTGGTGCCATATCGGCAATGGTCGTATCTAAGGCATCAATTTCTACAGTTGTAAGGGGCGCTTTCTGCCCATTGACCACAACAGAAAACTCTAAACCGTAGCGTACTTCTAATTGCCCTTCTAATCCAACTACGGCGCCGGCTGGGTTAATTACCTGCTTTAGCGTACCGCCATACCAATCGGAAATATTATCTCCGGGTGGGTTTGTTTTAATTTGGTCAATTGCGGATGTGGTGGGCTTTTTGGTGCCCTTAATACTAATATATTTTTCGATAATGAACGGCTTGCTCGAACTAACTGTGGCCGTTCCATATTCAGATATGTCGCCTAAATCATTGCCCGTTATTGCGGAAATTATTTTTGTTTTTGTTGCAAATAGTTTTAAAACAGAGTGTTCATCATCAATATGTTCTTCGCCTACCATATATACAGGATTGCCATCATCATCTTCATGTACGTGATAATAGCCTATATAAGGATCACCCTTCTTTAAATCGTCTTCGCCACGCACTTCATGTACCGCAAATGTATTTCCAGTTGTATATTCTCCGGTGGCGCCGATTTCCATACCGTCGCCCGTACCCACTTCCATATAATCGCCAGATAGATCCAAACTAGAGGCGCCAGAAGTATGTTGTGATAACATATAATAAATCAAATCATTATATTCTGGAACCATTCCAATCGATTTTAGGTTGGCGACAATCTTTTCGCCTACGTAGTCTAATTGTTTTTTCATCAGTTCGTTTAAAATTAATTTTGCATCTTCTTCAGAAGCTTGAACTGCTTCTAAATTATTTTCCATTCTATACTTTTTTAAAAACTTTAGGCGGCTGACTTCGCGTGCTGTTTTAGCATCCCGCAGATCGTCTCTATAAGGATATTGATAGGCCTCTTGCACCTTGCCAAGTCTCTCTAAAGCATCCCATATATATTGAGGAGGTTCAATTTCGCCCTCATCTACAAGTCGACTATATAATTGCACACCCTGCTCTAAAAATCCATACCAAAATTCACTATCTTTAAAGGGACTTAAGGCTGCGAGACCCGTAGAAGGCTCTTTAAAGTCTTCTTCCATGTTCTCAATAATATATTGAGAGAATATAGCGCTATAATTCTCTGCGGATGGCTTAAGCCACGTAAAAGTAGCCAGTGACTTTACAAAATGAGTACACGCATAAATTCTCAATGCGGCTATAATAAGGCCCTCTATGCCGGCTTTTGCCGGTCTTGAAAGTATTCTAGAATATGGAATTTCTTGGATGCAATCAGGATCTCCTTTTAGTCTTTCGTCTTCGGGAATCTGTGAATATTTATTCTGGATCACACCGTCAATATCACCAAAATCAACTAGATCGCTAAGTCTTGGGCTACATTGACTCATCTCTGGGAACAGTGCTTCTACTAATGCTACCCAGCCCTGGGTTTTAAGTGGCTTAACATATACAGGCGGACTAAGATACGAGCCTCCAAACTGTCCTGGATTTAAATAAATTACTCTGGCGTCTTCACCATTATCATATTGATCTCGACTCACCCCCATTATTTGATCTTTTCTGCGAATTTTTCTTGTACTGCCTTTTCCATCATCTACTTCTGCTATAGCATATAGAGTGCCAGCAGCCGAAATAACTGCGCCTTGTTCCGTTGTTGTTTCCGATGCCAATACATAATCAAACGCGCTGGGGGTTAAATCATCAAAAACAGCACCATAAGCAAAAGCACCCTCATTATCGGCTATTTGTTGTATCATATCGCTTGTTATTGTGGTTATAGCGCTATCATATGTTGTCTTTATAGAGTCAAGAGAATAAGCTGATCCATTTTTCTTTAGGATCTCTTGCAACAAATAAACAGGCGGTGTATAAGAAACTTTTTCTTCAGAGGTCCTCAAAAAGTTTGGATATTCAGAAAAGTCTAATCTTTCAAAAACATCGTCAATAGCTAAAAATTCATATTTTTGTTCTTCTAAAACCGCATCTCCATCAGAAGAAACTCCATACTTTCTCAACTCGTCCCTGGTCAGGAGGGCTTCAATATCTGGATCTATTTCTTTAACTGCTAAATTAAATTTATCCGTGATAACAATTCTAGCATTCCCGTCTAAACGATTCGCAGGAATTTCGTCTTCGCCTACTTTTAAAGCATTTAAATCATGCAAATCATTTGTATACATCCCTATCTCAAAACCATATCCCCACGTATTCTCCTCCGCTAGCGGGAAGCCATCCGAATCTGTCGAAGTAATAATTGTTCGTCCTGCATATAAATCTTGAAATGATAGCGACATGTCTGCTTTTTCTTTTCTGCCCAATTCAACAAAAACCACTTTTTCGGCGTTTGTTTTAACTTGGGGCACAATATTATAACCAAGTTCTGGTATCTCTGTTAAATTAACATCTGGTGGGCCAAACCACGTATCAAATCCAAGATCTTCAAAAGATTTTGTAACTGATTTGTCAGTGGGGAGATATGAGTTGTTTGAATCAAAAGATATAGTCGCGTCTTCCATTTGATTTTTCATATGTCTGGCCACAAATTTTGGGAACTGGCCAACCTGTTTCCAAACGGCCGCTTGCTTGGGATAATCCGCCTTCTGCCACCACTTTTCGCCCTCGACATCCGTTACAAAATCCACATATCGTCGTTGAAAAAATGATTTTCGTGTGTGTGCTGTGTATGGGTTGCCTTGTGTGTCTGAAAGAATCATATTAATAAGGCCCCATCGACTTTCAAATGGACCATTACCGAGCATATCTTCAGAAAAATTAATCTTTAATTGCTCTAGTCCATTGCTAAGAGTCTGGGTAGCTGTGTTGGTTGCTTCTTCGGGCTCAAACGGAAATATGCCATTGTCGCATCCGGGATCAGAAACCATTGGTGGAAGTGCAGCCTCTCCAAAAGGATCATTTTGTAGTATATTAGCTATATCTTCCAAATCATCTTGTAAGTCTTCTCTTAAATCCTCACACATTTGAAGCGCTTGTTCCGGGGAGGCGCGGCCTTCCAGCAAGCCAGCCCTTAATTCACAAAAATTTTCAAATGCATCAGGAGCAGCACACAAGGAGGGGTTTGCCGGCACCAATTCGTTTTCGGATAATGCATCCGCGAAATCTCGCATGTTATCTTTTACCTCTACTGGAAACAAGTTGCCCGTATCTTTAAAAAAGGAACAAATTGAATTCTTGTTGCTTAAGCCTTCACGAAAATCGGGATATTCAAACTCAATTAAACTATCAACAATAGAGAGAAAATCATTAGAACAATTTCCTTGAAATGCTTCTATTAGCTCTCGCGGCGTTACAGCACAAGAAAGATCTTCAGTGAATTTAATTACTTGATCTTGATTTGCAAAAGCGGCTGCTCCAACTCCAAGATTTGCAAAAAGAGATGTAATCGTCTGATCTACTGAAGCTGCCTCCGCGTTCGGACCACAAATTGAATCTTGAATCATATCCTTAAAGGCTGATTCGCATGCTTGTCCCAGCGCGTCGGGAGACGGGGGGAGAGAGTCACCCAAGTCGCCGCCGCGGCCCAATATATCGCACAGCGAACCTCCTAATATTGAACAAATTTTTACCATAAGTTTTATGATTATCCTTATTATGGCCTGCTGAATGGCTTGGCGAGCGGCCAAGAATAAAAGACCCGTCCAATCCATCACTTTAGGAATCCACCCAAATGGATTTTGAATCTGCGGCACCGAAATATCAAAAATATTGTCGCAGAAAGGCAATTCTAAGTCTTTAACCGCGTCTGTCACACTTGGATCAAAAATAGGGGGTCTTGGACAATCCATTAAAGCAATAAAGCTAGCAATAAGTTGGGCGCCTGGATACTTGTTTAGCATATCGAGTAATCCAAAATAATCATCAGCATATACTTCTATTAATGCGAGAACATATGCTTGAAATACAACATTAGGACTTAATTGACGACTAGGATCGGAAAGATCGAGTTGTTGCGCCAAAGTTTTTCTACTTCTTTCAGAGGAGCCTTGTAATTCTTTATACGTCATCCCTACCATGCCTGCTGTCTTGGTGGCGCGCTGTTCTTCGATATTTTCTGGCTGGTCCCAGGGTTTTATTACATTTATTTTGCCCGCAATCGTATCTGAAATTTCTTGATTTTGACTGTCATCTTTAAACAAATCGCCACTAGCAAGCTTTTTCTTAACTAGCGCATCTAATTCAGCTTGCTTGTCGGCCGGGAGACCAATAAAGAGATCTCCAAAGTTTTCAATCGACATAGCCCCTAAAGCAGCTTTAAGAATACGAGAAAGTGATTCTTCTAATGTTAAGCCTTTCATTAAACATCCGATACAATCCATTAAAAGTTCATAAAGACCGCACAATTTTAGTCTATCGAGACCTTTTGAAAAGAGTTCATCAACCATCTGCTGCGACATACCCGACTTGCTCGCCAAGGCGCCTCCTAAAAGAAGCACGCATAATTCAACAAAAGGATCATCGCCCCCTTCCATTTGTTTAAAAGCCTGCTCTTGTGCAAACACAAGAATATTTTTAGTTGATTTTGATTCAGGATCATAGACAAGCCCTAATTTTTTCCATTCTTCTTGTGCTTCTTCAAGAGATTTTTTACACATATTTTTGTGAAACTGATAAGCAATTGCATCTTTAAGTCCAAAAATGGGATCTAAAATATCTTGGCCTAGTTGTTTACCTTCTTCGGCAAGGTTTTTTGCAATACAATCGGCGGCAGTTTCCTTAATTCCGTAATTAATTTCTTCCACAACTTCGGGATAGGTATATTTTTTAACAAAATCAATCCATGGTTCTGGTGTTCTCGCATCTAAGGCTGCATGCATTTCATGCAAATTAGCAAAATAGGCCATGGCCGTTGAGTCTTTAAAAGATTCTTTTTTTGTAAGGGAGGTTAATTTATCTCCCTGGTATATTGCTGGGACTTCTCCGCAGTTTTCAGTCCAGACTGTGAGCTTTTTAACCTTGTATCTTGAACTAAATTTAATATTTATTTTTCTAACTCTGTCCTTAAAAAGGCCGGCTTGGCCAGCACCAACGATATTAAGCCCTTTAGAGTTTAAAAAGCTGTCTAAATCGCTTAAAATAATACCCATAGTGCCGGTACGCTTTCCATAATTACTAAACTGATCAGTTGTAAAAACTTTTCTTGAGTTTGCAAAAACTAAATTACCGCCTTCAATTGCTTGGTATACTTTATAATACATGCCATAAAGTCGTAGACCTTTTCGCACAAATGTTAGAAAAGGATAAAGGTCGTCGGCCAGATATGTAATTGTTTTAGCGCCGGTATCAACTAAAGGTTGCTCTAAGAGACTTGGTTCTTCCGTGCCGGGGTCTTCTTCTAATGATGCAAAATCGTCATAAGGTACAGAATATAACAATCTAACTTTGGCGCCTGGGCGCGCATCTAAATAATATTTTGTATGTTCGATTGACTCTCTGAGTATCTCTTTGGCGCCTTCAATAACTCTTTTATTAAATCCAAGTAAAAGATTTTTAATGGCCTTTTCTTGATGTTGCTCAAATAATGATTCTATATGTTCGGCGGTCGGCTTTTCAAGCGCTTCTGTGCCGGATGGCAACAGAGATGAGCGTTCAGAAGCAATTATAACAATTTGAAATTTACAGTTTTTTCCATTAAGCCAAGGTTCTTTTTGGGTGCCGGTTCGCCAATCGGGCATTGCTGCATTCGGATCTGGGATACACTCGGGACAAACTATTCCCTCTTTGACGTCAATAATGTCTTCGCAAACATCAATTAAGCCATCACCATTCTTATCTTGATAACGTAAAAATTTTGATTCTGCCATTTTTTCTCTTTTTAATTATGTTGTAAAAACGTTTTTGCTGCAAATATACTTACCGCCAAAAGTTTCTAAATAATTAACTTCCCACATGGTTTTATTAATTCTTGATTGATAAATAGAATTTTGTACATTCGCTAATAATTGAGTTGCTGTTAGTGAGGCTACAGAAGGATAATGCGCTAGCGGATATATTGTAACACCTATGGTAGAATTAAACGTTGTTTGGAGCAGTGTCAAGTTAAGCAGGGCGCCCATCACTCTGCCCAATATTTCAGATATTTCTTTGAATGCGGCAACCGTATTATCTCCCTTTAACAACGGCTGTAATGCTTTGATAGTTTCAGTTCCTCCATTTGGAAATCCCATAGCTACTTGTCTATCACCAGTATTGTTGCCGGCTATTAATTCAATAGGAGCAGCAGTGGGAATGCGCTTTCCTTTAGAGTCGGTTTCATTCTGTCCCTTCATTCTGCCGGTTACAATTTTAACACCTCGTCTTCCAATAATCCTAACGCCGTCTGCTTTAATACCAATTCCAGATTTATCTTTGGCAGATCCTATATTGCCATCTGCCAAGCCAAAGTTCTTATCTATATCGGTTCGTTGGCTAATATATATTCTAGCGGCATCTGTACCATAGTGTGGTGTTTGTATTATGACGCCATCGGGTGCCTTTCCTCTCTGGCTTGAAAGGCGCCCTACAACAATATCAACAGCATAAGATCCTTGCTTTCCATTGTAGTCTCCAAAGGTGGGCTCGTGTGCTTTATCCTTTCCAAAGACAATGGCCGAACTTCTTGTTTTATAATCAGGTGGCCATACAACTTCGTCTGGTGAGGGTATATATTCCCTGATTATATCCTCTATCGGAGTTCCAAGTTCGCCGCCGGTAATAGTGTTTAACCGGTCTTCTTTGGCGGCCTCTGCTCTTTGCTTTGCAGTTTCAACAAACTGTCTCCGAAAATCACTAAAATCTGCGTCAGTCCAACCATCATTTGGTGTTGGATCTCCCTCGGGCTTGGCGGCTTTACCGGATTCCCATAGGGCAGTTTCATCGGTTTGAATTTCAGCGGCTCGATCAGTTAAATCTTTTCTTCGTGCCATAATGTTATCCTATATTGTTGTTGCTGTTAAAGATGGGGATTTTTATAGAAGTCATACAGTTACCGATTCTATAGTCGGAGTGGTGGCGTAAGATGCTAAGCCTTGCATTGGGTCGCCATCTCCGGGCCCAATTGGCAGTGTTAAAGTACCTCCGACGTAGCTGGAGCGACCACTTATGAATTCGGCCTTGCTCTGGAGTTCATCTTTATAAGGTCGATTATAAGATGCATCAATATATCGAATGTTTGCGCTACCGTCCCAGAAAACTAAGTAAATATGCCCCGCAGTGAGTTGAGAAGGACCACTATATCCGGGCATTCCTTCATATTTGCACGCTGTTTCTTCGGTCCAATACCCATCTTCAATGCCCTTGGCGCGCCTAGCGGCAGTGCATACGCTATTGCGGGAAGACCAGTGTTGAATCAAGTGCCATCTTCCAGAAGTTAAAGTTACCTCATCGGGAGTGCTCCAAGATGCTACGGTACCTCCCAGCCGTGTTTTAACAGCCTCTAAATTTGCAATTGAGCCGAAGCGGTCGGTGGCTGTGGTGTAGGCGCGATAATCCAAAGAAATTTGTTTCCACAAAGTCAGGTCCTGCCCTGACCATGTGGCCGCGGTCGAATTGGCCGGCCTGTCGCCCCTAATGGTGTAAGTCCACGATTCACGGGGGGGAATGAGCCCCAATTGATTAAGCACCCACACGGCCGCAAGTGAGGTACATGGCATTCCGTGGTTCTCCTGGCCAGCAACGCCTGCCCGGGCTTGAGTAATTACAGGCGATTGGTTTGCGGGGCCTGGAAGATCCGATTCAGAAGTACCCGGCGGGGTGGGCGGTGTCCCCATGGGTCGTGGGGGCTCCGGAGTGCGGGAAACCATGTGGGCGGTGACAGGATTGCCTTCAAAAAAGTCCTGTAGTGATTGGCACTCGCGACGGCTTAAAAAATTTCGCACATTTCTAATTGAGGAGTCGGCCATGCTTTCAAGGCGTCCGAATTGAAGATCGTATGTGCCATGCTCATCAGCAGGCCGCAGTATAATATTGACCGTATCGCCAACTTGCGGAATAGCCCCTGCATATCCTTCTGGGGATGTGATTAAAATACAATTTTCTATAAGCTGTCTTACCTTTGTGGGGTTTTCGGCTGCATTTAAGTCGCATGGATCCAGCAAAAAAGCATGCGGGGAGCGACATTTTTGAGGAATTCCTTGATTTTTAATATGGGCTCTAAATGTAAATTTAGGAGTGGTTCGTAGAACCCCGTCCGTTAGATTATTATTAGCATCCATTAACGAAAATAAATCTCGACTGTTTGCTGGCTGTGGCGGACTGACCACCTTAGCTTGCCAATTATAATTATTTTTGTAACAATCGCGGCGCAGGTTTGCACTTGTGGCCTCGTATACGGCTTCCGTGGCAATTCCCACATCTGTAAGGTCACTTATATCTCTGATGCTCATTTTTTGGTCTCTCCTTGAATTAGGTCAAAAAGATTACCTTTATCTTCCTCCGACAATTCAAAACCTTTTGTTTGTCCCTTTTGTCTAAGGCCAATTAGTTTTACTAATTGTTCGTTTGACCTTTGAAGAGTCTCGATATGTTTTGCTGCTACGGGACTTAAGTATTTATTTTGTTCTGGATCGGCCGCAATCTGATTGGCAATTTCATTTAGAAACTCGCGAGCAGATTTTCTATCGTTACGAATATTGCTTAGAGCTTCGTCGATCAGGGTTTCTAAATTTTTGTTGCTCATAAGTCTCCATTTTCCCAGCCTTGTTTAAAAATAAAATATCTTTTTCTAAATTTTTTTAATGAATTTACAATCTGCTTTGTATTCAGGCCAGTAATCTCCCTCA
>Ga0208449_1001349_pt1 | contig 13317 bp, 10 predicted proteins | sample MalvireepMed_s17_FD_184247 | JGI IMG/M metagenome (GOLD analysis project Ga0208449, IMG submission 184247) | Marine viral communities from the Global Malaspina Expedition - Malaspina viral metaG DeepMed_s17 (SPAdes) (version 2) | ecosystem: Environmental > Aquatic > Marine > Oceanic | place...
GGTTTGGGGTCAGGGCGCGGTGGGTCATGGGCGTCACTTCAGGGATAAATCGGCCACGCTACTATTCTGAATTGAAGTACAACTTGGGTCCGTTGACGCTTCACAGACACATGACAGGCATCCCGACACGTCCCAGACTTTAAGTTTTCACAGCTTCTCGCTGTCCACTTTAAGTGAGCAGCGAGTTTTGGTCAAAAGATAAAGTGGACTTTATGGCTATTATTTATACCAATGTGAACTTGGGGTATGAACCATGCCCAGAAAGAACAAATCGCCGCGGCGATCAGAGCCGCAAGACGCTCTCGAGGGCTCACCCAGGAAGTGTTGGCTGAACGAATTGGCCGAACATCAGCAAGCCTGAGCAATCTGGAACGTGCTCAAGCAGTCCCCTCCTTGGATACCATATTGTTGCTCGCGCAAGCCTTGGATGTCCCAATCAGTTCATTTTTGGAAACAGCCGCCTCCACCCGAAAATCACGTACACGGATAAGAGACGAGAATGAGATTATTGATCTGGTACGCTCATTATCGTCAGATCAATTGAAAATCGCGAAAGCGCAAATCGAGGCACTTAGGTCTTTGAAGCGCTAACCTCTTCATCATCGTCCGCGCAGGTAGACTAATGTCCGCTTTATCCCGGAAGCAGACGTTAGCGGGGTGGCTGCAACTTCCTACAAGCAGACGTGATGACATTAAGCGCAAATCACAGAAGTGGACATGCTCAAGAAATCCGAAAGCAAATAATCAAATAGCGACCAAGCTTCGAGAATGATAAGACATTCAGCGCCTACGTAAGCGTGTTTCTAAGAGCAAAGCATGAAAAGCATCGTCGCTGTAAATACAGTCATTCCGACAATAGACAATCATATTGAGTTTCATTCCGATGAATCGCTAATCGATTATGATATCATTCTGTTTGATCCAAACTACCCCACCTGGTTTTTGGAACGTATTTGGTTTTCCGGGGGTGGCTCCACAATTAACGTAGATTCTGGTGGGCGCCTCTTGTCCTACATAAAGCACTGGAAGCGAGAAATTCAGTCCGCGTTGACTGCCGGAAAAACAGTTGTTGTGATTCTAGATTCGCTTGTCGAAGATTCGGTTGCGATTGGATCCCGGAGTCCTCGAAAAAACGAAAGGCTTTACTCTTCCGTTCCGGTTTCAAACTATGATGTTCTTCCCGCACCTTTGCGAGCAAGAAACGCAAAGGGCCGACGCTGCAATCTAAAGGACAACCGCTTCGAAAATATCTATCGATGCCTGGAGGAGTATCTTGAATATCGTGTAATAGTCGATGCAACACTTCAGGAAATCGTATTCACCACAAGAGACGACAACGGAGCTTTAGGAGGGATCCTAGATCTCGCCGAATTGGACGGACATTTAGTTTTGCTGCCTTTCTTCGATCCGCCCTACGAAACAGAGGAGGATGAAGACCAGAACGAATACTATACAGAGAAAGCCCTTCAATTTTCTCACTCATTTGTTGCTTCGCTTATTGAGTTGGACCGAACATTACGCACCAACTCAACGGAAACGCCGAAGCCCGAATGGATCGAACAAATCGAGTTGCCTAAACTGGTGGAGAAGCTAGACGCAGATGCAATGTCAATCCAGAACGAAATCTCAAAGCTGAAAGAAATCAAGTCTTCGATTGCGCAACAAAGAGCCGAGCTCTCTGCCTATCAAGATCTGCTTTTCGAAACTGGTGCCCGTCTGGAAGATGCGATTTCGAAGAGCCTTGGGTTGCTAGGCTTCGAGGTAGAAAACTTTCGAGAAGGCGATTTGGAGATCGACCACGTTTTCAACGGTCTATCGGGTATTAGGTTGATCGGTGAAGCGGAAGGCAAAGACAAAACAGCCGTTAGTATCTCGAAGTTTCGTCAGCTCGAATCCAATGTTCTAGAAGACTTTGACCGCGATGAAATCGACGAGCCAGCCAAGCCAGTGTTGTTTGGAAATGGTTTTAGACTCGAAGCACCGGAATCCAGAAAAATACAGTTCACCGACAAATGTCTAAAAAACGCAAAGCGGTCTGGTGCCGCTTTGGTTCAGACGACCGATTTGTATGAGGCTGTCATTTATATTTTGAACAACGAGCAAGATGAGGAATTTCGGATTGAGTGCCAGGCGGCAATAGAAAACGCCGACGGCGAACTGGTCGTGTTTCCGAAACGATCATAATGGCATTAGGCGCGAAAGCTTATGACCGCTTTTGCTCGCGCAGCTGACTTGCCGAGTGTCTTTGATTGGTCGGGATTACGTCTCTTGTTTTGAACAACGTTGATGTCGTCTTGCCCTAGAAAGCATTGGTCAGTGATCGAGCCAGGATACGAGCTAAACTTAAGCCTTGCTTACTCCCAACGAGATTTGCATGTGCCGGCATCGTACAGCTTTGAGGCGGCAATACTTTCAAGACAGTATTTAAGTTCGTCGAAGTTCCCATATTGATATTTTTCACCATCGAAGTCGACGTAAACTTGACGCACGCCTTCGATGTTTGTGCCTGTATAAGCCCCAGAAAGCCGATACATTCCAAATCTTGAGTATTTTTTGTCAATCGACATAGCCCAACTGTGCTCTTCCCAAGCACCCATTGCTTCGTACTCGGCTCTATCCGTTCCACATGTATAATCGCTTACAAATCCACTAAACACTTTGATCATTTCATCGCCCACAAACGAATAAATTACATATCCGTCTGAACAAACGCTTTGATACCACGACGTCAAAGGAACCACGAAACCAAGTCGATCTGTTCCGATCTCCCATATATCCATGTTCTTCTGAATGAACTGACTAGAGTCGTGTCCAGCGCGCGAAAATTGCCCAAACTTTCGCGCTTCGTGTTCCAGTTTCCACGTTGTTCCAACGTCTTCAAAGACAAACAAACTGAGCTCTGTTCCACAGGGTTGAAAACTGCACGGTGGTGCAGCCGTCACCAATACTCGGATATCCTTGTTTCGCAGTTTTGCGAAAAACGTTTTGATGATTGCTTCGTCGCCGGTTTCTGTTGTCGGGTCGGGCCATACCAATTGAAACGCATTTTGCTCAGACCAACTTCCCTCAAACCCAGGTCGATCATCTTCTTGGAGCGCGGGTTTGATAGATAGCTTTGAGACATTTTCGTTTACACCCATTAGAGCGGTTCGAGTTTCTTCCACTTGCCGCTCCACTGATTCAATAGCAGTTTGCGTGCTTTTGGACTCAGATCGGTCAATCCCGAATGCATAAACAGAAAACGCGAACCCCAACGCTCCAAGCACAGCAAATAATCCTGTGGCAAACGGATGCTTGCCGCAAAACTCGATAAACTTCACTAAGCCCACTTAAGCACCTCAAATTTCTTCAAAAATCTGCACAGAGTTCGAGTAATAAACGTTGGCGAAATCGTGTGTAAAGGACCCGAGCTTTGCAACACGCCCTGTCATATGGATCTTACGGAGTTTACCACACGGCTTTTGTGGTGTTCTCCCTGTTTCATCTCATATTCGTACGGATCAGTTTAGAAGATCAGTGCCACATCGACCCCGTGAACCTCAGCGATCTCCGAGTTTGGGAGCATTGCTTTTGCTGATGCACCGATCGTCAGCTGGGTCTACTTTCAGATTGAAGACAGAAACTGGTCTTAGAGAGAAACCCACTCAATCGGCAGCGAAATTTCTACATGGTCGGTTTGAGGGCGACTTAAGCGGCTGAGCTCATGTCTGCTTTTGCGCCCAAACCGGACATAAAGAATTTCCGAGATTCGGAAGCCGATATTCTCGCTAGGCAACTCCAACACCTGCCCCAAGTGCCCTTGCCAACGCTATTACAAATAAAGCGATCCATTTGAGTAAAACGAAAACCATCTTGGCTGGGCGCGTTAACTAGACTCGAAGTCAGTTGTGTTGAGATTGGGCATTGATCACCGGAAAACCGCAGTCACATAGAATAGATTGCCCATTACATTTTGCAGTACAAACGCAAATTATTGTACGCCGCGCTTGTGCAAGACGATAGCTCCGGGTTCACGGTCCGCAAGGCTCGTAGAAAAGCGAAATAATCCCAGGCGGGGTCGTGATCGTCTACGGCAAGCGAGAGCTTTGTGAAGTAAGATCGCAACCAGACATATTGGTCTTCTGGGTCGACAGCAGAGCTGAGCAATAAAAACAGATAGGCTGCAAAACGCGGCGCCATAGGACTATTGGGGTTCGAAAAAGCCTTCCACACGCTTATCCCGATAAGCTGCGCAAGCTCTAAATCTTGGATTTGAACGGCCAATCGCGATAGCTCGAACCAGGCATAGAAATTGGCTTCTGTGCTGGGGAAACCTTCATACTGAATAGAGATGCTGTTCAAAGCAGATTGGATCTCGGTGACCAGCTCATCCGGCAGACGGTAGCGTGGGATTGTATTGGTGAGGGCAATGAGGTTTTCAAAGTCGAAGGGGCGTTTGGTTACTTGCTGAAGCGTTTCTTTCAACATCGCGTCTGGCATCAGTTCGCTTGGCTGCGTGCCGCCTTCGAGAACGCCCGGACAGAAAAACTGGATATAGAGCTGTTTTCCGAAAACGGCTTCGACTTCGGGTTGCTTGACCAAAGCGACGAGGTCTTCCGCCAGTGCAGCGTCCCAGAATTGGTTTATCGTGCAGAAAAAGCGGGCGAGGTGATCGGCGAAGAAAGACGAAGCGGTGCATTCTTTCATGCTCCATCGCGGTAGGTGTTTTTGCTCAACGGTGAGCGCGCATGTACAATACTCAACCGTTTGCTCGTTCATCCAATCGGCGAGACCGGCGATGGTCGCCTCATCATTGAGCGTTGCCATAATGAGATTGGTTTGGGACCAGGCGAAGAGACGCTTCTGATTGGCTTGACCAATGTCGAAACATCGCTTCATCGAGATGTGGCCGTAGACGCCGCGAAAGATGGATGCGAAATGGCCATACCATTTGGCCGGATCGTCCTTCCACGCGAGGTGGCGTTCTAAAGCGTCTTTTGCCATCCCGCGAAAGGCGTGTTCACCTGCCGCCCTTGCGGTCACATAGTCCAAAAAGGCAATTGAGAGGCCCGGAGAATGCTGGCTCTGGACCCAGAAGAGGAGCTTCTGAACATCCTCAAGTTCCAAGGCCAGCGATTGGATCATCGCATACGAGATCTCGCGCGCCGCGCTTCGGAGCAACCATCGTTTGGCAACGTCAAGGGGTGAGAGGTCTGGAACGCTTTCGGACTCCGTCGTGATCGGTTTATCCGCAAGTAAGTCTGCGTCATCTAGCTCTGCCCCCATCAGCAATTCCTGGATGTATTGCGGGTTGGTCGGCACCAAATCGTCCCATGAGACTAGGTTGGAATTGATGGCGTGTTTGAGGTTGGATTGGACGCGGGTCAGACTGGTTTGGCACGCTTCGTCGAAGTCCAGCAATTCCTCTTCCGCAAATGGGCGTGATTTCAACAGCGTCTCAAAGCGTTTGTACGGCGCTTTTGGAAGAACGCCTTTACTGCGCGCGCGAAACCCATTGAGGCGGCGCCTGGTATTGGTGGACAGGTAGCGCTGATCCCAAAGCTTAATGGTTTTCTTGGCGCGTTGCAGTTCAACCTCATGCTTCGAGGTCAGAGTCATTTGCCAGACTTGATCATCCCTGTCTGTAATCGCGACTTTCTTGATGTCGGTATCGTAGAGGCGCTGTATCGCTGCGTTGAATATCGCGGCGTCGAATGTTTCGTCTGAGAGTGTCAGGATATTTTCAGTTGGAATGTCGATTGCCGACAGGCGTTTGTCGCTCAACACTGCGGCGCGAATTCGCTTCGGAAGGAGCGCAATAAATCTGATCTGCTCCTTGTTCTTGAGTTGAGGGGGCTTAGACGTCATCTGCGGCGAGCCTGATTGTGAATTCGATAACTCTATCTGCAACCTGTGGCTCGCCATGGGTCAAAGGGTCGAGAATGCCGGTTTCCACCCATTGATTAAATGCTTCCGTGCGTTCGAGGCTCAGCCCGCCCGGACGGATGGAGCGACGCCAATGATCCAGCGCTCGCAGCTCGATAACACGCTCTGCCGGGAATTTCTGCGCGGCGAGCATGTTTCTGGAATCGTACAAATCGATCAACCAGTTGGCGCACACCCCGACCCGGTCCGCATCCAAGGCACTGCGCCAAAGCTGTTCGATGGTTTCATCGACCGCCTGTCTAATAGTTTCGGGGATGAAGGTCTCAAGCGGAATTTGGAGCCAGTCGAGGGCTGCAGTCTTTAGAACATATTCTCTAATCGTCCGAAGCTCCTTAGTTTCGACTAAAACGCCATCTTCCACGCTGGCCTCGGTCACGAATAGCAAGAGATCACGCGCTTCGAGCGGCACAAAACCATAAAAGCCCGACCATATTCTTGCCATCACTTCTTGGCGTTCGTCATCGCTGAGAAATTCTGTGTCTTGAAAATCATGGATGAGTTCGAAGGTCGATATGATTGCGGCGCGATTTCCGCGTCGATCAGACACATGCTCATTTCGGTTGATCGTGCGATCATCGCTGATGAGTTCATCATACAGCGCGCACACACCGACCGTTTGAATGAGCGTATCGCTTGTTTCGTCAGACGGTTCGCCATCGGGGAGTGGCAGGAATTGAAGCCGGTTGTCTTTTGCGTGATTGCGCAGAAGGCGGCGGGCGGCGTCGAGCTTTTTGATCATGCCGGCCGTGATATCATCGTGTTCGATCAGCTCGCTATACTCGGAGATTGCTTCAGGAATGAGGTGGATATCAAACCCTTCTGATTTCAGGGTGCTGAGGAGATCGAACTTTGCCAAAAAATCGCAAGCCAGAGTGTCTAGTATCAAAGTGACCGGGGTCTCCAGCCGCTGGCCGCTGGCTGTATCTCCTTGTGCTTCCAGAAATACAGAAATGGTTTGAGCTTGCTGCGCGCTGATTACGCCATTGGCGCGGAGATATTCAACCATTGGGCGGCAGCCGACATGGTTGTTTTGATAAGGTTCGATATCGGCTTTTTGCGCGCCTAGGGTTGTCACCTTGGTGATCGTGCCTGGATAGACATAGAGGGATCTGTTACCTTCGTTTGACATTTGCTGGGCGATGGAAAGGCATTTCGCGATCTTAAAGCCAACCTCGTTGATCAGTTCGGCTGGGATTGTGGGTGTGGACGTGTCACGGTGCAAGACGCCGTCACCTACGAGACGAAGCATACGGCGTGCTTTTTTGACCAATGAAGGTTGATGGAAACGCAGTTTTTCCGAGCCCTCCAATAGCTCATGAAAGCAGCTGTGGGGCACGACAATCGTGTCGTAGAGCTGGAACGTGTAATCGAGCAAACCGCAGTCAATTTGCAGCCAGAGGCTCTCCATCGACAGGCAGCCGATTTTGGCATCGCGTGAATGGGCCTTGATCTTGCGTCCAAACCGCGCCGGAATGACTTGGGCTTGCCGGGCGTCTGTTTGGTGCCGGTTGCGTTCGGCCGTCAACCAAATCATGTCCATGGACGTCCGGTTCAGCGCCTTGGCGGCGATCCCAAGTGGTAGCTGCGCGCTGAAGACCAGGTTTGAAATGTGTCCGCTTCTGTCTTGCCAGTCTTGCTGAAGCGCTACCACGTCGGAGAGCTTACGCGCTTCGATTGGACCGTCGTCCCCACTCAGTTCTTGCGCGCGTCGAAACCATTCGGCGACGCGGTCTTGGTCTTCATGGCCGAGCTTCACGCTGAGCGTGTAGGCTGCTAGATATTCATGGGCGTTGAGTACGTCCTTTTTCATCGCGAGTTCGACCAGCTGCGAAGCGAGTGTTGGATTTTGTGCGATTACGATGTTCGCTAGCTGCAATAGGCTGAGCGCATCATAATCATCATGTGTTCGGCGTTCGACCTCACGCGCAAACACCTCTAACTCTTCCCAGTCTCCGCTAAACACCAACGCGTTGATTTCGACCGGGATCGCATCAGACCGTCCGTTCTCATTGCGCAGTCTCAAACTGAGCGCATGGGCCTCGCGAAAATGCCCCAGATTGAACAGCACGTGCGCGATGAGCACATCTAAGCGCGCGTCTTGCCAGGCGCGAAAATGCTCATGAGCGCGGAGCAGAGCGCTAAGTGTCGAGAGATCACCTAATCGGTCGAGCGTCGAGATGTATCGATGCGCATCTTCGGCCGATTTGGTCATCTCAAACAGGTCTTTGGCGTACGGCTCGAGCCGGTGGAAGTCATGATTCGCGTCTAGCACTGCGACCAGATCATGCAGCGTGTTATATGATCGATGATCCTTGTATCGCTCAATCAACTCGCCGGTGACATCCGTGCCATCAAGCGAGGCCATGACGCGCTTTAATTCAGCAACCGCCTCTGGGTGGCTTTTTTCAAGTTCTTCGATTTTGAGGGCGGCTTCATTGAAGCGCTTCGCATTGATCAAAATGTCGAATTCAATGCCCGTCAGCGTATCGATGCCAAAGAAGTTTTGCAGTTTGGGTTTGTGTTCCAAAAACCGATCGACGCGCTTATTGACATCCGGCTCGGCGGAAATCAGAGCGAGGAGGCCGAGCGTGGCATCTACATCTGGTTCTGTGCTTATTGCCATTTGTCGGCGCAGCATCAGTTCGGCCTGCTCCATAGTGATGGTTTTGGCGAGCAAGAGCCCAAGGTCTGCAAACTTGTAAGCGGTCGCACTCTCGGTCAACTGATGTGAGAGTTGTTCTTGCCAATGCTCTCGACCCTCATGATCAACCCGTAAGCCGAGCCAGATTGCAATTTTGAGCATGCTGTCAGCGGTAGCATTGAAATTGTCTTGGCGCGCTTGTTCATATCCATTTTTGAGCGCATCCAGTGCGCGCATGTAGCCCGCCTTCGCACCGGCGTTTCCAGCAAGCGGAAACTGTGCGGGGTTCATGATGGCTGGAATGCGCAGATTGTCACGCAAATCCTCTCGCACATGTTTTGCCATGAGTGAGATAGCCGCGACCAATGCCAGGATCGGCCAGTCGCAAAAGCTTTTGGGGTCGATGGTTCGGGCGCATTCGTAGGCGGTGTCCCATTCACGGCCCGATTGCAAATCTATGATGCATCGGGTTTGGGCGTCTTGTGGCAGGTCTTCGAAAGACTTGCCGATCAGATCGAGCCAACTCAGCGCGTCTTTTACCGACGTGGTGATCGTTTTGTTGTTGAATGCAGCGCCGAGTGCCGCTTTTACATCAATTGCCATGAGCGATGGAATTGGATCGTCAGGGGTCTTGGACAGAGCTGAGGCGATCTGCACCTCCACCGTCTGGGGCAGGTTGAGCTCTGCAAAGGCAAGAACCTCTTGGGCAATGGCGTGTGTCTTTTTATCTGCGAGCAACAGGCGAACACATGAGCCGAGCGCCGCCGAACGCAAATGCGTGGTGCCCAATGAGAGATTACCCGCGGGCATCATTTGTTGCGCAAATCTGACGGGATCGACGCGTTTTGGGAATTCGCCTGCGAACCGGTACTTTTGGAGGATCGCGTGTTGGGTTTCGATCTCGGGATCGATGAGGTGGGTCGGGGCTGCTCCCTGGATGTCATCCATTCTCTGGTGCAACCGTGCGACGCCAAAATCGACCAATCGAACAACCTTGTTTTCCAGCGTTGCGGCGAGGGATCTTAGATGAAGACCGGCTTCAGCTTCAGACAGCTGGAAAAAGTCAACGAGTTGTTCAGGCCCAATTTCTCTTGTGCGCCGCCATTGTTCGATGAGGGCGGAATGGAAAAGGTCGACAGAGGGCGGCGTGCCTTCGTTAAGCAGCGCGCGCACCTTCTCGATATCAGAGCCTGTCGCAACTTGCGTGTCTACATCACTATATCGAAAGATCGCGTACGGTTCAGGAAGCTGAACAGAAGCGGGGAGCGCCTGATTCCAGTCCTGCAAACCCTGCTTCAGTTGAGTTTCAAATTCAGCCGGTCGGATCGCTTTGAGGATTTTGGCCAAAAGCGTGTTCGCGGTCGTTCCGAACAACCATCCTGCTATGATAGATTCGAACATAACTTTCAGCCAACTTGTACAATCTTAGATTTTACTTTGAATCAAAAGCTGATCCTAGCCTTCATTCGTTTCAGCTTTTAAGTCGCGACCGGCAATTCAAGTCCGACTTTTTAAACGCGCCCAGAGGGCCCTCATAAACGACACAGGATTGGAGTGGTGTTTCACTGGACGGCGCTTCTGGAACGGCCCATTGGCGGCATCTCCCTCGATGACGGTGAAGGCGATGAGGTCGTCATCTTCATCGGCTCGGTGTTCGAGGTCTGTTTTCCTAATCGAGAGCCCTTTTGCCAAGGCCTGTAGAAGGGGTTTGGTACCCGCTGCGGATCATCCCATCCGTGGTGTTTGGCAAAGTCTTCATAATAGATCTCGCCAGCGAGGAAGCGCCGTAATCTGCGGGCGGAGAGCTTTATCGTCATTTCAGGACCTTTCGTGATCCATTGCCATGGGCTTGTTGGGTCCAGCCCGTGTCCTGCTTTCAGGCACAGACGCGCAGCCTGGTAGGGTTCATTGGTAATTTGGTTTGGGAGCGTCTGTAAAACGGACTCCAGTATCTGCGTGACGGCAGCGATCGACTCATCAGAAACGCGCGCGCTGCGGCAGGGCTCATGTGCTGCGATGAGTTTAACGCGCAATTTGGCGCTATCGTTGTGAGTGGATAGGAAAGGCGAGCGCTCGACACCCACGAGCAATACAGAATCAATCACGCGGTTTTCGTTGAGGAACTCTGTAGCGATTTCGATTGCCGTGTAAGTGGACGGGTGAGCGCTGAACGCATGCCAATCACGAAAGAGCGCGCAGTCGCCGTCGCAGGCGATTACCAGGCGAAGCGTAGCTCGCGGCGCGGATATGAGTTGATCGACCTTGTTCCGCAGTGCGTTCGCAAGCGGGTTGCGTCGAAGCGAAGCGGCGACGGTATAACTGAGATGTCCTCCGCCTGCGTATCGATGTGTCGACCTTTATCTGAGACCGTGGTGACGTCTGCATACATCCGGACATCAGCGCCATAGTGCGACAAATGTAAGTCAGAAAGATCTGGCTTGCGGCCCTATGCAGCGCACGTTCATGTTCAAAATCTGAGATTTGGCCAAACGCATCAAGAAAGGCGACTTCCCACATGGTCGCCAGCCGATGCGCGTTTGCGGTGTTCAATCGATCAACGAGTGGGTCTATAGTTTCGAATCCAAAGCGATCATGTAACCGATCGATCATGAGTTGAATGTGTCGTCGTGAGAATACAAACATCGCGGGAGGGTTTTGAGAGTTTCTTCCGATTGATCACTGACACGCTTCAGGCGCGAAAAGTATTGGGCATCGACATTATCTCCGCTTGAGACGCGCTGCGCACGCGCTGAATCGGCGTGCCCGTACGAACCACTCATGAGTTTTTGTTCTTTTCTTAATGTCCGCTGATGCGCCCGTTTCAGCCATCGACCTTGCGCGAGCCCAAGCTGCTCAGCTGATGTCTACGATCCGGCGTCGCACGAGACGTGCGTATCTGGCTGGCTTCCGCGAGGAGCGTGTCTCTCAAGACGACGTCTTCGGCGTTCAAGCCTTCTTCGTCCAGATCGACGACATGGCGGGAGATGAGCAGATTGCAGCCCGCTTCGTTGAAGACATGCGCACTCGGTCCTCACCCTCTGTAGACAGGGAGAGGATCTGGATTGTCCTCGGACACGGGTCAGATCCTGCCGATACAGCCTGATCCCCGATAAGGCTTCTCACGGACAGGTTTCCCTGCGGGGGATGTGAAGATTTGGCTGGCCCCGGTCTTCGGGGGCGGAGCCAGGCGCTCCGGTCCTTCTTGGGTGCCGAAACGCTCACTTGGCGCGCTGCACGCCTTATTCCGTCGGCGCAGCCTTGTACAGATCCTCGTCTATTTCCTTCTCCCATTTGGCGACGACGGTCGCCACACTCAGATCGCCCGTGATGTTCACAACGGTCCGGGTCATGTCCAGGATACGGTCGAACGGAAGGATGAAGCCGACCACCAGCGCTGTCTGCTCGGGGCTCATGCCGATTGTGTCGAGTACGGCGGCCAGGAGGAACAGGGAGGCAGACGGGACCGAAGCGGTCCCGACCGAGACCAGGGTCGTGGTCAGTCCAATCAGGAGATAATCACTCAATTCGAGCGGAATGCCGAAGGCCTGCGCTGCAAAGATCGTGACCACACACACATATAGCGCAGTGCCATCCATATTGATGGTGGCCCCGAGCGGCAGCACAGAGGATGCGACCGCAGGCTGAATGCCGAGATTGTGCTCGGCCACGGACAGGGATGCCGGCAAGGTTGCCGAACTCGATGAGGTCGAGAAGGCGACGAGCTGAGCTTCCCTGACCCCGCGCAGGAAGGGCAAGACGGGAAGACGCGCGAGCAGTTTGACCAGGACGGCCTGGGTCAGGACGATTTGCAGGACGCAACCGAGCACAACGACCAGCGCAAGGAAGAACAGATAGACGAATGTCTTCGGGCCATTCGTGCCCATGACGACCGCAATCAGCGCAAACACGCCAAACGGCGCAAACTCCATCACGAGCCCGGTAATCTTGAGCATCAGGTCCGAACCGGACTGAAAGGCATCGGCAAGCGGCGTTCCCCGGTCCCCGATCAGGAGCAGGCCGGTCCCGGTCAGCAAGGCAAAGAAGATGATCGCCAGCAAGTCGGCTTGCGCAAAGGCCGCGAACGGATTGACCGGCACAATGGCCAGCAATCGGTCCTTCAGGGCAATCGGCGCCTGCAACTCAATCGGCGTTGCCCCCCTCAGATCAATCCCCGTGCCAGGCTCCACGATAACGGCCAGAACCAGACCGATCATGATCGCCGCAATTGTGGTGACCAGGTAGAGAAGGATGGCGCGCCCGCCGATTGAGCCGAGTCGGCGGGGATCATGCATCGAGACCACGCCGGACACCAGGGTCACAAAGACGAGCGGGACGATCAGCATCTTGATCAGCCGAATGAACAAGTCTCCGACCCAGGCAATTCCCTCGATGGACTCGCCGACAATGCCGCCAAGGGCGGCCCCGAGTACCAGGGCCAGCAGAATTCGCTTCCACAGCACGATTCCGACCCAGAATGACAAGGCTTTGCTCATGAACGAGCTCCCAATGAGAATGAATATCGCTTGTGAACGCGCTGGATGAAATCCGACCGGAACAGGACCAGAGCCCTGTCTCCGGCTGGGGGCCATGACCCCTGGATGTCTAGTCGCAAGTTCCTGGCAGCGGGACATGCTTCAGACCGCGACCGGGCGCCGTGCCCGTCGGTTCGCCATCGCGCACGGCGAAGTCACCATTCACGAGCACATCCACGACCCCGACTGACAGGATTTCCGGCTCCAGGAAGGTGGCAC
>Ga0208449_1001350_pt1 | contig 13317 bp, 23 predicted proteins | sample MalvireepMed_s17_FD_184247 | JGI IMG/M metagenome (GOLD analysis project Ga0208449, IMG submission 184247) | Marine viral communities from the Global Malaspina Expedition - Malaspina viral metaG DeepMed_s17 (SPAdes) (version 2) | ecosystem: Environmental > Aquatic > Marine > Oceanic | place...
CTGTTCTGAATGGGATCATGGCAGATTTGTAGCCGTCTTGAAAGAATTCTAAATGACCTCTTTTAGATCTACCAACCACATGTCCGTTAGTCAGAACATAATATTTATCCTCGTCTTCCTGAAATACGGTCCCGCTGCCTGCGGAACCTCTAGTAGTAACCCTGCATACTCCTTCCAAAGCCTCGTCCATCGTAAGCGGCTGAGCAAATCCCAAAGATGGGAAGTATAAAACCAGCCCCAAAACTAAAGCTTGCATTAGTTTTTTCATGGCTACCAGTCCTTACTTATGGTGAATTGATATTTAAAGAGTGCCGACCTAGCCAAATCAGCGGGCATAACAGCCGAGTCTGCCAAATATGGTACAGGATCTATGTATGCTTGTCGATAAGCATAAGCTACTGCCGTACTGCATACAAAAACATTCATGGGATCATCATCCTTGATGTTTTGTGGCGCTAGCCTACAAAATGGCAGATAGTGTCTTGCTAATTTCCATATATTTTTCCATCCGTATGGTAATCCTGTTAGATTTATCATGACATCGGTAATATCTCTTGGCGTAAAAGGGTTTTGTATCTTTTCTTCGCTATAATCAATTTTTATTGATCTCTTCTCTTTGTTTTCAGGCCAAGCAGAAAAATTAGAGTATCCAACGGGAGAGGCGGCTCTAAAAACGTCTATATTGTCTGGGTGAGTTTCTACCTGACTTTTCATAGAAACAGCCCTGCCACCTTTAAACTCTCTGAATTCCACACACTGTAAATGACCGCCGTCTCCAGCCATCTCCCCATTTGCCAGTCTTTCGCCGTCCCAGTGAGCTACGCCAGCATGACTATGAACCCCGCTACCATACCGTTTGATTAACCAGCTAGATAGTCCCTTACCACGAAACAAGAGTACGTCTGCTTCTCGGATGTGTTGCTTAGCTTCATGGTAAGGGACTAAGATCATTATTATTTATCCTCTAGCTTTTTATCTATTCTGTCTAGAATATCAGCGATTCTTCGTTGATCATTAACGATTTGTATCATCACTTGTTGCATATCTTTTTGAGTTTCTGCCCAACTCCTAGGAACGTAAACTAACGGCGTTCCATCGGAATCCTGACGAGAGATTATCTTGTAAGTATGTTGCATCCAGCCTCTTTCATCATCCATCAAAACTGACTTTGAAGGAACCGCTTTTAAAATGAGAACCTCAATAACCTTTCCTAATCCTATTACTATAGCAACGATTGCGGCTAATACAGGAATTGAGAGAATGTCTGATTCCATTTGTTATCTCTTTCTTCAAAGAAAAAAAGGAAGGGACTGCAAAAGCAGTCCCCTCCCTGTGACTGCAACAATGATTAACCGCCTGTGATGGCACTATAATCTTGGAAGTTTCCACCACTCGTTGTGCGAGTGACGAAATCAATCAAGAATACCAATTCACCCGGAATCGCTCTTGAGGGAACATTTGTAACCGGTCTGGCATTGTCCTGATCGGCAATATTGCGGAAGATCGCAGCAGTACCATAATTGGTAGCACCGCTCTTATCCGTAAGATCGCTTTGGACAAGACCGTGATTGCTGGTAGAGCCAGCAGTCGGGTTTTTAAAGAGGTTAAAGGCCAAGGTAGCCCAAGAGCCTCTTTGGTAATGATCATCAGTATGAAGATGAAGGCTTCGAACACTATGGTCGCTTCCAAGAAGCCCCAGAATGCTTTCCGAGGAAGTAATGTTAGCTACCTTTGTTGAAGCTCCCTTAATCATAAAGGTGGAGTTGGTGGCAGAACGATCTGACCTCTTAGGAGTAAAGCCAAACTTGGGACTATTTAAGCTACGTGCAACGGCAAGGCCGACAACGTATTTTGTGCCTGTAGATACACCAAGCTTTGAGCCATAATCTTCTGCGCCTTTGACAAGATCCAAGCTGCTTTTGCTTGTCCATCTTGAACTACCGACATTGCCAGCGCCTGCGATGACGCCACCGTCATTGTCTGCGCCGCCAGAGCCAGTTGCTGTGCCAACATGAGTACTAATAGTCATAATACAATCTCCTTATAAGTAAGATTACCCGCCTGTAATGGCTGAATAATCCTTAAAGTTACCACCACTGGTTGAACGATCAGCAAAGTCAACCAAGAAGACTAGCTCACCCGGAATGGCCCGTGTGGGAACATTCGTGACTGGTCTAGCATTATCTTGGTCAGCCAAGTTACGGAAGATAGCAGCACTGCCATAGTTGGTAGCGCCAGTTTTAACCGTTCCATCACTTTGCACGAGACCGGTAGTTTCGGAGTTATCCCCGGCAGTAGGATTGCGGAACAAGTTGAATGCCAACGTAGCCCAGCTTCCCCTCTGGTAGTGATCGTCAGTATGAAGATGAATACCGCGAGCGCCTTGGTCCTGACCGAGGACTCCCATGATATTTTCTGTTGAGGCAGCACCAGCGACCAGCGTCTGAAGACCTCTAGCCAAGAAGGTGCAGTTAGCAGCAGTACGATCTGTCTTCTTCGGGAAGAAGGCAAACGCGGGACTTCCTACGCTACGAGCAACAACAAGACCGACCTTGTGTGCCGTACCTGTAACTAGACCAAGCTTTGAACCGTACTCATCTGCGCCTTTGACGATATCCAAAATACTCTTGTTTGTATATTTTGAACCGGCAATGTTTCCGCCTTGCATAACTACGCCGCGATCATTAACTACTGCCGATGAGCTTCCACCAGTAAAGTCTGTTTTAGTCAAACCGGCGGGGGCAGTGTCCGTGAGGGTGATCGCTGTGTTTCCGTCTTCGAGGCTGGCCTCGCTGCTGGAACTCTGTGTAATGGTAACAACCGCTCCATCTACCGATGCAGAAAATCTGGTTCCAGCGGGTCCACTGCCTGTGTTGATAACGTTCATTAAATTTGTAGCAGTTTGATCGTTGCTTGCGGTGGACTCCCAAGTGCCAGCTACCGAGCTTTGGTCTCCGTTTGTAAAATCATAGTTAGTTCCATCAGTAGCGATTAAATTAACTTTGTCGCCTGTATTAAGTTCCACATAGTCAGTAACTGTTACTGTTGCAGTGGCTTCTGCTCCTGTAATGCCTAGCGTTCTCGTGTGTGTACTAACAGTCATAACGACCTCCAGTTATCTAGGTATTATTCCTGTTTTTCCTAATAAATAACGATCCGGTCCATTAGTATTATACACCATTTCTAGTAGATCTCTCTTAGCTTTTTTAAGGCTTGAAGTATATATCTTCTCGCTGTTTCTCTACTATAACTGTTTCTTTCCGCTATTTCCTCCATTGTTAACCGCTCAAAAAATCTTTGATGTACAACAAGCCTTAGTCTTGGGTGTAATTTTTGTATCACGTCAAAGATTTCTACATCGTTTGAATCATTTTCAAAATGGAGAGCCTCGTTATAGTATTTTTGCCTCTTTCTTTTGTTAAAATCGTACAATTGCTTTTTGCATTCCCAATCTATTCTGTTATAGAGAAAAGACGTGAATTTCTGGCCCTTCTCGGAGTCATACGCTTTCATCGCTTCCCAGAGAGCGACTAATTTGCACCTATCAAGCTCGTCTTGAGGTATTACCTTAAAATATTTTGAGCAAACCTTGTTCAATATTTTTATGTTGTTAATATCTTTTCGAGCTTCTTCAAATTCCTCATCCCCTATAGGCTTTGTTTCCTTCATCGTTCCTCCGGTTATCTATTCTTCACTATCGGGATGTAATATCCTTCCACCCTTTCGGTTGAATAGTTTTTTGTACAATCTCAACTTCTCTAGGAAAGAGATGTCGTGATCTATGTTAGTGCTCGCATAATCGACCCTTCCCTCGGGGTCTACGAATATTGCCCAGTGCTTGTCGTTGGAAATTATTTCTTTGATTATTTGAACAGTTTCTTCGGTGGTAGTGCTGTCATCTTCCGTACCTGAGTTAGACTCAGATTGATTACAGTTAAGAAGGGACTCGATATCTATTCTGACATCCCTAAAATTAAACATTTTAGCAACGCCTAGAAAAAACCTATACCTACTGATAATAAAAAGAAGCTCTATTCCCTCTATTTTTTCAACCTGTTTTTGTATTTGGTGTGTTATATCAAAATTGGTATGACCCATCCAGCATTCGTATTGCCGCATAGGATTCATCTTATCGTAAAGTTGAAACACCCCCAAAGGGGTGGAAACGAGCTTGGGGATCTTGGACATAAGCTCCAGAGCATCTTCTGTTAGCTCTTCGTCGTCGTCATCTACCCGTATTTTTTCTGCTATTTCTTCCTCAAGAAGGTCATCATCCCATTTTTCCCACGCTATTTTTCTATTTGGTTTCATTCTAGCACCTTTTTGTGGGATAATTACACCAGTCTAAAAGATAAAATATCTTTTATATCAGGTGTTCATCATCGGGGATAATCTTTGGTTTATAGATATCTAGCATCTTGGTTGGACTAACTACAGTAGAATCTTCTGAAGCTTCTGAAGCTTCTTCTTCATTAAGCTCCTGTTCCATGGTGTGTAGATATGCCCATATCTCAATGAAGTTATCCAGTTTGTTTCGTTTTTCACACTCCTCTTTTATGAAAGAAAGGGTTTCTGCAAAAAGCTCGCCGTCCATGACCTTGTACATGAGGTCAGCAAAGATTATATTAGCGGCAGGTTGATCCTGCCAAGAGCAATCTATCCATATATCCCCGGCAGAATCAACTTCAAATTTTAAAGAAGCTAACGCTTTCTCTTTTTCTTTCTCTTTTCGAGAAAAAAACTTTTTAATAGCCGCTATAAGTTTCATTAACTAAACTTTCGATAAAGCTTTTAGACAGCTTTCAGCATGCTCATAATCTTCGATAGCTTTTATAGCTTCTTCTACGATATTAGAATGATCTCCAATTCCTACGGCATTATTGGTGTACAGGAGATATCTAACAAGGGCTTCTGCCTTCTTAGCTTCGAAATGAGCATTTACAGCTTTGGATACGTCCATTTAATCCTTCCTTTGTGTCTAGCAATTAAGCTGATCGAAGACTGTCACCAACGATCCAAGCGCCGCCCAACAGAACCAAATGGTTTACTTGATCTGCGGATATACCGAGGCCCACACCGTCAAAGATAACAAAAACCACGCCGCCAACGGCGACCCAGAATCTACGCGAGCCAAAAAGACCTTGAACTTTACTAATCATTGCTAGCTCTCCACTGAAGTAAAAAAACGAGAAAATAAAAACACCAACTGGTGTTAAATTATTTTACTACTCAGCCCTTACATCCACATACTTCCCCGATTAGACAAGCACAGTCTGCGCCACATTCGCAATCATCACAGGCGCATGCATTTGCTGCGGCGTGAGGGCATACGTGACTATGTCCAAGCAATGGACACCAGTGAAGTGAGTAACCCAGTCCGACTCCCAATAAAAGACAAAGCCAGTGCTTCTTAAATAGATCTAACATTAGCAACCTCCTTAAATTTAAGTTGAATTTCTTGATGACATCCTTGAATGTTTGAAAAATCCATATTGTCCAAGTCTGGATCGTGTCCCTCTAAATACTTTTTATTGAGTTCCTCTAGGGAAACTCCAAATTTTTGACCAGACATGTTTTCTGAAGAGCCTACTAAGTTCAATGGTGTATTTACGACTAAGCTTTCTTTGAAGGAAGACATACTTTTAGGAAAATCATCCACTTCCCACCCCTTATCCCATATGCCTCCTTCAAAAGCGTTGGGTGTTGAAAATTTGATTTTAACAAAATCGTCTTCATTTCCTATGAACTTCTCCACTAAACTTTTCTTAAAAATATGACCATCAACCGAAAAAGGATACGCATAATTACCCGTTAAAGGTGCTCTGCAATGCTCGCATTGAGAGATCCAGTTCCATATAAAAAACGTATCTTCAGCTATCTCTCCTCTTATAGGAAGAACACAGTCCTGCATCGTGTATTCATTCTGAACAATAGTATTGGTTCCGAGCCTTAAAGACAAGCAAAAAACATCCCTATTGTCAAAAAGTTTTGTTATGATATCTTCATCAACTTCTATTTTACGATATAGGATGTTATCGTCCACAAAAAAACAGACTAGATCACCTCCTTTTTTTACAAGGTCGGTTGTATCTTTTTGAAAATCAGTCTCCTGAATCCAATTTAAAAACGGGTATTTCTTTATCAATTTTTCATAGCCAGTTTTAAATTCATCGTTTGAATGTCTATACAAAACATTGATGTCGAATAACCCGTTGTCATTTTGAATTAAACTTGTCAACAAGAAATCTAACTGACAAGCTCTGTCTTTTGAAAAGACAATAGTGGATATCACGATCAGTTCCTCATTTAGTCCTAGAAGGCGGCAAGTCAGAAGTATCCAGTTTTACGTGAGCTTCTAAGTCCCTGACTAACCTGTCCTCTTTGTGCTGAAGATCGTCCAGCTTTTTATTTATCCTAGATAAGTTCTTCAGAAGTTGTTTTCTTTCTTGATTTATGCTACCGAGCCACTTGTGAGTATTCTTAAGAGTTCTCATCAGTCCTTCCCCTATTCTGGTACACACTTGCCATTTTTTTCTACGTATCCCTTGTTGCAATTAGGTGGATATCCAGCCTTTTCGTCGCTGTAGGATTCTTCTATTCTGTTTAAAATATGATTTGATGAGGTTTCCGCCCTTGACTTCTTAATAAAAACTAACCTTCTGCCATTTTTTCTGTGCGAACCCCTTCTTTTGTAATGAAAAAGTTCTCCGGTTTTTTGATCTTCGTAGATAAAAATAGAGGCCATTTATAGTCTCCTTTTTCCCATTATTATGTAGTTCGTTTTCTCGGGACAAATTTTTGTTTCGTGAGGTAGAGGATCATCAAACACGGTTAGGTTGAATTTTTCACCTAGTTTAGATAAGAATTGTTCTTTCCTTTTTTTATCCCACAGGTTTGAAAAGATATAAATGTTTTTAGAGCGCTGAATGTAGTTCTCGTAAAAATGATCTATACCATCGTCGTTCATTTCCGAAATACAATACTCGCTTATAAATAGATCTGGAGAGCGGTTCAGGGTGTTGGACACAGAGGGGTTGACAAAATCAACTCTAGGTTCTCTACCATTTTCGGATATTGTATCAACAATACTAGGAGTAAGATGGGTATCAAAGTGTTTGGGAATCACTGAGGTTTTGTGGTCAAAATTGACTTCTATGCTTCTTTCTGTTACAAGACTTGTATTCAATCCCAAAGCTCTCAAATATTTTACCGCAAGCAAAGCCACGTTAGGCACGTCTACTAGTCTGTACGATTTAATGTTGTAAAAAGTGGACAGGATGTAACAGAGGCCACCATACCCCACTCCAATCTCAACGATGTCTTTCCCGTGAAGACTTCCTATATGTTTTTGTATATTTTGTAACGAGTTAATATATCTTACAGTGTTGGCAGAAATTAAACCGTACTCTTTTGATTCAAATAATTCGGGATCACCTATCGTATCATTTCTCTTGAATTTTTCTATGTTCAGGCTTATATCATCGTTATCTTTCAGTTTGCCTATCATCCATTCCGCCTCTGATTGACATGACATCCCTACTATTGAATAGTAGTCATGATTCCGTTTAAAGATTTTGAATAATTCATCATTAGTTAGTGCTTCATCAACAATCGAAAAATATTTAATCGCGTTTATATCTGGGACATTCCACATATAATTTCCTTCACGGTATTATTCCAAGAAAACTTTTCCGCTGTTTCAATTCCGGCGCTATTAATTTTCAGATTTTGTTCTTGTTTGAGTTTGTGGATTTCCTGCATATGAGAAACAATTTGGTCTATTTCTAGCTCTTTAATAGATCCCCAATTACCTCCCCCAAAAAACCATTTGTCGTCTTTAGCTTCCTCTAGGCTGTTTATTTCTACGAGATGACAATTGTCCTTATTGCAAAATTCTGTATGTGCGGAATAGTTGGTAGCGATCACATGTTTGCCACAGGACATCATCTCCAATAACTCTAAATTCCAGCCTTCTGCTCTGGATGGAAACACTCCGCAGTCGGTTTGCTTCATAATATTATACACCTCTTCTTGGCTCTGCTGGCGTGGAATAAGTCTTATCTTATCACCCAATCCAGACCTCTTATAAGAATCTGCCCAAGCATGATTTTCTTCTGGGCCACAAAATGGGTTCTCGCACATCATCCATAATTCCACGTCGTCTTCCGACGTAAAAGCTTTGGAAAAAATTTCCGGTAGGGTATCGTGACCCTTTCTTTTTTCCCATTTTCCACAGTTGAAGAAGATTGTATTTTTACGCGGGGCGTCAGATCTTAAAAAGATATCTCTGTTTACTCCAAGGGGGATTACGCAAGTATCAACTTTGATATTGTTTTCTTTTACAACGTTTTTCGCCCACTGGCTACAAACAAAAATTTTGTCCAAACTGGAAAGGTGATGTTTTTCCTGTTCGGTAAAAGTGTCAAGTTCAAAAATAGGAAACCCTATTCTTTCGCCCCTGCCGATAAACTGACTCATATCAAACTGATGCCATATTCTAATACATGGAGCGTTGAAATTTGGCATCTTTGCGTTATCTACACACTCCTTTATCATTGGATGATATTCAGGAGGGGCTTCTCCTTGACCAATTATTGAGAGACCCACCTCATAACCGTCTTTGTGCAGGGTGTTTACAATGTTCAATCCAGCTATACCGTACCCTAGTTGATTGATAGGGCTTATTATATTTATAGCATCACTCATTTAAAGCTCTTGCAGCTTGGGAAATTTCATTCTTCCAGTACGAAAATTTAGCTTTGTCCACACCGGAATCCTGCATCTTTTGAGATATTGATTCGTACTGTGATTTTAGATTTTCAATATTTAATTCATCAAAATTGTCAATAATTAGTATTGGTAAATCTTTAAGGTAGTCCATACATGGACTATTGAACACTATAGGTATGGTTCCAACGTAAATGCATTCTAGAATTCTATAACAGTCCAAACCATTACCCGGAGGGCATATAGCGTAAACATGTCGGGAAAGTTCATCCAAGTATTCTTTAAATTCTTTTGGTTCTTCAACGTATGTAACCCAGTCAAAACCATTACTTAGGAAGAATGATTTCAGGTACTTTCTTTCTAAAGTGTAGTTTTGCCAGTTAACGTAAACCCAGTTATCTGTCTCTGACAATTCGTATTGGTTGGTTGCGAGTATATCATCTGTAGCATCTTTACCTATACCAAGAGGTATTCCTTGAATCCTATCCTGAGAGAGCATAGAATTAACTAAAAACCATTTTGTAACATTTGAAGGTATGCCTTTAAAAGTTGACATTGTGTGGGAATAACACTTCACGGAATAAGTGTCGTTTAAATCACAATTATCTGTATCACATCTTGGTGGTATAACTAATGGGTTGTATCCAAGTTCAGGTATCATATGTTCTACAAACGGAATCCATTTTAGCATGTCAACTCCAACTGGGTGTTGTTGTTGGTATGCAACACCATAGTCGCTAAACCCACTAACTACAACATAATTATTTACAGTAGATTCACATTTCTTGAAAAATTTGTGTATGTGTTCTATATTGCAATACACAACACCAGAATCTGGTATTGAGTCGTCTTTATGATCGTGTTCGTAATTACAATCACCTAAGTCAAACCAAGACTTTACGTTAATGATATCTTCTTTTAAAAACTCGTTCATGATTTTACTGACTCGTAAGGGGTTCGTAACCATCGGGAAGGCTGGGCAGGAACAAAAAGAAACAGCGGCAAAAGATGCCGCTTTTACTTGAAGTATTGTTTGATGAAATTCCATTCCGCATTGTTGTAGATATTTTTTGCGCACATTCCTAAAAAGGGGTGTGCCTTTTTAGCTTCTTTGCACAACATACGAATATGGGGTTGAATAGACTCAAATGGCCCATTCAACCCCACATTCTCAATGTAATCGCAAATTATATGTGTAGCTCTATTGGGATACTCTTTCATTTTATAGTAGGCGTTCTTCCTTCCCATATATAGCAGTTAACACAGCACCATAGTAGTATCTCAGTTGAATAAGATGGTACAAACTCATTCATAATCATTGAGACAAGCGCCGACCACGTAAATACCGAGGCAAAAAACCGACAATTAAAATTGAAGCCTAAGTCAAGTCTAGACACTAAAACTCTCCCCACAACCACAGCTACTTGCGGCATTAGGGTTGTTAAAAGCAAATCCACGTTTAGATAAGTCCTCTATCCAGTCGATAGTAGTACCGTCAATAAACAGTTCAGCTTTCTTTTCGACTATCATGGTCAACCCATCCTGCTCATACTTGTTATGGGTTTTTTCTGAATACTCTGACTGTTCTACAAACCCCAGTTTGTATTCAAACCCAGAGCATCCACCACCAGCAACACCAACCCGTAGCAGCCTGTTGGTTGCTTCGGGAAGGTCTTGCATCACTTTCCTGACCTCTTTGATTGCTTTCTCTGTCAGGGTTATCACAGGATTACCTTTGCATCACTTTCCACGAAATATCTTGGACGACCAGCGAAATCAATCTTCTGCAATTGAGGATCAATACCGAAGTGAGCAAACATAGTAGCGGTAACATCTTTTGGCCCAAAGGGTTCACTCTTGGGAGTTTCTGCCTTAGCCGTAGATTCTCCGATTACTCTACCCATTTCAAAATCTCCACCGCTAAACATCAGTGGGCTAAGTTGCGCCCAGTGATCTCTACCAGCATTCTTATTGACACGATAGGTACGACCAAATTCACCAGTGACTACAAGCAAGACATTCTTGCTCATACCTCTATCATACAAATCATCAATAAAAGTAGACAGAGCATGGTCAAGTGGAGGCATCCTACCATTAAGGGACTTAGCAATGTTGCTATGCATATCCCATCCACCGTAATGGATGGTTACGAACCTAGTGCCATTTTCAACTAACCTACGGGCTAGAAGCATTTGTTCACCAAGACCACCGCCGTACTTCTTGCGGCTGGGTTCTGGTTCTTTCTTAAGGTCGAAGGCTTCACTAGCCTTTCCTAGAATAAGACCAAAAGATTGCTTACGCAAGTCAGGCCAGATTTCAAGAGCGTTTTCAATCTTGAGCTTATCCAGTCCACCAACTAAATCACGACGTTGAAGAAAACGATTGTTCTCCACTCTTGACTTAAGGTTTTCAACGCCCTCACCGCTTGCTCCGTAAGGCTTATACTGACCACCTAACCAAGCTGGACCGTCAAAAGAAATACCATTAACCTTGACGTAGGAAGGCATTCCGGTTGTCGGATGATTAGCTCCATACACCGATGACATGATAGAACCATAGGACGGCTCTTGCTGCATTGACTGTGGAGTATTGTCAGTCGAGTTATGTCCAGTCATTACCCAATGAGTACCAGTTCTATGACTAGAGTTGCTGTGGGCAAACGATCTAACTACAGCGATCTTATCGCCCCTAGTGGCCATCTTAAGGAAGTTGCCGCCAAGGAGAAAGTCTCCGTTAGTCATAACTGAACCAGTAGTGGATCTTACCTCCACTGGAGCCATTGGCTTAGGGTCGAATGTCTCAACATGAGTCGCGCCACCGCCTAGCCATAACCAAACTACTGATTTCTCGTTGGATGGTAGATTTGCTGCATTAGCATCTGATAATCCTAGAGAGGCAAGGCCCGAACTAATACCCCCCACCTTCATAAAGTCTCGTCGGTTGAATTGAATGTCAAACATTAGGTGTCTCCTTTTTATACCATTTTAAACGGTTGGAATTATATCTTTTTGGGTCTGCTAGTCCATTGTCGAGTCTACTCTCATCCGTAATATAGTAACCATGTTCATCCTCAATCACAACTTTATTTTCCTTGTTCAGTTCCCCAGTCTTTTCCTCGTCCACCATTGATAGATGACTGCCATATCTAGTAGGATATTTATAACGCTCTGGCGGTTTGATAATCCTTTTCTGTCTAAGTTGTCGTACCATTGGTTACTCCATATACTTTATCAAAGTCGAAAAATCTCCATCTGTCCAGATGGTCTACTTCCTCGGCAGAATCTACATTTCTCAGATAGGAAAGAAGATCGCCCCAATTGGAAAAAATTAACTCGTGGGGAATTACCCCAAACAACCAATTGGGTAGATTGTCTTTACCCTGTTCGCACATGATAAGAACGGGCTTCTTCTGAAAGACTGCCATAAATGCTTCATGGTAAGATCCACACATATGCACATCAACATCCAAGCTCATAATAAGAAAGTGTGCAATATCTACCATGCGTAGATCAACCGCACAAATAGGTTTCATGATCTCAGCTACCTTGTTGTAATTACCAATCTCCTTATAATAACTGATGACCCTGCGTGTGCTTTCATCTTCCGGCGCAAAGTCACTAGGCTTGTTACAAGGATTATACACGCCTATCCCAAGATCGTAAAGATGCGGTGTGATCCATTCTCGCCATCCTTCGCCACCATCAGGCACGCGATCCATCGCTCCACATAGATAACAAGTCATGCTTTTTAATCTATTCATTTTATCTCCAATACAGCAAAAAAACAGGAACACCCCCTTGCGGGGATGAACCTGCTGGTTGAGGCTCACCTTTTATATACATCTACCAGTAACTCTTCGGCGTTGTGGTAAACCTTCTTAGAAACAAGATCCATAACAAGTTTCTTAGCTTCGGCAGCTTTATGACCCATAGACCTGAGTGTTGCAATAGAATCATTAATCATTTGCTTACTCGTCTCGGGCTTCTCATCTCCCGTTTCCTCCTTATCTGCTTCATGACTACTAATGACATTTTCCATTACCCACTTTCTGTCACTAGAATTGCCAGCTTTTGCTCCTTCGATAGCTGACCGACAAATTACATTCCAATCATTGTCACAAAAAGTGGCAGGATCTTCTGGTTCTTTCTCAAGTGTAATATAGTAGGGTTCTTTGTGTGCTTTAATTGTTTTGTATGCACCGTACCAAAATGATATGACTGCTATGCAAACATATATAAAACCTAAGAACCCTTCTATTCCAGTAACATGAGGCATGTCGTTCATGAGTTACCTCTCAGTTGAGGTCAGGATCATACCCATGATCGGTCCAGTCCTGCTCATCACATTCCTCAACGTCTTCGTTACTACCCATGAGAGTAGCCATGAAGTTAGCGAAGTCATCCTGACTCCATTCTTGGCTGTCGGGATGATGAACAACTTGCTTAAGCGGCCCATCGTAATCAGCAACCACTTCGTATGCACAAGTACGAACCTTCTGGCACTCACAGTCGAGAGGCACAGAAACAACGTCCTTGGGGTTCACCTTAACGATGATGACTTTATCATCGGTTTCTGCATCACCAGTAATAC
>Ga0208449_1001356_pt1 | contig 13287 bp, 10 predicted proteins | sample MalvireepMed_s17_FD_184247 | JGI IMG/M metagenome (GOLD analysis project Ga0208449, IMG submission 184247) | Marine viral communities from the Global Malaspina Expedition - Malaspina viral metaG DeepMed_s17 (SPAdes) (version 2) | ecosystem: Environmental > Aquatic > Marine > Oceanic | place...
ATTTCTGACTTCAAGTCATCCGAGTAAATTCTCTGGCTCATTATCAAGCTCTCTTGAAGTCTTCGGCTACAGCCTGAGAACAAGTGGAGATCTCAATGCCACTGGCTCTATTAAAACAGACGCGGGCACAATCTCTGGTTCTCAGGGCATCTTTACAAAAGATGTCCAAGTGGCGCGTGCTTTATATGTTTCTGGCGCGGCAGTATTCAATGATGCCGGCGGCGATAACGACTTTCGAATTGAATCCGATGTCGAAACGCACATGTTCTTCCTCGATGCCGGTGCCCATCGCATAAGTATCGGTGATTCAGTTGACGCCCCTGCTGCAACACTAGAGGTCACAAACCATGCATCTGCTGGTGCCACTGGTGTTCCTCTGGTACAGCTTAACAGCAACGATGTGGACAAAGAAGCCCTTGATATTAATGCGTCCAATACGACGGCAAATGTTATAGACGCGAGTGGGCTTGCAGTAACGACACATGCTGTTGCTGCCCTCTCCGCTAGCGCCTTAACGAGTGGCCAAGTCATTGCAATCGATCATAATGACACTGCAACAACGTCGGTCGGTCCTACGTCCATTCTCGTTGATTTTGATAAAACCGGCGTTCAAGGGAATAGTCAAAACTCCGCTTGGCGCGGGCTGCATATCATGCAAAATGATGCTGCTACTAATCATGCTGGCTCTTTTGTGACAATGAAGGGAATCGAGATTGAACAGGCTTTTGCAAATAACCAGGGTGTAACTACTAATTTTGGCTTATCAATATCGGGATCCGGGGCTGACAACAATGTCGGTATTAATATTTGTGTTGATGATACTGTAACCAGTCCTTGTATTCTGATGTCATCATCCTTAAATGTTAATGATAAAGGCAGCATCACAGTCGGCGGAAATGGCGCGATGACAATACAAACTATTGACCTATCCCACGCTCTTGCAGACTTAAAATTGGATATTGATGGAATTATATCAGCTTCAGCCGCCAACGGTGCAAACCCGATTGAGATTCAGGCATCGACTGTAAATATCCAGCAAGGCGGTCTTGGAGTTCACACAGGCGGCGGAATAGTTGCGACATCGAGTATTGGCGTAAACACCTTTTCTGATCCCACCTCATTAAAGGTGAGCACAGGCGGTGGTGAAGTTGTGACATTTGGAGTAGAGTCTGCTACGTTTGGCCCTGGCAAAGTAGTATATTTCGATGTTGACGGCGGCTGGAAATACACAGATGCAGATGCCGTTCCCACTGCTGGTGGTAATTTGCTGGGAGTTTGTCTTGGAGATAACATAACAGATGGTGTATTATTAAGAGGATTTTTTCATTTTGCGACTGCCTCTGTCCATCAGGAACATGTCACAGGCTCTGTAGTTTATCTATCGACCGAGGCTGCCGATATTACTTTTAACGCTCCCACAGGAGGGGGAGATATTGTGAGAGTAATCGGATATGCGACGGACCAAGTTAATCTTATATATTTCAACCCAAGTGGTGATTGGATTGAACTATAATGCCAGATCTTGTTGCAGTTACCGGGATGGCCATTGACGATATCATCAAAATAGATGATGTTGACAAAGAGAACATTGTTCTGATTACTGGTCAGGCACCCCCACCGCCTAGAGCTAAAAGATGGATGGGAGGCGGAAGATTGGGCTACGTGTACACGACTTCTGCATCACTCGGTAACACTGGGTGGAACCAGGGCCCTGGCATCGACGGCGCTGGAGGACGTGGCGGCTATGTTGCAGATATTGGCAACGGACTTCTAAACTCTGTTGGCTATGGTTTCGTCGATCCAGCAGCCGATCCCCTGGTCAAAAGATGGGTGTTTGGTTTGGAACTGGAAACAGGAGCGTCAGGAAGTACGCCCTATATAAACTCTCAATCTTGCCAACCCGCTGATCTTGATGAAGCTGGACGCCCAACGTATGCATCAGCGAGCAACTACGTTTCAGGTTCGGGGAATGGAGCAAACACTGGTTATATTTCCAATGGACAGATTATGTATGGCAATGGTGTTTGGATACGAGGTGGTAAGTGGCTTACCGATGGGGGTGAGCGTCATGTCATTGGAAGATCAACCGATGGAGGCAACGCTTTTACTATGATTGACATGAACAATACGATCCAGGATTATTGCCGGGCCATCGGCTATGAAGGAGGCGATTCGGGTAACTGGTTGGCAGTAGTTCAGTCTCATGTCTGGAAAAGCCTGGATGATGGAGCTAGCTGGACAGATTTAGGTGCGCTCGATGGCACGAAGGATTGGTATTCGATGGCATATGATGGAGTAGGTCGTTGGATAATTGTCGGTGCAAGTGGTGATGGTTTCACTTCCATAGTTCCTATTGCAGATATGGACCCGGAAGAGACAGAAGATCAGTGGACTTCCCTTGCAGACAGCTTTGCTATCTCTCAGAATTTATTTGGAATCGTGTTTATGAAGGGCTCGGTAAACAAATGGGTTACGTGTGGAGAAGGTGGCAAAATACTGAGTTATGCATATACCTCGTCAAATTCGGATCGTGGAAATAATTGGACAGTTGAATCAACTCCCATCACCACGACGTTAAATGATGTGGCTACAGATCACACAACAATTATCGCAGCAGGAGATAGCGGAGTCATTTTGACCAGCCCCGATGCCGACGAATGGGAACAACTTAACAAAACTAACGATGGCATCGGCACAGAACAACTCCGTTGTATTTCTTGTGATATAATTGGTGCCGGAAAGTATTAAAATGGCTGATGCTTGAATAAGCATAAAAGCAGGCATTTAACTTTTTAGAACACTATTTAATTGTGACTGAATATATTTTATGGAGTTGATATCTATGTCCACTTTGCTTGAGCAAGCCATAGTCGATGCGGAGGCGCTTAAAGAGGCGGCTATCAAAAACGCAGAAGCGACAATCATCGAAAAATATTCCTCTGAGGTTAAAGCCGCAGTTGAATCTTTAATCGAACAAGAGGGCGCAGATCTCCTTGGCGATCTTGGAGAACTCGAAGAAGCCCCGGAAGATGAAAGCCCTGTAATGGACGAGGTTCCGTTCGCTGTCGAGGAGGGTGACGATCCAATTATGGTTCGCCTGGATCTTGAGGCATTAGAGCGTGCTCTCGATGAAGAGGGCTCTACAGTTGCTGAAGAAACTCACGAAGACCTTGCAGAAGAACTTGAAGACGAACTCGTAGAAGGCGATGAAGACATTGAACTTGATGAAATGATTCTTAACGCCATAGCAGAAGAGCTAAAAGTTGATCTGGGAATCCCAGATCAGGGGCTTGGAGGACGCACAACTCCAACAGATAGAAATTTAGAGGGACAAAAAGTTCATCTTGCCGCCCTTAAGGATGATGAACTTGCAGAAGAGCATGCTGCGCTAGAAAAAGCCAGAGAAGAAGCAGGCATGTATATGGAGCAAGTGAAAGCTTATAAAGCAAAGGCAAGCAAATTACAAAAAACAGTTTTACATCTTAAAGAGCGATTGGAAGAAATTAATCTTTCCAACGCTCGTTTACTTTATACTAATCGTGTATTAAATAGCACCTCCTTGAATGAGCGACAAAAAATTAAAATTGTCGAGTCTATTTCAAACGCAGATTCTGTAGAAGAGGCGAAGGTTATTTACGAAACCCTTCAAAGCGCAGTGGGAAGTTCTAGAAATAGTAAATCTCCGCAATCACTCCGCGAAGCAGTAGAGAAACCGTCGCCAACGCTTCCCCGAAGAAGGGAAGCACATAGCGCTCAAAATCCACATTTTGATCGGATGAGAGCGTTAGCAGGCATTAAAGGAGGTAATAAATAATGTCCGTATTAAATAAATTAACTGAGGGCATTGTCGATAGAGATCTTTCAAAAGAAGGTGCTGCACTTTTATCAAAGTGGGAACGCACCGGACTTCTGGAAGGTTTAGACAATGACCGAACAAGAAACAGCATGGCTCGTCTTCTTGAAAATCAGGCTAAGGAGCTTCTTCGTGAAACTTCGTCAATGTCTGGTGGTGATGTAGAGGGCTTTGCGGCTGTTGCATTTCCAATCGTTCGCCGTGTATTCGGTGGACTGATCGCTAACGATCTTGTCAGCGTTCAACCAATGAGTCTCCCAAGTGGGCTCATTTTCTTCCTTGATTTCACCACGTCGAATGACACAGGTGCTCGGGGCGGTTTAATCAACCCTGGTTCACTGTATGGTGGCGGGAAGGTCGGTGCCGAAATTACCGGTGGTGTTAGCTTAGCGGCTCCAGATAATGAGAGAAGTTTTTATAACCTAAACAATGGTTATTCTTCTCCCACAGGATCCAGTGATGCTATTCGCCTTGTTCCGGTTATTTCTGGTACATTTGGTGCAAGTAATGTCGGAGACGGTGTATTGCAAATGGCTAAGCTTCTCAATCAAGCTCACGCTGTTTCAGGTACTCTGGAAAGAATGTGTCGTTATGACCCAGACTTTACTTCTGGAACAACCAACGTGTTTGTTGGTAGGGCTGCAATTAGTGACCTGACTCAGCTTAACCTAGATAACTTGGTGAGCATTTCTGGTACCATGGGTAACTCTGCTGATAACCAAGCACGTCGTTTGACTGCTTTCTCTGGTTCTGACAGAGGATTGTGGCAGCCTTCCGATGGAGATCCAACAGATGTGTTGCTTTTCTTCCACTCTGATACTCGCACGCTCGCGCAGCTATCAGCTTCTTATGCAGATCTGGCGACAGCCGTAACACTCGAATGGACTATTGATGACGATTTTGTTGTCAGTAATGCTGTGGGTTCCGTTATTGGCGATCCGCTCTGGGGACTTGAGGAAGCAAGCAATGCGGTTGGAACAGAAGACGGGCTTATCCCTGAGATCGACATCAAGGTTGATTCTGTAAGTATCACCGCGATTACCAAGAAGCTCAAGGCCAAGTGGACACCCGAATTGGGACAGGATCTTAACGCCTATCACAATTTGGATGCCGAGGTCGAGCTTACTTCAATTCTCTCTGAGCAAATTGCTCTAGAAATTGATCGTGAGATTCTTGAGGATCTAGTCAAGGGCGCAACCGCTGGTACATATTACTGGTCACGTCACGCTGGCAAGTTTGTTAACAGAACAGGCGCGTCAGGTGGTCTGGAAATTGGTACCACTACAGCAACTCCCGACTTCACGGGTACCGTTTCCGAATGGTATGAGACTCTTGTTGAAACAATCAATGATGTTTCGGCACAGATTCACCGTAAGACTCTAAGAGGTGGTGCAAACTTCATCGTGGTTTCACCTGAAGTTGCTAACGTCCTTGAGTTTACTGCGGGATTCCGTGCAAATGTCACTGGTGATGTTGACAGGGGAACCGTTGGTGCAGTCAAGACAGGTGCGCTTTCCAAGAAATGGGATGTCTATGTTGACCCCTACTTCCCACGGAACGTTGTTCTCGTTGGTCGTAAGGGCGGCTCCTTCTTGGAGAGTGGATACGTCTATGCTCCATATGTCCCGCTACAAGTCACGCCCACTATCTTCGGAACCGAAGACTTCGTGCCCCGCAAGGGAGTCATGACGCGCTACGGTAAGAAGATGGTTCGTCCTGACATGTATGGACTGGTCGTCGTCGTAGACCTCGTTTGATAAATAATCAAGCGATAATATAAAAGATTGCCCTCGTCACTCAAATGGCGGGGGCTTTCTTTTATCGCTCAACTATTTAAGGTGAGGAGACTTATATTTAATGGCGATTCCCACCCTTGCTCCAAAAAGCAACACTAGCGCGATTGTACTTCCCGCGACCGGCTCACCAGGAAGTGTAGCAGCAGAGTGTCCCTTTGCGATGTTTACCGGCTCTGTAGAGTTTTTATCAGGAGCCGCTGAACAAGTTGCCTACACATTTAAGAAACTTGGTGGAGACATCCTAGATCTTGAAATCACCACAGGTAGTGTTTATGCTGGATATGAAGAAGCGGTTTTAGAATATTCTTACATTGTTAATATGCATCAGGCAAAAAATATATTACCTGATGTTTTGGGTATGACCACTGGAACCTTTGACCGCGATGGCACATTGCTGGCTGGAACTTTGTCGTCAAGTCTTAGTGGTACACATGTTGCCCTTAAGTATCCCAAGTCTACATTTACATATTCCCAAAGAATATCAGAAGCATTTTCTACTGATGCCCGCGCTGGCGGAACTTCAAGAATATACTCGGCATCGTTTCAAACAACTGGTAGTGTTTCGGACTATGATTTACAAGAAGTTTTAAATAGTGCAAGCGTGAACAATGTAGATGCCGCAACGAAAAATCCAGTTCCCTATGCTGGCTTTACAAGTGGCAGCAAAATAATCGTTGATAAAGTATATTATAAAACACCGTCTTCTATGTGGAGATTTTTCGGATATTATGGTGGACTTAATACTGTTGGCAATTTGGCAAACTATGGACAGTATGCCGATGATTCAACATTTCAGTTAGTTCCTGTTTGGCAAAATAAAGCACAAGCCATGGCGTTTGAGGATTCAATATATACAAGAAATTCACATTATTCTTTTGAACTAAATAATAATATATTAAGGATATTCCCCACACCACCAAATACAGATTCAAGTCCAGATTATTTTTGGTTTAATTTTAGAATTGTAGAAGATTCGTGGACCGCAGCCTCTGGTTCCCTCGTTGACGGAATCAACAACATGAACACAGTTCCTTTAGGGAACATTCCTTATAAAAATATTAATTCAATTGGAAAACAGTGGATTCGTAGATTTGCGCTCTCGTTAGCAAAAGAAACATTAGGACATGTTCGTTCCAAGTTTGCCACTGTGCCAATCCCCGGCGAATCGGTTACGCTCAACGGTCCAGCATTAATTGCCGAGGGCAGAGAGGAGCAAACGAATTTACGAACAGAGCTAAAAGAGACGTTAGACGAATTAACATATCAAGCTTTAGCTGAAAAAGATGCTTCTATTGCAGATTCAGTTAACACAATTAATCAAAATATACCAGCAGGTGTATTTGTTGGATAAGGAGGGAATAAATGGCTGACGATAAATGGTCCCAACCAACGCAACCACCTCCCCCATTATTTCTTGGCGAGAAGGAAAGAAACCTTGTTAAGCAGGTAAATGATGAGCTTATTGAGCGCGTTATTGGTCAACAAGTAGTATACTATCCAATAGATCAAAGCATCACAAACTATAATGATCTTTATGGTGAGGCTATAGAGAAATCTTTTCTTTCACCAGTCAGGGTTTATGCCCTTGTTGATTATGAAGGTACTGAGACAAAAGCAGATGAATCTGTTGGAATTGACAAAGCAAATACAATTACAATATATTTTCACAAACGAAGATTAATAGAAGATCAAGACCTATATGTTAGAGAGGGTGACTTTGTGTTATATGGCGATTATTTTTATGAGATAACAAGTCTTAATTGGGCAAGACAGCTATTTGGACAGATTGATCATAAATTCGAAATTGTAGCAACTTGCTATTATTCAAGAGAGGGACTATTCGATGCCACCTGATAATCCAAGAACTCCAGACTTGGCACCCCTCCAAGAAATTCCGTTTATGCCCTCAACAATAGAGACGATTGATCGTGCTCTGTTTGAGTATATTGATGATGAATTGAATGTGTTTTGCACGACAAACAAGGGCTTTAAAAAAATACCTTTTATTTGGGTTGGCGCAGAGCGAGCTTATCAAATTAAGCACAATAAAGATCTTAGAGATGCTAATGGTTGGTTGATATACCCCATTATGACTCTTGAAAGAGTATCGTTTGAAAAAGACATAGCTAAACGGGGTGCGCTTTACGCGGCTATTCCCAATCGTCAAGACAACAAAGGGGGCACAATGACGATAGCTAGAGTCATTAAACAAGATAAGACAGCTAATTTTGCTAATGCAGACTCAAAGAAATTAATAGTTAATACAGTTGGAACAGGGCAAAAGAACTTTCCGAAAAAGAATAAAAAAGTTGTTTATGAGACGATCACAATGCCCATCCCGATTTATGTAGAAGCCGGATATACCCTGACGATCAAAGCTGAATATCAGCAGCAAATTAATGAAGCTATAACTCCCTTTATGACCTCTCCGGGTGGACCAAACTACTTTAATGTTTTTAAAGACGGGCATCAGTTTGAGGCGTTTATAGAACCTAGCTATGAGTTAAACAATAATGCCGCATCAATGAACGAAGACGCACGCGGCTATGAAACCCAAATTTCTCTTAAAGTCCGAGGATATATTATTGGGGGCGACAAGAATGAAGATAGACCCAAGATTATTAGACGAGAAAATGCTGTAGAAGTTAAAATACCCCGTGAGCATGTGGTCTTTGGTGATATCCCTGAGCACCTCCATATCAGCGGAAATGTGCCATTTTATCGAGAGTAGTTTTGACTTATTTGGGGCTTTCGCCTTTTGTTCAACTATTTATTAACGATAGCAAGAGTAGAAGAACTTCATTTTTAATATTTATTTGAAGCAGTACAAGGAGACACTTCATAATGGCTAAATCTTTCAAGTTTATTTCACCCGGCATTTTTATTAATGAGATAGACAATTCGGAATTACCAGCCCTCCCAGAAGAAATGGGACCAGTAATTATAGGGCGAACAGAACGCGGACCAGGAATGAGACCTATTAAGGTTAACTCATTTTCCGAATTTGTTCAAATCTTCGGTAATCCAATTCCTGGCGGAAGAAGCGGTGATGTATGGCGTGATGGAAATTATCTTGCTCCTACTTATGCAGCATATGCAGCACAAGCTTATTTAAGAAATAGCAATGCCGTTACAATGGTTCGTCTCCTTGGCGCACAAAGTACAAACGCAACTTCTGCTGGAAAAGCTGGTTGGGATACCGATGCAAACAACACTACGTCAACCGCGACTAATGGTGGGGCATATGGATTGTTTGTATTCCCATCGGGCAGCAGACCATCCGGTGATGCCTATGTAATGACGGGGGCACTCGCCGCTGTCTGGTATTTAAATGAAGGTTCAATTACTCTTTCTGGAACATTTAGAGATGCTGCCGTAGACGGAACTGGCGGCACTACTGGCACTGGCAGTGCAACGTTTGTTAGATCATTGTCCTCAAACACTCCGTCACCTACGACGGACACGGCTGGCGCAGTGGCTAACGAATTTTATGCAATTATTCGTGATAGTAGCGGCAATATCAAAAAGCAAACAGCTTTTAACTTTACTCCATCATCTAATCGATATGTTAGAAAGGTGTTTAACACCAATCCGACACTAACCACTAATGCAGTTACCAGAACTGCACAACGAAAGACTTATTGGCTTGGGGGTTCCTTCGAAAGACACCTTGCAAAATTTGCTACTGGTTCTTCAGCGGGACAGGCTTGGGGTGCCATTCTCGGTATTGCAAGCGCATCGTCCACCGCTGTGTACGCCTCAAATTTCCGTATGGCATTCCAAGCCGCTCAAACTCCGTGGCTTGTCTCACAGGATCTCCAAACATCTTATGCAGAATATGATATTACAGACACCAATCGAGTAAAGAAGTTATTCAAATTCCACACACTTGATGCTGGCGAAGACGAGATGAAAAAACTCAAGATATCTATTGCAGATATCAAAGTCTCTTCTAACGACGACGATCCTTACGGATCTTTCAGCGTCGAGCTTAGAGATGCGAGGGATAACGATCTTGCCCCTGTGGTTATAGAACGTTACAGTTCTGTTAATCTTAATCCCAATTCTTCCAAGTATATTGCAAGAGTAATCGGAGATCAGTATCTTACATGGGATGATGTAGAGAGACGACATAAGGTTTTCGGCAATTACCTAAACGCATCAAAATATGTTCGTGTTGAAGTAAATTCTGATGTTGATGCCGGTGTCACCGACGCACGATATCTACCATTCGGATCTTATGGTCCGCTACGCCCAGCTTCTTGGTCATATGTTAGCTCCTCCGACTCTACCATTGGAAAGAGCCCAGATGCGTCAGGAGAGAACAACTGGGTCTTCGGCGGCACGAAAATCGCAGAACCAGTAGTTGGTTTGGGACAGGCATTTTTGAATGTAACAGGCGGCGCAAGAGCAATCTCCATCGGATCCCTCTCCGCATCCTTGAAAGCGGTCTATCCAGCTATTCCATTGCGAGTAAGTGCTTCAGCCGGTGGTGTACCAAACCCCAAAGATGCCTATTTCGGAGTAGACTCTACACAAGCTGCCAATAATAGGCATGAAGAAAGCTATGGAGATATGCTTTATCCGCAGCCAGCCGATGGAGATTCGTTTACCAAGACAGGAGCCACCGAATATTCATATTTATTCTCGCTTGATGAACTCAGTTCTTCTGTCGGCACTCCAACCCCAGCTAATGGCGGGGGAGTTGGTGTAGCAGTTTACACATCTGGTTCGCGCAGAGCGGGCAGATCTTATACCGCAATCAGTGGAACATATACAGAAATTCTAGACGAAGGTTACAATCGCTTTACTGTACCTCTACATGGCGGGTTTAATGGCTTAAACATTAGACAAAAAGAACCATTTAATAACACAGATCTTGAAGACGGTACCGATGTAGCTAACTACGGGCACTATTCCGTTAGACGCGCCATAGATGCAGTTGCAGATCCAGAAGTTGCAGAGTACAATTTAATGGTCCTCCCTGGTATTTGGGACGAGCCGCTTACCGCTCATATGATTGAGGTTTGCGAGGCTCGCGGAGATTCGCTCGCAGTTGTCGATCTTAAGACCGGATTCTTCGCAGAGACAGAGAATACAAATTCAGTAAGTGCTAACCTGGGATCCGTTTCGACCGCAGTAACAAACTTAAGAAATAGAAAACTGAACTCAAGCTATGGATGTGCTTATTACCCATGGGTACAAATTCGTGATACCATAAGCAATAGCCTGCTTTGGGCACCGCCCAGCATTGTAGCGCTTGGCACATTCTCTAGCGCACAAAAGAAGAGCGAGCTTTGGTTTGCCCCCGCTGGCTTTACACGAGGTGGCTTAACGGAAGGTTCCGCTGGGCTCCCAGTGATTCAGACTCGTGAAAGACTAACTTCTAAGAATCGTGACGATCTTTACGAAGCAAACATTAATCCAATTGCCACGTTCCCAGCAGAGGGTATCGTAATCTTTGGTCAAAAGACACTGCAAGTAACACCATCGGCACTTGATCGAGTTAATGTTCGACGCTTGATGATTTTTGTTAAGAAAGAAATTTCAAGAATGGCAGCTACAATTTTGTTTGATCAGAATGTGCAAGCAACTTGGGATAGATTCTTGAATAGAGTCAATCCTTTCTTACGAAGTGTACAGGCGCGACTCGGACTCACAGATTTCAAGGTTGTACTTGATGAAACTACGACAACTCCTGAGTTGATTGATAGAAACATCTTGTATGCCAAGATCTTCTTGAAGCCTGCTCGCGCAATTGAGTTTATTGCTCTTGATTTTGTTATCACAAATACAGGTGCGAGCTTTGAAGATTAATAATAAAAGAACTATGTATTATAGCAACAGGAGAAATAGATAAATGTCATCGAATTTTTGGTCATCAAAAGACTTAGAGCCAAAACGCCAGTTTAGATTTATTATAAGTTTGCAGCCCGGTGTGTCGGGACAGGAACTAAGGTTTGCCGCCAAAACTGCGGATCGCCCTAGCTATACAATTGGCGAGCAAGAGCATCGATTCTTCAATCATACCTTTTATTATCCTGGCAGAATGAACTGGAACACAGTCGGAATGACTCTAGTTGATGCTATAGAACCCGGATCAACGGAACTTCTTTATGAGTACCTCGCAGACATTGGTATCCAACAGCCCAGAGATTTTGGGGAGGCTACTGCCACTACAATTACTAAAGAGTCTGCTGTTAACGCACTTGGTGATGTTAAAATTTATGAGCTTGGGACAGGTAAAGAAAACGAGACAAGAATTATAGGCGAGTGGGCTTTAATCAATGCTTTTATTACAGAGGTTAACTTTGGATCTCACTCTTACGATTCAGACGAAATGGTTGAAATAAGCCTAACATTGCGATATGATTGGGCGAAGTACTCGAAAATGGCCGGAAAGGGCAAAAAATTACGATAATTTAATTTTAAAAAACGTAATATATATTCTATACTATAGATACAAAATAATAAATACTGAGGTGTAAATGGCTAGAAATAACCAAGCACGCACTGGTGTAAGAAAAGCACCAACTGCTGCTTCGGAGAGCGATCCCCCTGTTGAGCCGACATCGGCACCAGCTAAAGGAACGCTCTCATATGTAAGTCCCACAGAGTTTGTGGAACTTCCATCCGGGGGACGATACTATCCTCCAGGTCATGCATTATATAAGCAAGACACTGTTGAAATACGATATATGACCGCAAGAGACGAAGATATTCTTACTTCACAGACTCTCTTACGTAAAGGGTTGGCAATTGATCGGCTATTAGAAAATCTTTTAATTAACGAAGAGATTCAAGTTAACGATTTGCTTGTGGGGGATAAGAGTGCGCTGATCCTTGCGGCAAGAATTTCTGGATATGGGGCAGATTATCAAACCAAAGTTACCTGTCCAGGTTGCAATGCAGCAGTAGATCATAGCTTTGATCTTAGCGATGTAACGAATAATCCAGGAAATGTAGTGTCCGAGGGCATTGAAGAAGTTGAAGTAACTCCACATGGAACATTTGTGGTAACACTGCCTAAGACACAATATAAAGCTGAATTTAGATTATTAACTGGTCACGATGAAAGACACCTTACTGAAGCAGCTAATAAGAAATCAAAATTGAAAATACCTGATGCGGGGGCTACCGATTTGTTAAAGAGGTTGCTTATCTCAATTAATGATGTAACCAATGGAAACGAGATAAGTGATTTTATTGACAACATGCCTGCCCTTGATTCACGTTTTCTTCGGGCATGTGTTGTCGGCGCAACGCCAAATGTTGATATGTCACAACTCTACTCTTGCTCAAACTGCGGCTATGAATCCGAAATGGAGGTGCCGTTGACAGCGGACTTTTTTTGGCCTGGATAATGATTATATGGAAATGGTCTATGAACATTTCTTTTATTTAAAACAGCACGGAAATTGGAGCTTTTTTGAAGCATACAGTTTGCCAATTGGGTTACGAAATTGGTTTGTAAAAAGACTATCGCAACATTTCGAAGAGCAAAACCAACAAATCGACAAAGCGAATAAAAAGACAAGAAGTCACTAACAAACTAAACTACGAGAAAATTGGGTTAACGCCCAATTTTCTTTGTTTATGGGACTAATTATAAAAGCAGCAATATAAGGAAAGCTTTCT
>Ga0208449_1001379_pt1 | contig 13099 bp, 19 predicted proteins | sample MalvireepMed_s17_FD_184247 | JGI IMG/M metagenome (GOLD analysis project Ga0208449, IMG submission 184247) | Marine viral communities from the Global Malaspina Expedition - Malaspina viral metaG DeepMed_s17 (SPAdes) (version 2) | ecosystem: Environmental > Aquatic > Marine > Oceanic | place...
ATAGGTCAATAATTAAAAGAATGTTTGATTATAATTCAAATTATGAAAAAACGTAAAAGAAAATTTACTACTCGTCACGTTTACCTTGTTCCGCAAGACTTAGACTTTATCCTTAACTCTTAGACTCTAATTTTGCAAGCCTTTCACAGATAGTGTTAATCTTTTGATACAAAAATACCTGGATACCTATCATAACAGAGCCAAACATACCGATGACAATAACAGTTTCATTCATTTTTTATTAATCCTTTTTCTTTAACAAATTTAATCATTTTAATATCATCTGTTTCAATATTAATAATTTTACCGTTTTGCACCGTTAAATTTTTAAACTTTTTTCTATTTTTTTCAATAGGGAATAATTTTTTAAATTCTTCCCATTCTGTTTTGGGTTTTACAGTTTTTTTTATGTAATGTTTCATCTTAATACACCGTAAATAAAAATTTCTGTGTTAGCTGTCCATGTGCTAGTGCTGGTTAACACTTCAATGTTAGCTATAGTTTCAGTGTCTCCAGTTGCAGGAATACCATAAGTGTGTTGTTGGCCTTCGTGAGCAGTGAATCCTGATGATTTAATCATGCATCTATCTGTAGCACCACTTGTTTGAAATGACCATAATTCTAAACATCCTGAAAAAAAGGCAGAATTACCGTCTATTAGTTCGGTTCCTATTACTTCAAAAGTTGAAGCTCCAGTGGTTAGTGCAGTTGAAACTGTTGACGTATCAGCTAATAGTTTAGAATAATCATAACTAGCTATTGAATCTATTTTAACTTGCATTGCAAGGGTAGCCGTATTAACGCCTGAAAAAAATATTATTATTTTTCCATAAGTTGATTGAATATCAAGAGCCGAAGAAGGTGTAAAGGTGTAAGATGATTCGGTACCTGTTGCTATATGATGGTCTAATAATTCCATCTTTGCAAATCCTACTCCCGTTTCCATGCTTTTAATACGTCCTGTTAATGATAAAACACCTGAACCTACCGCTTTAGGATTTATTATCATATTTGTACCATCATAATCTATTGTTGCATCTGAACCTGTGCCAAATTTTATATTAACATTATCATTAACAACTAAATCTGAAGTTAACGGACTGCTTAAACCGCTTGCTGTCTCCCATGCTGGCAAATCCGAACTAGATACGGTTAAAACTGTTCCTTCTGATCCTATCGCTAGGCGTTGACGACCTGAATTATAATATAAAACATCACCATTAGTAGTTAAGACTGTATCTGCTTTGCCACTAACTGAGCTAAATGCCCCTGCTATCATGCCACTATTTCCCATTAAATCACCTTGTTATGGTAAACTTTCCTGCCCTTGCAATTAGGACACATGATTTCACAGATGCTATAGCCATGATTTGTTGTATTAGTTCCGCCACCACGACAAACAGGACAAGTAACTATAGTATCCATAGTTGAATGAAGAAATAATTCTGGTAATTTTCTATAAGCACCTAACTGTGACCAGTGACCAAGATTCTTTAGATACTGCATTATCTTTTACGCCTTCTTAACGTCCCTGCCCTGGCTCTTTTAGCGAATAATCGTTGCGCTGCTAGTTGTTTCTTACTGAATTTTCGTTTTGCTTTATGCCCTATTCTTCCATTAAGTGCTTTTCTTTTAGTTGTTTTTAGTCTTGGTAGTTTTGATTTAGTCATTTCATAACATAACATAGCAAGTTTCTTCTTTGGCATTGATCTTAACGACTTTGTAATCTTTCGTATTAACGCAGTCTTTGATTTTTTCATTAACTGTTTTACTGTCATTAGTTTCATTTTCTTTTCCTCACATGATCAGCGATAAATCCACCAAGCATTAGTATTCCTATTACACCTAATACGCCTGCACCCATAAAGCCTGGCTTGCCTGCTACTGTTGGTTCTTTACCTGCTTCTATTGTAAACGTTAAAACTTCTGACATACCAGGGTCAATAAACGATTCTGCACTAAGAAAAGTAAGATTTTGTGCATCCTCATCAAAAGTAATTATTTCATCTCTTTCTGTTTCAGTAAATGTTAAACGATTAGATTTGGGATTCGTAGGGCTCTCAATAGGAAAGCCTTTTGACTTTAACTGTAAATAGTTCTTAATCGATTTATTATAATAATATGGATTAAACGCATCTGTAGCGATAAATTTTATCGAACCTTGTATTCTGTTATTTACAATAGTAAAATTAAGTAATTCTTGTCTTATCATGTTTGTTGTTACCTGGTCAACAATCGGTTCAGGTTCAGGTTCCGCATAAACTTCAGGCAAGATGGAAATTTCAGGTAATAATGGCTCTGTTATTGTAACTGCTGCTGGTTCTGTTATTGACACTGCTGCTCTTGCTTCTTCTGGGCTTACATATACTTGTAATATATCTCTCTGAACTTTTGCGCTTATTAATTCTGGATTTTGTGCAGTAATACTTGCTTCTCTAATTGCTTCAGGAAATTCAGGTAAATTAAATGTAGGATCTTCCAATGCCCTCTGACCTATACCGCTTGCAGGTTGTGCTTTTTTAAGATACAAAGTTTCCACAGGTATATTTGAAATACGGTGATTATTTTCATCTACTAGATAAGCTTCCATTCTTACAATACCATCAGGTGTTTGTGTTTCAAAAAATTTAGGATAAAGTGCTTCACCTTTATTATATATTCGTGGATAACCCTCAGATATTACATTATTTTTTGAATCGTATAAGTGATAAACAATTCTGTTATCCCTACCTTGAACGTTAAAAATTGCTATTAGTTCAATACTTTTTACAGTTCCCGCTCTTTCAATATTCCAAACTTCCAAAGTTTGGAATGAAATTCTTTCAAGTTTACCTGTGCCTGCTTGTCCACCTCGAACTCTAGACATTTTTTATAATTCTCCTTTCTTGTAACTTTTGTATGATTGTAGGGAATGTTATTAGTGATAGACCTAGCGCAATTACACCGAATACTGCGAGGCTCGTGACATTGGGTTTTTGCCCTTTTTCTTTTAACATCTTGTCATATTGCATTGCCTCAACCACTACAATTAAGACTGAAATTGTTGTTACTAGATTCCAAAATGTAAAACCCTTGTAACCTGTTGTAAATAATTGTGTTAACCATTGTGGCAAGGTTGACGGAAATTTTAAGTTGAAAAAACTTCCTAACGAGTTTAACCAAATTCCTCCGGAAATTGTTGCAATAAAGTAAGAGTTTATCAAAAACGCCATAACAAAAAATACTGCAAGGCGTGATACTAAACCGATAAAGTCGTAACCAAGAACAGAAACACTATATTTTTGTGATTCTTTCAAGCCTCGCTTTATTCCTTCTTCAACTAATAATTTTTGAATGACCATTATATCTTACCTACAAACCCTATCAACTTTTTCACCAACGGTTTTGCAACAATGTTGTAAACTTCAGGCGGAATGCTTGTGCCAAGTTCTAATAACTGTTTTTTCTGTAACAAGCCTTTCATCTGCTCATCAGTTACGCCCTGTTCACGTTGTGCTGCAATTTCCTTGTTAACTTCATCAAGTATTCTTGGTGCATTGTTGATTAAATTATCAATCTGATTTCCTGTTTCTTCTGTATCAACTGTTTTATTTTTTCTTGTTGTGTGTTTTATTTTTTCTTTAATTACGTCACTAAATTTTCTAAAGAAAAAATAAACTGTCACAGAAATTCCTGCAAACCAAACAATTGGTATGATCTCCGGTGGGATTAACTCATTGACCAAGCATAGACACCCTTGTTTTTTTGTATTTTAGCACTCCATCTGCGTGACTTAAATCTGCATGTAAGTGTAATGCAATACCAGCGGGTGTGAATCTTTTCATAACTGCTGTTTTGAGATACGGTGCGACAGGTGCATAACCCTCTTGGCGTGTGTTGGTTCCTGTAGTAACAGTAACCAATTCAACAAGTATGTCTATGGGATTACCTTTTGTTACTTGAATTGTTTCAACAATATCTCTAGTAAACCAATGTAGTGAAGTTCCTGTTCCTGTTAAATTTGCTGCACCGCTTTGGAAAGTGTTTTCATAAAGTAAACGGTTATCAGTTGAACGTTCAGTAATTTTTATGTGAAGCCCGCCAATATTTAGCGTGCCTGAAGTAAAAGCAGAACAAGTAAGGACAGTTGGTATATTTAGATGAATGGCGTATATTATTGCCGTCATATCTGGTAAAAATGTGTATGTTTGGCTGAACGCAGTATTATTTCCCTCGTTCAGTAAAAGTCCGCTATCGGTATCTGAAAATACAGCGGGAAAAACATCCATAGGTTGGTTAGAGTTTTCTAAATCTCTCGTCATTGTTACACCACTATAAGTTAATGCAGTTTCTGTAAGACCTACATCTGTAAATGGTAAAAATAAATCCTCTCCGTAATTTGCAACATCATACGTGATAACTGCTTTTACTCTTGATGGTAGGATTTCGCCTGTTGTATGTGGCATTTTTGCCACCTAGTTTTTTGTGTATCTCACAAAGTTAATGAAATTGCTTGCACCTGTTCGTGCATCTCTATTTGTGTAATAATTTGTTATAGTTACATTATTTGCCAATGGAATACCCTTGCCTCTTGGCATGTTGTATTGCATTAAACCACCACCACCAGTTACAGCATTAGCATTAGAACCTAAACCTGTGTATGTTGGTTGTATTGCTACACGATATGGCATACTTGTGTTAAAGTCTGGACTTAGGAACTCGCTGTAACCGATATCGTGCTGACTTGCTGTTGCTGTAGCACCTGAAACAACTGTATATAATCCAGTGATTTCATTTCCTCCCTGAATTGTCATGCTACCGCCTTCGGTTCTTGTGTCTACTGCTGTAGCTGCTGCTGTTTCGTTTGTTGGCCTGGTGTAGTATGATTCTGCGCCGTTTGTTCCGTCTGTATCATAAATTACTGTTGCGCCACAGATTGGTGCAACACTGTTAGCCACTAAAGGTTGACCATAAAAATTCAAGTGTTCGCCACCTGCTAGCGGTGTATTAATTGGATATGCTAAGAGTGCTGGTGCTGCTACGCTTGTAAAACTAGCGTCACCCGTGTTTACATTGGGAAGCACAAATTTTTTGGGTTCAACTGCTACGTCATCCGATTGTATTCTAAATGCAGTTAGTAATGATTCGTCTACGGTATATGCAGCACTGCTACTTTGATAGGGAATTACTGCTAAAAATCCATGTGCTGGGTCTGGTGCGCTTAGTGATGTTCCGCCGTTAAGTTGTGTTTCTGCGACCGCAGTTCCTAAACTGGTTGTTGTTACATCATCATAACCATAGGTCATGTATAAGCCACTTCTCCAACTGTAATAGGTGCTGTTTTTTGTGTAGAAACTAAATTATGACTGTGAGGATTTCCGCTTGGACTAAAGATCCCTGAAATTAATCCTGCACCGAAAAGTGATTTACCTAATGTTTTTGCCTTACCTTTATGTGGTAAAATCTTAGCTGGTATCATAGAGTAGGCTAACATTCCTAAACCAATTCCCGTGTACTTATTGAATGCGCCATCAATTGAAACTTGTTGTGTAACATTTGCACCTGGTGCATCTTTAAATGGAACAAATCCTGTAACCCTTCCGATTAAACTATTACTGAAATTTTTGGCTCTCATGGCTATTGGCATACCTGAAGATTGTGCCATATCTCCGCCTGTGATGTTTGCTAGTCCTGCAAGGATGCCTGCACCACTGGAAATTTTAGTCCATTGAGATTTTATTGATCTACTAACTTTTTTCTTAGGATTAGATTTACGCCTTCTCTTATTTTTTGCTTTTCTGCCTCGTTTAGCCACGTATATTATTAAAACAAAGTGTATTTATTTATTCTATAAAAAAAAGGTATAATAATACCATTTTAATTTTATTCCAGACATGGAAATAGAAGCCCTAAGTATAATCGCCCTTTCTGGCGTGATAGTTCTGGCAATCATCAGAACACAATTTGGTAAGAACTAACCAAATTTTTTTTTAAATTTTTTCACAATAAGGACAAATTATATCTTTTTTCTTCTGGCCATACGAACCAAAAACCCTTTTGCACGTTGGACAAGTAAACCTAACTTTCTTTTTTTGTCGTAATTTGTAATAAAAGGCCTGGATCTTATTGATTCTTTTGCAACAAAACCTATTATCTGAATCAAAAAAATAAACGAAAGTATGTTTTTTTGCACGTTTTCCAGCGTTTTTCCTATATTTTTTAGTTGAAACACTAACAATTAACACTCTTTTTGTATACTAAACGCATACTATTATGTTTTATATCACCATGGTTAATGACTTCTATCCTCAAAAATAAGCTATGTAAGCACCTAAAGGGTTGTGTTTTGGGCTAGATGTGGGAGTGTGAACCAATTTTTATACGTGTGTCAACTTTTGTGTGTGTGTATATTTAATAATCTGTGCTAATATGTACATATATGCCTGAAGAACTAGCAGCAAAAATACGAAATGGACAAATTAGAATAAACAGTCAAGAAAAATTACATAAAACCTTTAATTTGAATATATCTGAGTTTGCATTATTGGAACAACTTAAAACAAAATGGCATTTTTCCGATTATAGTGAGACTGTTCTATACTGCATTTGGCTTGCATCTGTCGAGGATGGGATTGAAACAGTATGACCAAATATGAGGATGGATATAGTTTAGGAAGGGCAGCAGCACAACAAGAAATTATAACTAAATTGCTTGAATTAGTAAAAAACTTGGAAGGAAAAGAAAATGAATGACATAGGATTTTGCAACATCAAAAATACAGACCTATTAATACAAAATGAAATTGTTTCTTTAAGATTTCATTGTAATAAATGCGGTAAATTTAGAACTAAATATTCTAAATCTACCTTATGCACAGCTTGTTTATTTGGAATGTCAACAAAAGAAGCAAGAAAAAAAGGTTTGATTTTAAAATGAGCTATAAGAAAAATCCAAAAAATCCAGATGACTATCTTGATAATTTGTTCATGTCTGTAACTGACATATTTTGGAGTATGGTTATAGATTCTGATATTAGTGAAAAAGAAGCTAGAAAACTTATCATTCGAGATGTTAATATGATTTTAGATGAATCTTTAAGACAGGTTGAAGAAGACGATATTCAATAATGCGCTGTAAAATCTGTAAAATAGTTGTTGGTCATGCAAACCCAAAAACTAGACTTAGAAGGGTTTGCGGTAAGTGTATTTACTCTATTAAAAAATTAACGGATTTGAATAAAACATGACACTTACTATGCTTTATTGTGATGATTTACCTAAATGGCTAAAATGGAAAAAAGTTAAAGAAAAATGGATCCTAGTAAAAAAATGAGATGTAAAAATTATTAAATATATGGGATTATAATAATGATGATGAATAAAATTAAAACTGGCGGCCTGGTTGCTGCTGTTAGTGCAATAATGTATGTTATCTGCACCTTGATGCATGACACCATAATGCCATGAACTGTATAATCTGCACACTAGAAACAGAAAAGTATGTTTGCATCTGTGATAATTGCGTAAAGGAACAGAACGAAAAAAGAAGAAATAGGTTTAAGTCTTAGATTCTAATTTTGCAAGCCTTTCACAAATTGTATTAATCTTTTGATACAAAAAGACCTGTATACCTATCATAACAGACCCAAACATACCGATAACAATAACATTCTCATTCATGTTTCTTTAATTAAATCTGCAAGTTCTTTGGGCAGTGTAAAAGTTCTACTGGTGGTGCCGCCACTGCGCCCTTTTCCTTTTTTAGTTTGATAAGTGATTTCAATTAAATCTTCAAACAAACTGTTTGATTTTTTTGTTATTTTATGTGTGGTCATATTGCTTTAATTCCCCATATTTCTAAGTGCGATTCAGTGGAAAAGGTTGGTGTATTTGTTCCGTCATTCTCGAATTTTATACCACTAATCCTATCTGACCCGCCGTTATGTTGAGCCCTAACTTCTGCTACGGCATCAGGTGCGGAAGTGGTAGAGCCTGCTAAAATTGTGTATGAACAGTCTATAATGTTAGCAGAATCGGTATGCGGGTAAATTACTACTCTGCCAGCACAATTATTATTTCCAGTGGTGTTAGCATCCAGAGGGACTTTTGATGCTGCATTAGTTTTAGCTATTGCTGCCCCGTCAATAGTTTCAGAAAAACCATAGCCACCAGTAATTTCAGCATCGTCCTCATACCAAGTTAGCACAGGAACAAAATTTGTTCCGCCTGACTCTCTTAACACAAAATCAACCACTATGACTTCATAGGAATCAAGCCCAGAATTTTTTTCTATAACCGCGTTGGCAGAGCCGAGAGTTACTTCCGCAATAAATGTTAAATTAGCATCACCTGATGCTGCTGCCCAAGCAGCATTACCTGAACCATCTTTTGTTAAGACTTGATTTGTTGAAGCACCACTAACCGCCGTTAATGCATCTATAGCTGCCTGTGCTGTAGTCTGTCCTGTTCCGCCTTTATTTATTGGGACAGGTGTCGGTAATGTTGTATCTGATGAAAAAGCACCTGTAAGTAATCCAGAACTACCCAATTCTATTAGATCTCCTTTTTTTTCCTTTACATAACACGCATGGGTTCAAAGTAACCAGGCCACTCTCATGTGTGATTGCATTACATCCTACACCCTTACAGATGCGACACGTAACCACTGTATTTTGTGTTGAATGAATGAAAGGCTTTGGATTTATCCTAAGTCCGCCTAGTGAGTTATAGGTTCCTATCTCTTTGCCTAGTTTTTCTGACCATATCATCTTCTACGCTTCCTTAATGTTCCTGCCTTAGCACGTTTAGCAAATAATCGCTGCGCTGCTAGTTGTTTAGCGCTAAATTTTCTTTTTGCTTTATGACCTATTCTTCCATTAATCGCTTTTTGTTTAGTTGTTCTTAGTCTAGGTAGTTTTGATTTACTCATTTCATAACATAACATAGCAAGTTTCTTTTTTGGCATTGTTTTTAATGACTTTGTAATCTTTCGTATTAATGCAGTCTTTGATTTTTTCATTAACTGTTTTACTGTTATTAGTTTCATCTTTTCTTCCTCATATGGTCTGCGATAAAGCCACCTAGCATTAGTATTCCTATTACACCTAATACACCCGCACCCATCAGACCTGTTTTGGTTGTTGTTGCTTCTTTACCTGCTTCTATTGTAAACGTTAAAACTTCTGACATACCAGGGTCAATAAAAGATTCAGCAGTAACAAAAGTAAGATTTTGTGCATCCTCATCAAAAGTAATTACTTCATCTCTTTCTGTTTCAGTAAATGTTAAACGATTAGATTTAGGATTAGTAGCGCTTTCAATAGGAAAGCCTTTTGACTTTAATTGTAAATAGGTTGTAATCGGTTTGTTATAATAATAAGGATTAAACGCATCCGTAGCGATAAATTTTATCGAACCTTGTATTCTGTTATTTACAATAGTAAAATTAAGTAATTCTTGCCTTATCATGTTTGTTGTTGTTTGGTCAATTATTGGCTCTAGTTCTGCATGTGCTTCAGGTAGTATAGAAATTTCAGGTAATAACGGCTCTGTTATTGTAACTGCTGCTGGTTCTGTTATTGACACTGCTGCTCTTGCTTCTTCTGGCCATACATATACCTGTAATATATCTCGCTGAACTTTTGCGCTTATTAATTCTGGATTTTGTGCAGTAATACTTGCTTCTCTAATTGCTTCAGGAAATTCAGGTAAATTAAATGTAGGATCTTCCAATGCCCTCTGACCTATACCACTTGCAGGTTGTGCTTTTTTAAGATACAAAGTTTCCACAGGTATATTTGAAATACGATGATTATTTTCATCTACTAAATAAGCTTCCATTCTTACAATACCATCAGGTGTTTGTGTTTCAAAAAATTTAGGATAAAGTGCTTCACCTTTATTATATATTCGTGGATAACCCTCAGATATTACATTATTTTTTGAATCGTATAAGTGATAAACAATTCTGTTATCCCTACCTTGAACGTTAAAAATTGCTATTAGTTCAATACTTTTTACAGTTCCCGCTCTTTCAATATTCCAAACTTCCAAAGTTTGGAATGAAATTCTTTCAAGTTTACCTGTGCCTGCTTGTCCACCTCGAACTCTAGACATTTTTTATAATTCTCCTTTCTTGTAACTTTTGTATGATTGTAGGGAATGTTATTAGTGATAGACCTAGCGCAATTACACCGAATACTGCGAGGCTCGTGACATTGGGTTTTTGCCCTTTTTCTTTTAACATCTTGTCATATTGCATTGCCTCAACCACTACAATTAAGACTGAAATTGTTGTTACTAGATTCCAAAATGTAAAACCCTTGTAACCTGTTGTAAATAATTGTGTTAACCATTGTGGCAAGGTTGACGGAAATTTTAAGTTGAAAAAACTTCCTAACGAGTTTAACCAAATTCCTCCGGAAATTGTTGCAATAAAGTAAGAGTTTATCAAAAACGCCATAACAAAAAATACTGCAAGGCGTGATACTAAACCGATAAAGTCGTAACCAAGAACAGAAACACTATATTTTTGTGATTCTTTCAAGCCTCGCTTTATTCCTTCTTCAACTAATAATTTTTGAATGACCATTATATCTTACCTACAAACCCTATCAACTTTTTCACCAACGGTTTTGCAACAATGTTGTAAACTTCAGGCGGAATGCTTGTGCCAAGTTCTAATAACTGTTTTTTCTGTAACAAGCCTTTCATCTGCTCATCAGTTACGCCCTGTTCACGTTGTGCTGCAATTTCCTTGTTAACTTCATCAAGTATTCTTGGTGCATTGTTGATTAAATTATCAATCTGATTTCCTGTTTCTTCTGTATCAACTGTTTTATTTTTTCTTGTTGTGTGTTTTATTTTTTCTTTAATTACGTCACTAAATTTTCTAAAGAAAAAATAAACTGTCACAGAAATTCCTGCAAACCAAACAATTGGTATGATCTCCGGTGGGATTAACTCATTGACCAAGCATAGACACCCTTGTTTTTTTGTATTTTAGCACTCCATCTGCGTGACTTAAATCTGCATGTAAGTGTAATGCAATACCAGCGGGTGTGAATCTTTTCATAACTGCTGTTTTGAGATACGGTGCGACAGGTGCATAACCCTCTTGGCGTGTGTTGGTTCCTGTAGTAACAGTAACCAATTCAACAAGTATGTCTATGGGATTACCTTTTGTTACTTGAATTGTTTCAACAATATCTCTAGTAAACCAATGTAGTGAAGTTCCTGTTCCTGTTAAATTTGCTGCACCGCTTTGGAAAGTGTTTTCATAAAGTAAACGGTTATCAGTTGAACGTTCAGTAATTTTTATGTGAAGCCCGCCAATATTTAGCGTGCCTGAAGTAAAAGCAGAACAAGTAAGGACAGTTGGTATATTTAGATGAATGGCGTATATTATTGCCGTCATATCTGGTAAAAATGTGTATGTTTGGCTGAACGCAGTATTATTTCCCTCGTTCAGTAAAAGTCCGCTATCGGTATCTGAAAATACAGCGGGAAAAACATCCATAGGTTGGTTAGAGTTTTCTAAATCTCTCGTCATTGTTACACCACTATAAGTTAATGCAGTTTCTGTAAGACCTACATCTGTAAATGGTAAAAATAAATCCTCTCCGTAATTTGCAACATCATACGTGATAACTGCTTTTACTCTTGATGGTAGGATTTCGCCTGTTGTATGTGGCATTTTTGCCACCTAGTTTTTTGTGTATCTCACAAAGTTAATGAAATTGCTTGCACCTGTTCGTGCATCTCTATTTGTGTAATAATTTGTTATAGTTACATTATTTGCCAATGGAATACCCTTGCCTCTTGGCATGTTGTATTGCATTAAACCACCACCACCAGTTACAGCATTAGCATTAGAACCTAAACCTGTGTATGTTGGTTGTATTGCTACACGATATGGCATACTTGTGTTAAAGTCTGGACTTAGGAACTCGCTGTAACCGATATCGTGCTGACTTGCTGTTGCTGTAGCACCTGAAACAACTGTATATAATCCAGTGATTTCATTTCCTCCCTGAATTGTCATGCTACCGCCTTCGGTTCTTGTGTCTACTGCTGTAGCTGCTGCTGTTTCGTTTGTTGGCCTGGTGTAGTATGATTCTGCGCCGTTTGTTCCGTCTGTATCATAAATTACTGTTGCGCCACAGATTGGTGCAACACTGTTAGCCACTAAAGGTTGACCATAAAAATTCAAGTGTTCGCCACCTGCTAGCGGTGTATTAATTGGATATGCTAAGAGTGCTGGTGCTGCTACGCTTGTAAAACTAGCGTCACCCGTGTTTACATTGGGAAGCACAAATTTTTTGGGTTCAACTGCTACGTCATCCGATTGTATTCTAAATGCAGTTAGTAATGATTCGTCTACGGTATATGCAGCACTGCTACTTTGATAGGGAATTACTGCTAAAAATCCATGTGCTGGGTCTGGTGCGCTTAGTGATGTTCCGCCGTTAAGTTGTGTTTCTGCGACCGCAGTTCCTAAACTGGTTGTTGTTACATCATCATAACCATAGGTCATGTATAAGCCACTTCTCCAACTGTAATAGGTGCTGTTTTTTGTGTAGAAACTAAATTATGACTGTGAGGATTTCCGCTTGGACTAAAGATCCCTGAAATTAATCCTGCACCGAAAAGTGATTTACCTAATGTTTTTGCCTTACCTTTATGTGGTAAAATCTTAGCTGGTATCATAGAGTAGGCTAACATTCCTAAACCAATTCCCGTGTACTTATTGAATGCGCCATCAATTGAAACTTGTTGTGTAACATTTGCACCTGGTGCATCTTTAAATGGAACAAATCCTGTAACCCTTCCGATTAAACTATTACTGAAATTTTTGGCTCTCATGGCTATTGGCATACCTGAAGATTGTGCCATATCTCCGCCTGTGATGTTTGCTAGTCCTGCAAGGATGCCTGCACCACTGGAAATTTTAGTCCATTGAGATTTTATTGATCTACTAACTTTTTTCTTAGGATTAGATTTACGCCTTCTCTTATTTTTTGCTTTTCTGCCTCGTTTAGCCACGTATATTATTAAAACAAAGTGTATTTATTTATTCTATAAAAAAAAGGTATAATAATACCATTTTAATTTTATTCCA
>Ga0208449_1001381_pt1 | contig 13091 bp, 9 predicted proteins | sample MalvireepMed_s17_FD_184247 | JGI IMG/M metagenome (GOLD analysis project Ga0208449, IMG submission 184247) | Marine viral communities from the Global Malaspina Expedition - Malaspina viral metaG DeepMed_s17 (SPAdes) (version 2) | ecosystem: Environmental > Aquatic > Marine > Oceanic | place...
TAATGCTCTGAGTTTTTCTTCAACAGTTGCTTCGGTCTTTTTTGCCATATTATAAATACTTAATAGGATTGGTGTTTTCGTCTGATAAAACGACTGCAAAATTAGTAAATTTTTTCGTAAGATAGTCAGTCAGAATATTTTTTGTGAATTGCTCACTCTCATAATGTCCTATATCTGCTAAAATAAGTTGACCTTCAGCTTGATAAAACTGATGATATTTCAAATCTGCAGTGATCAATGCGTCTGCTCCCGAAGCCATTGCGGCCCCAATGGCAAAGCTTCCACTTCCACCTAAAACGGCTACTTTTTGTACAGGTTTGTCTCTTAAAGCTGAATGGCGAATGCCTTGTGCATCAAAGACTTTTTTTACATTTTCTAAAAAGCTAAGTTCATCTTGTGGTGTTTCAAGTTCGCCAAGCATTCCCATACCAATGTTTTGATTGGTGTTGTCTAAGGTAGTGATCTCGTAGGCTACTTCCTCATAAGAATGTGCGTTAAACAACGCCTTGAGGATGCTTGATTGCAGCCGCGCTTCAAAGGTTACATTCAGTTGAACTTCTTTTTCTATTTGTAATTCTCCGGCTTTGCCTACCGTAGGATTGCTTTGCTCATTTCCTTTAAAAGTACCTTTGCCTTTTGTACTGAAACTGCATTGCTCATAATTGCCTATGTTGCCTGCGCCGGCGGCAAAGAGGGCCTCACGTACCGAGATCACTTCGTTTTTAGGAACATACGTGGTGAGTTTTTTGATGACTCCAGATTTAGGAATTAATACACTGCGGTTTTTAAGACCTAGAGCATCGCAAATGCCTTTGCTTACGCCGTGTGGCATATTGTCTAGCGCGGTATGAATGGCATAAATGGCAATGTCGTTTTTAATGGCTTTGAGTACCACACGTTCCACATAATTTTTGCCGGTTATTTTTTTAAGTCCGCCAAAGATTATAGGATGAAAACTCACAATAAGATTGCAATTTTTTGAGATGGCCTCATCTACGGTTTTTTCCAGCGTATCGAGTGTGACGAGCACTCCGGTAAGCTTGGTGTTTTGATCGCCTAGTAGTAGTCCTACATTGTCAAAATCTTCGGCGTATGCCAGTGGTGCAAATTCTTCAATCGCCTGAGTAACCTCTTTTATAGTCATGGATTTTGTGTCTTTTCAGAAAGCGTTAAAGATAAAAATTGCAGGTGTGGATGACTATTGAAATCAAATAAAAGTCTGCTTGAAGTTTTTAATAAGCTACCGTTATTAAAGAAAAGTAATACCTTCGGGCTGTGAGAACATTGCGAAAAATACTTTGGCCTTTTGCTATCCCTTATGACGGAATAACCCGTGTGCGCAATTATCTTTTTGATAAGCAGATTTTTGAGTCGCGCTCGTATGATTTTCCCGTAATAGGAATTGGAAATTTATCTGTAGGCGGTACGGGAAAAACGCCTATGACCGAGTATGTTTTGAATTTACTCAGGAACAAATATACCCTTGCGACGTTGAGCAGAGGTTATGGCAGAACGACTAGCGGATACCGTGATGTGACTTCAGATTCTAAAGCAGTTGAGGTAGGAGATGAGCCGCTTCAGTTTGCGATGAAATTCCCTGAGGTACACGTCGCGGTTTGTGAGCGTCGTCTAGCAGGTATTGAACAATTACGTCTCAAAAAGCCAAAGCCAGAGGTGATCATTTTAGATGATGTTTTTCAGCATAGAAAAGTGAAACCTGGCTTTTTAATTATGCTTACGGCATTTAATGATCTTTTTTATGAAGATCTTGTACTTCCCGCAGGAAATCTTAGAGAGTCAAGAGCTGGAGCCGAAAGAGCTCATGCAATTATTGTGACCAAGTGTCCCGCTGATTTGAGTTTGGAGGCACAAAAAAGCATCGCTGAGAAAATAAGTGTATATGCTGAAGCTAAAGTGTTCTTTAGCACCATAGCTTATGAGGAGTTGGACGATGACACACAGAAGATTGATTGGTCACAACTGACAGATCAAAAAATAAGTGTGGTTACCGGTATCGCGAAGCCTAAACCTTTTTTAGCATATTTGACAGCAAAAGGATTGCATTATGAACACATTGCTTATGGTGATCACCATAACTTTTCTGAAAGGGAATTGGCTGCATTAGATAAAAAAGAATGCATCATTACTACCGAAAAGGATTACATGCGTTTAAAAGGAAAGCTGAAAAAAGCACAATTATACTATTTACCGATAGCTTTTCAGTTTTTGAAAGATGCTGAAGTGTTTGATGACTCCATACTAGAGTTCGTAGAAAGCTAATGCCTACAGAATTACGTTTTTTCGTTTTAAGGCATTATGAATTTTAAAGAAAAACTCTTCAACCTTATAGGGTTTTGGGATGATGTCGTTAAACCCGGCCAGATAAAAATCATCTATATTTTCATCAATGGTAACCGCGGTTAATGCGAGTATAGGTAAGTCTTTATTGAATTCTCTGATCTTCTGAGTGGCTTCAATACCACTTATTCCCGGCATATGAATATCCATCAAGACAAGGTCAAAAGGTTCAAAACGAACTTTCTCGATCGCGATTTCGCCATTATCAGCTACTTCGCATTCCATTTCGTTTTTCTCAAGAATTTTTCTGGTGATCATTTGGTTGATTTTATTGTCTTCAACAACCAATAACTTTCTGCCTTTTAAGGCTTCGTAATCTATATTATACACGCGTTCTTCAGGTTCGTTTGCTTTACTTTTGGCAAGGCCATATTTAATATCGAAGAAAAATTTTGATCCTTTACCTAGGGTGCTTTCCAGTTCGATTTTACTCTTTTGAAGGGATAGCAGTCGTTTTACAATAGAAAGGCCAAGACCGGTTCCTCCAAATTTTCTGTTGATCTGTACAGATCCCTGAGTAAAGTTCTGGAAAATATCTTTTTGTTTTTTCTTACTGATTCCTTCACCGGTATCTTCAACTTCAAAATGTAAATACGTTTGAGTATCGTTGCGGCTTAGCTGTTTGATCCTGATAAAAATATCACCGTCTCGCGTAAACTTGTTTCCGTTACCAATGAGGTTGATCAAAATTTGCGAGATCATAAGTGGGTCTCCGATAATTTGATCGGGTATTTCCTCATCATATTCCAGTGTAAGCTTGTTGCCTTTTTCCTGAGCAGAGCGCTCTAGAGCAAAAAGTACATCATCTACGCGCTTGCGCAGGTTGAAGGTTGCTTGTTCTACTTCAACTTTATCAGCCTCAAGCTTGTTGAGGTCCAGGATGTTATTGATGAGCGACAGTAAATATTCTCCCGAAAATTTCAAGGAGTCTAAGTGCTTCTTTTGTTCTTCGGTTGGGTTTTCGCTCAATAAAAGGTGCGTAAGACCGGTAACTGCATACATGGGTGTGCGCAATTCGTGTGTAATGGTCGAGAGAAATTGTGCTTTTACAACAGAAGCCTTTTCTGCGTTCTCTTTTGCAATCATCAATTCGGCATTTTTAGCCTGTAATAATTCGTTTGCTTTTGCGCGAAGGTTGTTGTTTTTATAAAGCGATAGGGCCAATAGACATAAGATGGTAAATAAGGCAATGATTAAAACCGTTGTGATTTTGTTGGCTTGCACGCGTTTGCCCGGGTCATAATCGTCTGCATTTATATTAGCGAGTAATGCATTGCGAATGGCGGTATTTTTTACATTATTGTTAGCGTCGCCAAAATAGGTGAGCCTTTTTTGATTGTATAAGGATAAGAAAGAAAACGCTTCTTCGTATTCCTTCCGCTCAGAATGTACCTTACTTAAAAGATTAAGCGCATCAACTTCAAGCTGCGGATAGTTGTTATTGAGGCTGATCTCGTGTGCGCTGGTAGCGTACTCTAGTGCTGGATCTAGTTGGCCCAATTGCAAATTGGTTTTTCCTTCCTGCAGGTAAACACGACACAATAAATAATTATTTTTTGACTGAGTTTTCTTAAGAAGCGCTTCTGCTTCCTGAAATCGTGTTAGGGCTTCTTCATCCTGTTTGAGTTCTTGATAGATGTTTCCTTCGTAGAGATAGGTGGTTGCTAGCTGAACTCTGGAATTTTCATCACGCTGATTTTGATAGATGATTTCAGCATTTTCAAGAAAAGGTAAGGCTTTTTCGCTATTGCCTGTCTTGATTAAGATTTGGCTGTATATAATGTAATCTTGTCCTAAATTATTGAGCTCTTGCAATTCCTGATGCAGCTTAATCGCATTGAGGATGTAAGGCCCTGCAAGTTCGTATTGACCTAATTCGTAGTAGATTTTTGTGAGCAATTGATTGCTGATCGCTTCATTACTACTGTTCTTGGATTCTAGAGAAAGTGCTTCAGCCTTTTTAATGTTTGCAATTGCCTCGTCAAAATTTGCGCGATCCATTGCTATAACCCCTTTTAAAAGAAGCGAATCGATCTGAATGTTTTGTGCATTTTCAGCCCGACTTGGTTTTTGGCCAAATCCCACAAACGAAAGGAGAAGTAATAAGACGACAAGTAGCTTTCTGTCGATCAACATTTTTAGACACATTAAGATACTAATATAGACACTTTGTTGAAATATCAGTAGAAATCTCTAAATAATTTATGAGATTTTGAGGATTAAGTCGATCAAGCGTGAGGAATATCCGGTTTCGTTATCATACCAGCCAATGAGTTTCACCAAGTTGCCAATAACAGAAGTCATTTGGGAGTCAACTATACAAGAATGAGAATTGCCTACAATATCAATAGAAACCAGAGGGACTTCGGTATACTGAAGGATATTTTTTAAAGAACCGGCGGCTGCTTTTTGAAAGGCTTCATTGATCTCTTCTATAGTTGTGTCGCGAGAAACATTTAAGGTAAGATCGGTTAGGGAGCCATTAGGTACGGGGACCCGTATGCCACAACCTCCTATGACTTCACTTAGATCTGGGAATATTTTTGTTAAAGCCTTGGCAGCTCCGGTAGTGGTGGGCACGATAGACTGTCCTGCAGCGCGAGCCCGTCGCAAATCAGGATGTGGTTGGTCGTGTAAACTTTGGTCTGTGGTGTAGGAATGCACGGTGGTTATATATGCCTGCTTTATTCCACAGAGGTCATTAACGACTTTTATCATAGGTGCCGCATTATTGGTCGTGCAACTCGCGTTAGAAAGAATACGCTCGGTGCCATCAATTTGAAAATCGTTAACGCCTAAGACAATTGTTTTGATACTGTCATCTGCCGGAGGAACGCTTAAAATAACTTTTGGCGCGCCTGCATCTAGATGCGGTTTTAAAAGATCGTAAGTTTTAAACTTTCCTGTGGCTTCTATGACTAGGTCCAATTTGTGACGATGCCAAGGGATTGCTCCCGGACTAATTTCTTGATATAAAGCAATAAGAGAGTCATCAACTTTTAAACCTTCTTGAATGTGAGTAATCTCGGCATCAAATATGCCGTGAATGCTGTCGTATTTAAGCAAATGTGCTAAAGTTGCTCCTTCTGTTTTGTCATTTATAGCGACAACTTCAATAGTGGGATGCTTATGTAGAAGGCGAAAGAGTCTTCTTCCTATGCGTCCAAAACCGTTTATTCCGATTTTGATTTTAGCCATAAAAAATACCTCTAGTTGATGTGCTTTTGTGCTTTGTATGAAGAACGAACGAGCGCGCTACTTTCTACATGGCGGAAGCCCATTTCTAAACCGATCGTCTCGTATTTTTTGAATTGATCTGGAGTGATGAATTGCTTTACAGAAAGATGCTTTTTTGAAGGCTGAAGGTATTGACCTATGGTTACAACATCTACATCTGCCGCTCTAAGATCTCTAAGCGTTTGTACGACTTCTTCTTCAGTTTCTCCTAGCCCTAGCATAATACCAGACTTGGTGCGTCTAATACCTTGTTCTTTCAAATATTTAAGCACACCAAGACTACGCTCGTATTGTGCTTGTATACGCACTTCACGCGTTAAGCGTTTTACCGTTTCCATATTATGAGAAACCACTTCTGGTGAGACTTCTACAATCCGGTCGATGTTACGCTCGTTTCCTTGAAAGTCAGGGATAAGAGTTTCTAAAGTGGTGTCAGGATTCATACGTCTAATGGCTTTTACCGTTTCAGCCCACATAATTGATCCCATATCCTTCAAATCATCACGATCTACCGAAGTTATCACCGCATGCTTGATTTTCATCAACTTTATAGATCGCGCTACTTTTTCTGGCTCTTCCCAATCAAGTGTGTCTGGTCTCCCTGTTTTTACTCCACAAAAACCACAAGAGCGTGTGCATACATTACCCAATATCATAAAGGTAGCGGTGCCTTCGCTCCAGCATTCTCCCATATTAGGACAGCTTCCTGAAGTACAAATAGTATGTAAATCGTACTTGTCTACAAGGCTTCTGAGTTCGGTGTACTTCTTGCCGGTAGGCAATTTAACGCGCAACCATTTTGGTTTTGGTTTATGTACAGGTGCAGCTATGGTTTCAGTATTCATTACAATTTTTTTAGGGATACAAAGATACAAACTGTGTTTTAAATAACAGTTTGTTATTAATGATGTCTCAATAGTCTCGTTTGTAGTCTTAAGCTAACAGTGTTTATTGAAAATTAAGCTGTTAACAAGGCCTTAGCACTTGCGTTAAAATTTAGGTAATTAGGAAATCCTTGTGATAAACACCTTGATTATCAGGCTACTTTTACATCAGTATTAAACACAAAAACACTCTATTATGAAACGATTTACACTTCCTTTTTTGATTATTGCAGTTATAACGGGAATATATGGTTTTGGAGGTTTTGATCTTTGGGCTACCGAAGCTGCACGAATTCTGTTTTTAATTTCAGCAGATTTATTTGTGGTTTCACTTTTTGCTAAGTTTTTATTTAAAAAGAGTCCTAAGCGCGTTGCGCAACAGGTAAAATCATAATTTACGACCCTTTCACCCATATATTTAAAACTGCTTTTTTACTTAGCAGTTTTTTTTATGCCTAAATTGTAGCACAGTTATTGATACACTTTTTAAAAACTTTTATGCGAAATAGCTTACTAATCACCCTTTGCTTGTTTGCGATACACTTTGCAAATGCTCAAGAACAAACTTTACTTCGAGGCGCAGTTACCGAAACTACTGTAACCAATGACTCTCTTGATATTTCGTACTCCATTTATCTTCCTCAAAATTACGATCCTGAGAAGCTGGCCAAAGCACTTTTTGTATTTGATCCTGAAGGGGAAGGTACTAAGGCAGCTCGTCTGTTTGCTTCGGGGCTGCAGGGAGAGGATTTTGTCATTGTTTCTAATAATCATCCGATGTCCTCAACAATTGACAGCCTTGATGCCAATGCAGATAATGCCCTTCTCATTGTGCGTGATGTTTTTAGAAAAATAGCTGTAGATAAATACCGAGTTTATTTTAGTGGACTTAAAGGCGGAGCTAAAACGGCGAGTGCGTTATCCTATTTATTTAAGAGTTCGGCTAATTTGCTCCTTATTGATGATATGTATTTTGCAAATCGCTTTGCTAATCAAGCGCAGCGCAATCTGGCGATAGGTGTTATAGGTAAAGCCTCACCTAACTTTTATCCCATGGAAGATTATTTCTATATGCTGAAAGCTTACGGCAAGAACAACGAGTTGTATACCTATGATGATACGAGTGAATGGCCGTCTGCAGCTTTTTTAGGAACTTTAGTTAAACGACTCGATCACCTTAATGTAGAGCATTATAATTTAAAGGTCGAGGATTCCGTTTGGCAACGTCAGGCATCAGTAGATCTCAATACGGTACAGGGTTTAATCAACGACGGTCAATTGGTAGTGGCTTATGATCTTGTGAGAGATCTTAAAGGCGATTATCGGGGTGAAGTAGATCTTGATCCTATACGTGAAGTTCAACGTTCTTTGCGCAGGTCTGATGCCTATAAACAGGCGAAGCGCCTAAGTAGAAAAGATGAGGTTCAGGAAGGATTACTCCTTGATGATATCAGCTATTTTTTAGAAGAAGACCTTGCGCTGGGTAATTTTAAAAATCTTGGCTATTGGGATGACCGAATTCTACAATTTAAAACAGCTGCACAAAATCCGGCAAAGCCCATCGAGCAAAAAGTGGCGCGGCGCATGTTAGGCTACATCGATTATACGGTAAAAGATTTTTTGGCGCTCAATAGAGTAGCGCTTTACGACCAACGCATTTTTGCTAATGTTCTTAAAACTATTCTAGATCCTGACGATTACTATGCTTATTTAGATATTATTAGTCTTGCGGCTCAAGATGAGGATGAAAATACTGCTTTTTTCTACCTCGAAGAATTGCTGAAACAAGGCTACACAGACTATGATAAACTCTACGACATTCCGGATACGGAGTTTGTAAAAATAAAGCCTGTTTATAATCAACTTATTGAAAGCTACCTGGGTAAATCTAAATTTTAAGAGTATTCGCGCGACGCTTTACATAAAACAATAGCGCTAAAGCGAGTAAGGTTATAAGGCCCATGATTGCCCAGGTTAGATTGTAACCTAACGAATTTACCAATTGCATTCCGCTGTTGTGGCCAAATATATGCGCTAGTGAAAAAGACATGCTGTACAGTCCCATGTATGCGCCTTGCCTCCCCAATTTGGCACGACGAAGCGCAAAAGCATTTCCAAAAGGGAATGCAACCATTTCACCTAATGTAGCGGTAGCCATACCTAAAACGAGAACGCCGGGCCAGCCTTCAATATAAAAGAAAAGAAAACTTAAGCCGGTAAGCAATAAACCTCCAATAACATTGCCAATCAAATTCCAGCCGCGTCGCTCCATGTATGCAATGAGTGGCATTTCAAACACAAAAATCATCAGGCCGTTCATGCCTAGCAGAAGACCTATTTGAGACTCGGTGAGCAAGCGTACTTCTTTATAATAGACAGGCACGGTTGAAAAATATTGAACAAAGACAACACCAAATAAAGCAAGTGCAATCAGGAAGATTACATACAAGCCATCTTTGTGAGGTGCCAGCGGATTTTCCACAAGTTGTTCTTGATCAACTTCTTTGGCCTTTTTCGGGTTTAAGGTTTGAATTAAAAGAAACCCTGCAAGAATACAGGTAATTCCGTCTGCTAGAAAGAGTCCGTAATAACCAATACTGGCGATAATAATTCCGCCCAAAGCCGGTCCGGCAGAAAAGCCTAAATTAATCGCGAGGCGTATAAGGGTTAAGGAGCGTGTCTTGTTTTCCGGTTTGCTATAAGCACTTAAGGCTACAAAAAAGGCAGGCCGAGACATATCTGCAACGGTGATCAATGCAAAAAAGCCCAAGCATACAGCCCAAAAACTGGTAATGAATTGAAGCCCTAAAAAACCAATTCCTGTTGCTATTAAACTTAAAAGTATCGTCTTATAATAGCCTAGTTTATCTGATAAAATGCCACCAAGCCACGAACCGAATAAGGAGCCAAAACCAAAGCACGTCATGACCCATCCTACGCTGCTCAAACTAAATCCCAGATCATCGCGCAAATAAAGCGACAGAAAAGGAATGACCATTGCTCCGGCACGGTTGACCAAAGTAATAAGAGCCAGCCACCAAATTTCTTTTGATAGGCCTTTGAACGTGTCTAAGTAAGAGGTAAATAGTTTTTTCACAGTGTTATTAAGTAAACTGCCTTAGGGCAAGTATATGAGTCATTGGTTGGAAACGAATTTTCAATTTTTAGGCAACTCGGAGTATTAAACCCTTTGATGGCGCCAATAAAAAAAGTCTGACCGAAAGGCCAGACTTTTAATGTTGTGATATAAAATAATAAACTATCTACACAACGCGTCTGGCAAGGTAACCTGTACCTTCACATAACGATATGATGTAAATAGAGTTTTCATGAATTCTAAAGTTGTTTTAAAACTACTAAAACTTTTTAAAGCGTAGTCTGTGTTTTTTAACTTTTTTTGATTTAGAGACTTTTGGTTGGCAATTCCTGAGCAGCTACGGGTAAATATAATTCGGTGACCCATTCTGCTGGGTTTTCGGTATCGTCAGGTCCTACAACATAAAATTCGAAAGGATTACTATCTGGCGCAAGGGCGTATTCGTTTTCAGCCATATACTCATAGGTTTGCTGCCACGCTTCATCAAGATTGCTCAAATCTCCGGTTAGTTTGGTTTTGATAACCGTGTATGCCGGTAAGAAGCCACAAAGAATATTGCTGTCCTCAGGAACCACAATACGAGAGGTTGTAGGGATTCCGCTAGAAATTATGGCTGTATTATTCACTTCGTCTTTTGAGTTATAAATAGTAAGTGGTTTCCCTAAAATGGTAATGTTGTTGCCTTCCATAAAACGCTTTACCGAAGGAATCATTTCCTGCACTTCCTTGCTCACATTGCTCAAGGTTGCCGAAGTGGTAACATACATATAAAAGCCGCCGCTGTATTGCGTGATGCCATTTACATCAACCTTGTACACTTTCATTGCGGCACGCACGTTTTCGTCCAGCGCTGAAAGTCCCTTTTTGTACATTTTATGCATTTCTCCATCAAAATCATAACCGCCGATAGTGAAATAAGCTTTGTCCATCAAGGTGTGTTCCCCACGCATCCCCCAAGTTACCTTAGTGCCATTTTCGACCTTTTCAAATTGCCAATATACGTTAGCTGTGCGCTCGCCCCCGGGAGTGATAAAAGTTATGTCTTGTTCTATACGCTGGTTCTCTATAACAGAGGTCGTGCGCATCGAGCCGTCAACCTCTTTTCCATTCCAAGAATAGCTGGCACCTTCACCACTGGTGTTTTCAGGATAGTTAAAAACCATTGTAGGGTCTTCTTGTTTCCAAGGTCCCCATTCTTCCCAAGTTTTATAGTCGTTTACTTTTTTGAAAACCAGACTTAAAGGTGCTTCAATGACCTGTGTTTCTTCGATCTCATAACTACCATCTTTAGTGGCAAAATAAATAGCTCCGGCAATAAAGACGATAAGCAGAAGAAAAAACAGGTATTTTAAAATTTTCATGGAGGAAGAGGTTTAACTGCTAATTTAACAATTTACTCCATATTCTAAGCGATTCTCAGGAAACTTGCAGCTATAAAAATCAATTATTTATTTAAGGTGATTTTTATTAAAAACAGAATCGCAACAAATGCGATAAAACCTACCAAAATCCATAAGGATCCTTTGTACTCTTTTTTGTGAAGTTTTCGGTCTTTGCGATAACTCATCCAAATGAAAAAAACGAAGGCGATGAAGAAAAGCCCTGCAAAAACCAACTGTCCCGTACTAAACATTTTAATGTATTTTTAGTCAAAATTAAGTCTTTAAAACAGAATAATACGATGAAAAAACGATTAGCTGCGGTACATAAATTTCATAGCACTTTTGGATTAGGAATTGAAGAAGCTCCAAAGGCCGACTTAGGCGAGGCTAAAAATTTGTTGCGTTTCAATTTGATGAAAGAAGAGAATGAAGAATATCTAGAAGCAGCCAACAATAATGACCTTGCAGAAGTTGCCGATGCGTTGGGCGATATGCTCTACATCTTATGCGGAACCATTTTAGAACACGGGATGCAGCATAAGATCGAAGAAGTTTTTGACGAAATTCAGCGCAGTAATATGAGTAAGTTAGGAGCCGATGGGAAACCGGTCTACCGCGAGGACGGCAAAGTGCTGAAAGGGCCAGATTATTTTAAGCCAAACATTAAAAAGATCCTGAATAACTAATCTAGTTTTTTTCTCCACTTATTAAGGCTAAATTCGCAGCCTATGAGCGCAATCAATTATGTTTCGGTAGAGTCTATCGCTAAAGCGTTTGGCGAGCGGGTATTGTTTAAAGATTTGTCTTTTGGTATTAACGAAGGTCAAAAAATTGGCTTAGTTGCTAAAAACGGTACCGGTAAAACTTCGATGCTTGATATTCTGGCTGGAGCCGAAAATCCAGACAGCGGGCAGGTGGTATATCGCAAAGGTATCAAGATTTCTTTCCTTCCGCAGGAACCCGATCTTGATCCTAACCTCACTGTAGAGCAAACTATTTTTGATAGCGATAATGAGATCTTAAACGTGATTTCGGCCTATGAGCACGCCCTTCAAAATATGGAAGATACTGAAGCGTATCAGAAAGCTTTTGATCAGATGGAAGCCCATCAGGCTTGGGATTTTGAAACCCAATATAAACAGATATTATTTCAGCTTAAACTGGATGATCTTGACCGTAAAGTTGAAAAGTTAAGCGGTGGACAAAAAAAGCGTTTGGCACTCGCCAATATGCTGCTCAGCAAACCCGATTTACTGATTCTTGATGAGCCCACAAACCATTTGGATCTTGAGATGATCGAGTGGTTAGAGCAGTTTTTTGCCAAAGAGAATTTCACCCTGTTTATGGTAACGCACGACCGCTACTTTCTGGAGCGCGTGTGTAATGAGATCATCGAGTTGGATGAAGGGAAGCTGTATAGTTATAAAGGAAATTATGCGTATTACTTAGAGAAACGCGATGCGCGAATCACCAATGAAGAAGTGGAGACCGGTAAGGCTAAACAGCTTTTTAAAAAGGAATTGGAGTGGATGCGTCGCCAGCCTAAGGCGCGTACTACAAAGTCAAAATCGCGTATCGATGATTTTGCCGAAATAAAAGAACGCGCACACAAACGCCGTAACGATCACGAGGTACAACTCGAGCTGAACATGGAACGCCTGGGGAGTAAGATCGTAGAGCTGCACAAAGTTTCTAAGTCGTTTAAAGATCGCGTGATCCTCGATAAGTTTGATTATAATTTTCAGCGGGCAGATCGCATTGGGATCATTGGTAAAAATGGAACCGGGAAATCTACATTTCTTAATATTCTTACTGGAAAGATGCCACCCGACGGCGGGAAAATCGTGATCGGCGAGACCATTCAATTTGGCTATTATACACAAAAGGGAATCGAGATCAAGCACGGTCAAAAGGTAATTGATGTTATCAAAGAATTCGGGGATTATATTCCGCTGAAAAAGGGGCGCCAGATTTCTGCAGGTCAGCTTTTAGAGCGTTTTCTTTTTGACCGAAAAAAACAATACGACTTCGTTGAAAAATTGAGTGGAGGCGAGCGTAAGCGTTTATATTTATGTACGGTGCTTATTCAGAATCCTAACTTTTTAATTCTGGATGAACCTACTAACGATCTGG
>Ga0208449_1001386_pt1 | contig 13076 bp, 21 predicted proteins | sample MalvireepMed_s17_FD_184247 | JGI IMG/M metagenome (GOLD analysis project Ga0208449, IMG submission 184247) | Marine viral communities from the Global Malaspina Expedition - Malaspina viral metaG DeepMed_s17 (SPAdes) (version 2) | ecosystem: Environmental > Aquatic > Marine > Oceanic | place...
TGTGGATAAAACGGGACAGCGTAAAACCATCGACAACATTGCTTCTTTCAGCACGGCGGTGACTCAAGGCGGTGATGACATTCTTATCGAAGCCCTGCGAGACGCGGGCCGTGGTAACTGGTTCGCTGTCGTGGAGCGGGCTGGTTTAGACGGCTTAACGAGAGAGCGTCAACTCATTAAGAACACGCGGGATATGTACGAGGGCGAAGGGGCCAACCGGCTTAAGCCCTTACTTTATGCGGGATTGATCCTGGACGGCGGTATTATTGGCTACGACACCAACCTTCGGACTGGTGGTGCAGGAGCAAGAACGCTGGGTATTGGCATGAAACACCAGTATCGAGAGGATAAAGTCACCGTTTCCATTCGTGCAATTCTTGTGCAAACGGGCGAAGTTTTGCTAAACGTTACGACGACAAAAACGATATTATCCACAGGTGGTGGTACAGATTTTTTCAAATTCTATGAATTAGGAACGCAGTTAGTAGAAGCAGAAAGTGGTAGCACAGAAAACGAGGCAGGAACTCACGCAGTACGAGTAGCCATAGAAGCCGCTGTGTATGGTCTGGTGATCCAAGGACTTGAGAGGCAAGTCTGGGATTTTCCTTACGAGGCATTAACGGAGGTAGACGATGAAGAGACTTCTTAGCGTAGGGGTGCTGTTGCTCTCGCTGACTTCTTTTGCTGGAAACAACGATATTTACCTAACCCAAACAGGGACGGGGCTGACCCTAACCATAGATCAGATCGGTGCTACCAACAAAGTGGGTACTTCTCAAGCAAGGGTCACGTTGAGCGGTACATCCATGACCGTTGACTTAGATCAGATCGGTGATACCAACACGTTTGCAGCCAGTATCTTGCAGGGTAATTCATCCAGTTGGACGTACAAAGCGACAGGTGATGAGAACGTTGCCACGCTTGCGGTTGGTGCCACGGGTGATTCAGCAAGCTCCGATTTTGACTTTGAAGCCACTGGAGATTCCAACGTATTAACGTTTACTCAAGGTGATGCAGCGACAGCCACGAGTGGTGACCAAGACTTCGTGGTGACTGGAACGAGTAACGACATTAATGTCAAAACGAACGTCGTTGGCTCGACCAATTCGTGGACGATTTCGGGCAATAGCAACGACGTGGATACAACTCAAGTCGGGTCGGCCAATCATGACATCACGTTCGTCTTGACCGGTTCGAGCAATAATGTGGACGTGGATCAAACCGACACTGCGTCGACCAATGTCGCCAACGTCATATCCACCACGAGCAGCGGAACCATCAATATCGACCAATGCGCTTCTGGCTGCTGATCCTAGCGGGTTGGGCGAGCGCGGTTGATATAGGGTCTATCTCTGAGCTAAGAGGTAACGGTGAGGTGGTGCGACAAGGCACAACCGACAAGCTCTTAGCCGAATTGGCGCTAGGCATTGCGTCTTACGATGACGTGCGTACTGGCAATGGGCGCATGGCGATTGAGTTTCTTGATTCTTCTGTCGTTCGGTTAACTGAGCATTCCAAGATCATCATCGATGATTTTGTTTACGACCCTGACCCGAACAAGTCCAAGCTGGCGCTCAGCATGGCTTCGGGAACTGCCCGCTTCATCACGGGGCGCTTGGCTGGGATCAAGAAAGAGAACATCTTCATCAAGACTCCCAGTGCCACCATAGCCATACGGGGCACGGACTTTACGACCACGGTGGATGAGCTAGGGCGCAGCTTAATCATTCTGTTGCCAGATGCCACCGGTAAGACTTCAGGGGAAATCTCGGTGACTACATGGTCAGGTACGGAGATTCTGAATAAGCCCTTTCAGGCGACCATGGTCAGTACGTTTGAATCACGACCTACCAAGGCCGTGGTGCTGGGCAACCTGACGTTGGAGCTGATCGACAACATGCTCATTGTGAATAAGCCACCACAGATCATAGAAGCAGAAGCCGAACAGCGCGGTGAAACCACCAGCGATCTGGACCGGGACTTCTTTGAGGACGCGCCAGACTTAGACAAGGACTTCCTTGAGGAAGAGGAAGAGATTAGCCGCCTAGACATCGATCTTCTGAGCTTTGATTTCTTAGTGGACTTGCTGGCGATGATGAACACTGGCGCTAAGAAGAAAACAGCAGCAGGCGGAGAGCTAGCTGGGATAGAACTCTCGGGAATCATCCCCGGTTTTGATCCAGAGCTACAGACCTATACGTTTGTGGAAGGCAGCTATTTATTCTTTGTGCATCACGGGACGAACACGTTTGATATAGGTGTGGATAAGTACGCTGCGACATATCTCAATGTGAACAGTGTCGAGACAGTCATGGAGGTTGAGGTCAATGGTGCGGGCGACAACACTATTATTATTTTTCAGTCTCCCTAGTCTTGCCGGGGACAATCTCATCACCATCCAGACGCAAGGGACGGGGACAACGATCACCGCATCGCAGGCGGGCAGCAGTAATACCACAGGCATTTACTGCGGATTAGGCAGCTTTGATAACTCGCTCGTAGGTAACCACACCTGTGATGGAGCTACGATTACCGTCGATGTAACGGGGGATTCTAATGTGGCTTACACGCAGTCGGTGTGGTCTAACCACGACGATCAGACGTGGATCACCACGGTGACGGGTAACAGCAACTACTCAGTCATCGACATGGACGAAAGTGGTAGTACGAGCCGTATCACACAGGACGGAGATGATCACCAAGCGTGGATTCTGGGGTCGGGCGTCGATAACGTGTACAAGATTGAGCAGGATGGCGAAAGTCATTACGGGAAGATTATCTCGTTCGGTGATGACGGCGACATCTGGATCACGCAGGAGGGCAGCGGGGATCACAACGCCTACGTCTACAACTCCGGTAGTGCTCATCGCAATGACACCCGTTTGATTCAGAAGGGATCGGGCAATAAAGATGCAGACGTTTTCTGGTACGGGGCTGACGATGGTGAGCTGACGCTAACGCAGCAGGGTAATGGCTCGCATACCAGCAACATCAAGTTCTATACCGATGACTACGATGTGACCGTGGTGCAGAAAGGCACAACCAACAAGTCTTATAGCGCCACCTTCAACTGCTCTAGCAACTGCAATAAAACCATTTCGATTATGCAAGAGAACTAATGCGTCTGTTGCTGGCAGTCCTTGTTGGGTTGGTGGCGTTACGTATCTTCGATCCATGGCCGGTAGAAACCCTGCGGCTTAAATACTTTGACAGCCTGTTTAAACTGGGTGAGCCAATACCCAGCGAATACCTTGCGATACATGACATCGATGAGGCAGCACTGGAAAAGCACGGTCAATGGCCTTGGCCAAGGAATGAGTTAGCCCGTTTAAACGACTCACTGTTAGAGCAGGGTGCGGCTGCGGTGGTATATACCGTACTGTTTCCTGAAGAGGATCGCTTCGGTGGTGACGAAGCCTTCGCTGCCAGCATGGAACAATTGCCAACCTTCCTGTCGGCGGTAGCGACAACGGACACCGACCGGCGAGAGGGATGGCACATTGGTGTAGCCACCCTTGGTCCGGTGATGGAAAGTGTTCTTCAATATCCTGGCATCCTGCCTAACGTGACCGTACTGCAACAGGCTGCAACCGGGACCGGCGTAGTAAATTCATCCCCGGAAGTGGACGGGTTGGTGCGCAGGGTGCCCATGCTGGTGCGCGTAGGCGATGCGCTTTACCCGGCGCTGGGGTTGGATGTGTTGCGTGGGTTGGCGGGTGATCCCAGCTATCAGGCCAAGGCGGGTGAGGCAGGGATGCAGGCAGTGCGCGTCCCCAACTTCAAGACCATTCAGACCGATGGGCTGGGTCGAGTGTGGCTTAACTGGGATACCACGTTTAAACAGAACCCAGCGGGTAAGATTGTTTTGGTCGGGGTCACAGCAGCTGGCATCAGTCCGATGGTGCCGACACCGATTGGGGTGATGCACCCTCACAGAATCCAAGCTGCCCTGTTTGAAACACTCATCCAAGGAACCTCTCCGATCCGCCCGGATTGGGCGTTGGTGGTAGAAATCCTGACAATCCTCTTATTTGGAGGCTCTGTAATCGCGGTGACTAGGTTTGCAGCGGTAACTTGGGTCGGTGTATCAGTGATTGGAAGTGGTGCTTTAGCGGCCTCTGCGTCCGTCTACGCGTATGTAAGTCTAGGAGCCTTGATTGACGCGGCCTTCCCGGTGGTCACAATCCTGATGACAGGGGCAACGGGCATCGGGCAGCGAATGATTGCCGAATACCGGCTGAAGTTACAGATCCGTGGTCAGTTCGGCACCTATGTATCCCCTGATCTGGTGAAACAATTAGAGAACGATCCCTCCCTGCTCAGATTGGGAGGAGAAACCAAGACCATGACGTTCCTGTTCGCCGACATCGTGGGCTTCACCCCCATTTCGGAGAAGCTACAGGCTGATCCTCAAGCCTTGGTCGAGCTGATCAACCGGCTGCTGACACAGCTCACCGATTGCGTGCTGCACCACGGGGGTACGGTGGATAAATTCATGGGCGACTGCATCATGTGCTTTTGGGGTGCGCCCTTGGATTGCGAGGATCATGCCGAGCGGGCAATGCTCACGGCCCGAGACATGCTGGCGTTACTCGATGACCTCAATCGTCAACTCGATGAGGAGGGCTTGCCCCGTTTAAACATCGGGGTGGGTATCAACACAGGACAGTGTGTGGTGGGGAACATGGGGAGTCAGAGTCGATTTGATTACTCTGTGCTCGGGGATGCCGTCAACGTAAGTTCTAGGCTCGAAGGTCAAACACGTAACTATGACCCGTGGATCTTGATTGGTGAAAGTACGGTAGACTATAAACCTGAGTGGACTGAATATGTGGATTCAATTCAGGTGAAGGGGAAGTCCGAACCGCTGAAAGTTTACACCCTGAAGGCCGATGGGATTTAAGTTATCCATTGTTCTGAGCCTTGCCCTCATCGCACTGGGTGGTGCGTTTAAACTCTACTACGATAAGTCCGAGGCCGAGAAAGAAGCCATGGCCGTTGCCTTACAGCAAGCCGTGGACAACCAGCTGCTGCTAGAAAACACCATCAAGGATCAGAATCAGCAGATGGAAGATCAGCTATCCCGTGAGAAGCAGAGTCAGGTCCGCATCACTGAGCTATCCACCGCCAACACCGAGGCGATGGAGGAGGTCACGGAGTTACGTGGCAAGTTTGCCCGTCATGATCTAAACATGCTTTCTATGGCCAAGCCTAAGTTGCTAGAGAAAATGGTTAACCGTGGGACGGTCAGGGTATTCGAGGAACTGGAAGCCCTGACACAACCGGATCAATTCGATGAAGACGCTGACAACGACGCTGCTGATTCTAGTTAGCGGCTGCTCTTTCATGGGCGGCTCACGCTTCACGCCACCCGAGGTCAGGCCCGTGGAAGTCGTCACGATACAGAAGCCTGCGCCCCTGTATCACCCGCCATTGCCCAACCGTATCACCCCCGTGCCGGTGCAGTGGAAGATCCTGACCCCGGATACCATGGAGGAATACATTGCCGACCTGAAGGAAGGGGAGGCCCCTCCACAGGCATGGTACAGCCTGACCGGCAAGGGCTACGAGAATCTATCCACCAACATGGCGGAAATCAAACGCTACATCCGACAGGTGCTATCGATCATTGACTACTATCGGGAGTCTGATCCTGCAAAAGACGACCAACAACAGAACTCTTCTGACGACGCGCCTTAGTAACGTTCCCAACGATATAGACATTACCGCCTAAAGCGCTGGCGATGCTTTGCAGTGTGTCGATCTTTGGGATGTGATGGCCTGTCTCAATCCTCGACAAGTAGTGGCGATCCATCCCAGCCTCAGACCCCACGTCCTCCAGCGTCCGCCCCTGTTCGTGTCGTATCTCACGCAGCCTCTCTGCCCACCAAGGAATAGTCATTTGTCTAGCTCCTTTACATAAAAAAGTGGATCGTCTGTCCACACCACCCATTCATTTTTTTCTTCATCGTTGTCATCGACCAGAATCGATGCGTGGAATCCCCTCGCAATGCACGCCTGCTGCATGACGATGGCCGACAGATAGGAGTCGTTCTCCAGCCAGTGCAGGAACCCCGACCCCATGAGCCTCTCATTCTCCGGGGAGTCATGGATTCCAAAGCGTCCCGGCTGATCCTCAACAAACGAACGGCAACTGGTGTGAGCCAGATAGGATATCTGATTCGTCGTGAAGGACAGCTCAACCTTTGTACTCATGCTATGTCATCCTCAAATGTACGAAGGTGTCCGGCCAAACGCTCACGCGCAGCGGCATTGGTCTGTAACTCGGACCGACTGCTGATATGACAGACCAGCTTGATGACGTGCGCCGCGAACTCTTCCGGCGGCAGCATGTCAGGGTCTAGGTTCCATCTCTCTGCGTTTAAACGAACCCAATCCTGATAGCTATCTTCCCGGCAAATCATGATGGAGCGTGCCATTGCCCGTTCCCCATCGGTCCTTGCCCTGGGAATGACAGGCTCCTCGACGTCGTTAATTTCGACACAAGCCACCATATAGCGTGTGCCAATAGGAGACGTTGCCATCTCCACCGGCATGTCGTCTGGGTGTAACAAGAACGACAGCACCATGCCATCACGCGCTTGCCTGAAGGTGTACTTCTTTCCTTCAAAATGCAGCGCCGCTTTATCTATATCCATTCCGTTTGCTCCAGTTGTTGCATTGCGTTTAAACGATCATTGGGAACAAAGTAAGCGTGGCGATTGTTGCCAGTGGGATCAGCCCAATACTCCTCTCGTTTCCCATCCTCCCCCAACAGCCATCCCATGAGTCGGAAGTTGGGAGGTTCTGCGCATACCAAAATGTAGGGGGCGTCGTCCTTGTCGTCCGGATGCAGGATGAGCCGACGCTTCACGCTCTCGACGCAGCGCACCTCCAGCGGACCGACATCGCCTGCCTCAATGCCCATGCCCATGCCCGACCACCAGATTCCGGACCACTTGGCTACAGCGGCTTCGCCTAGCGCACCCAACAGATCCATGCCCCATCCATAGAACCCGCCGTCAGCTCCATGTCTGTGCTCTGTTCCCTTGAGCCGGTGCTGTACCGAACGCATGACACCCACCTGTCCGGCGAGCAACATCTCAGCCGTCGTCAGTTTGACAAGAACCATTCGTACATAGCCTCCGCCCATTCAATCCCATCAAGACCCTGCAACGCCCACCATCGGCCTTCATTGCCATGCGCATGAAGATGGTCATGGTGTTCCTTGCATAGCGGTACAGCCCACTGGTCGCCAGTACGGCGCATGCCGCGCAACCCCTCAACGTGGGTCAAGTGATGCGCCTGTGATGGACGTGCGCACACGAGGCACCCGTGGGTGCGGACGTGTTTAAGGTAGCGTTGATCGCGTACCTTGTCGGACCATTCTTTGTTCACCACTCGTTTCTCTCGATGGCCAAGTCAACGCGCCGCTCCGCCTCCTCCTCGGACGTCTCAAACTTATACTGAAACGCCTGAATGATTTCGTGATAGCGGAGGTTCTTAACGTTGATGGCCTCAGAAAGAAACTCGTCCTCTTCGATGACCCTGTTCGTTGTCTTGCTCATCAATCGAAGGGGATGTCGTTATCTTTGGATGCCCCCTTGGGCTTCCAATTGTCCACGCTGGCATACCATTTGCCCGCCCGACTTTCCTTGATTTCAACATTGATCCAATCGTCTCGCCGTCTGGCTAGCCAGTTCATCATATCCTCACGTTTGATACTCACCTTCGCCTTCACATAGTCGGGCGCATTATCATTGGGAGCCTTGGCAATGAAGCCATCGATAAATTCCACGTCACTCATTTGGTTCTCCAAATTCTTAGGCCAAGTTTTCCGTCGTGTTTTACCCACCGCGTTTCAAATTTCTTGCTGCTCTTTCTCCCAAAATTATGAGGATTGACCCGATGTCGGATAGTTGTTGGGGTTTCATTCTTCTTTGCCGGGATGAAAACAGACTGCTGCATCTCCATCTCTGCCCAAGGAATGGGGGGTCTTAGCCCACTCTTTCTAGGTGGGATGGGAATGTCGTTCTCAATTTCGTAGTCACTCATCGGTCGTTTTCTCCTGCATCTCGTTGCGTAGTGTGGTCATGTGACCTAACCAGATGGACCATGCCGTGTCGTCAATGTCTTTTTTGATTGGCCTCAAGGTGCCCACGGCCCGCTTCCAAATATCTTCAATGTCCTTGAGGCTGGCAGCCTCATCCATCTCTTGCACCGATTCATTGGTGATGCGTTTAAACATCTCCTCTGATGTCTCCTCCGGCTCGGCCTCTTCCATCAACCCCTTTTCCTGAAGACGTGCCTTCATGTCATCGGGTTCCTTGGCCTTCGGTGCTGCTTTCTTTTTCGGCTTAGGCTTGGGCTTATCATCAATGGCCGCCTTCTCGTTGATGGCATAGTCCACCTCTTCAAAGCTGGCGTACTCACCACCGGACAGGCCACACGCACTCAACGCCCGCCCAATGGCAGAGGTTGAGCAGTTCTCCGTGGCAGAGGTCTTGTTGATTGGCCCCTCGCCCCGGAATTCCTCGGCAAAATCGTTGGCAATCAGTTGCCATTTACCCTCATCAAACACAGATACCTGTGCCTCGATGAGCACACGGTTCTCGCTTGAGTGGTGGATCTTGGTGGTGATACGTCCCTTCGATCCGTATGCCTCACGGAATGCCTGTACCCGTACAGATACGGGTGCGTATAGCTTATTCTTAATGGGGATCTTGACGTCATCGGGGAGTGTTGCCATCCCATGGACGGCTTGGATCAAGGGGTCAGTCATAGTTGCGATGCCTTCAGTGATTGAAATTGCAGACAGAATTCCGCCACGTCACAAAACGTTTCGCAGCGGGTATTTAAACCGGGCCGATGCTCAACGCTGTGCTTGTCAGCATTGGGCAGTGCGGCGATGAATGTCTCCGCCTCCGGGTTGGAGTCGAAGATACGCACCGCACGCTTACGTCCCTCTTTGTTGACCGCGAACTTCTCATCACGCAGCCAACGCTCATCGGGTGTGCAGTCGGGTAGGTGCCCATCACGTGCGCGTTGGTGCGCGGTCACGCGATCACGAATAAAGGCAGCAGCTTCCTCAAGCGGCCACATCGGAATCTCCTGCACGTACACGTCTGACGGCGGGTAGTCTTCTCGCCGCTCTGCCTCATGGCGTGACCAATCTTTGATGAGGTTCACAATGCGCAGGCCGCTGACATGGATGCCGTTTTGTTCTAGCAGCCAGCGATAGCCATTGACCTGTGCCTCGTCGGTGTCGTTCTTCATGACGCCGAAAGCCTTGCGTGCCTTCCAGTCAAAGATGATGCGGGTGCCATCCGGTTGGATTTCCTGCGAATCAATTTGCCCACTGACACGCATGCCCTCGCACTCGGCGAAGTACCTTTCTTCGGTGATGTAGTCTTCGTCCTCCCCCATCTCAAGGATCTGATGCACCGCCCTACCGAACAGCGACCACACGTCATTGGACACGTCGTGCTCGATCAGGTCATCGAACTCATCGAACAGTGCCGCCATGCGCGGGGGTCTTAGTAGGCCGGTGATGGAGATGGCAGCATCCCCACGGGAGTAGCTGTCGCGCATGATTGCGCGGACCAACGGAGCCGGTAAATTCTTATTGTTGGTATACTTCATATACCCAAAGTGTTGCGATAGATCAAATCAAGTGTGAGCGCATCGAAACGTAGTGTCAAGGCCACTATCCTAGGCCAAGCATGTAGCAAGGCGAACAGCCGTCGCCTCGTGACCATTGGAGGCAAGCCACGTTTCATCAAGTCCAAAGAGGCATTGGCGTTTACCCGCGCAGTCGAACTTCAGGCACCTCGTTTAAACGAATTGCTTGCAGGTGATCTGGAATTCAGGGCTGATATCTACTACGCCTCACGCCGCCCCGACCTCGATGAAAGCATTATCCTCGATGCCTTAGAAGGGGTCTGGTATGCCAATGACCGAGCCGTGAAGTCGAAGGTCGTCCACAAGTATCTTGACAAGGACAACCCACGTTGTGACGTGGAGGTAAGGGAGATTGAGTGGAATGAAAAAGGCCCGGACCATGGGCTAACGTGATCCGGGCCTGCATCCATCGCAACAATGGAGCGCAACTTCACCGCGTCGAACGATTCACTTGCGCGCCGGATTGTCTCGCGTTATTTTAAGTAGTGCAAGCGGGTCGCACGCTAATGCGACGGGGCTATACCGACGAACTCATGCGCGGGATAAGTACCCCCCTTATCTCTCCACCTGTTGCGGGGGGGTTTGGGGGGGCGTTCCTCAAAATCTATGCACAGGATAAGTAAAGAATCTTAGACATCGCAACATGGAAGAGAACAAATGACATATAAATTCAAGGGCGAAGTCATCCGACTAAGCCAGCAGGATTACGACCGATGGGAAGCGGTCTATGAAAACATTCCCAACCTCCAAGCCTACCTCTTCAGCCGTGACGCATGGCTTTCCCGAGAAGCAAAGGACGATCAGAAGGACCGTTGGTTTCTTTCGACCGCTGCTTATCTGGCAAAGCTTGATGCGAAGTTCGCACGTGAGAACGTGCGGGATGAGGAAGGCAGGCGCATCGACGCAGACGGACACCCTATATTCCAGACGCAGCCATGACGGCTGCCACATTTTGGGATGAACTCAAGGCGAAGGGCTTTGATGCCAAGCGTATGCGCGATGGGCAACAGAAAATTCTTTGCCCCGAATGCAGTGACACCCGCACCAAGAACCGGGGCGAGCCATGCCTAAGCATGCACGTCAACGACCAAGGTGCGCAGTGGCGCTGCCATCACTGTGATTGGGAAGGCAATGTGTGGCGTGCCCCTATCACAAATGGCAATGGAAGTTTGGGCGCAAGTCGTACCCCTCGTTTAAACGAAACCCTTGCAGGTAGTAAGACAAAGCCGTTGACAGATGTGATGGCCCACTGGTTCCAGCGGCGAGGCATCAGTACCGGGACGCTGGAGCGTGCGGGTGTGTGTTCGGGTAGCGCGTACCTCAATGGTGCACGTCAGTCCGCGATTGCCTTTGTGCATAAGGACAGCAACGGTGACGTCATTAACATCAAATACCGGGGGAAGGATAAGACCTTCACCCAGGAAGCTGGTGGCCAGCGCCTCCCTTACCTCTGGCACCTCGTTGATGCAGAGCAGGAGCAACTGATCATCGTTGAAGGCGAGGTCGATGCCCTGTCACTGATGGAAGTAGGCATTGACAACGTGATCAGCGTACCGGATGGCGCAAGCGACAAGAAACTAAACTGGCTCGATGAATTGCACGATGAGCTTGATGCGTTTAAACGAGTTATACTATTCACCGACGATGACAAGCCCGGACTTGGGCTGCGGGATGAACTCTGCCGAAGACTCTCCGCCATCAGATGCTGGAAGGTTAGCCTTCCACAAGGATGCAAGGATGCCAACGATGTCCTATGCCACCACGATCCAGACACTCTCAGGAGCGTTGTGGCGGACGCGCAGCCATTCCCGCTACGTGCTTTGCGTGAGACTAATGAGTATGTTGAGGACGCACTGAGGCTGCTACACGGCGACATCAAAGCCGCCGTCAGCACTGGTGTCGAAGCGATGGACTTTTTCTATAAGGTCCGGGCCGGTGAACTCACCCTCGTTTCCGGTGCACCGGGAGTTGGGAAGTCTGAAATCATCGACTACTTTATCACCCAGATGTCAGCGAATGAGGGATGGCGCTTCGCCATGTGCTCGTTTGAAAACCCCGTTGATGAACACATCAATAAGTTGGTTGCCAAGGTGGTTGGCAAGCCTGCATGGAAAACGCAGGGCGACACGCAGATGACAGACGATGAGTGGCTGCAAGGCGTGAGCTTTATCGGCAAGCATCTCTATTGGATCAGGGCAGAGGACGAGGCACCGACTATCGAATGGTGTTTAAACACAGCGACAGCTTGCGTGCAACGCTACCCGAATGTGCGTGGGCTGGTGCTCGATCCGTATAACGAGTTCGAGCATAAGCGACCGTCCGGCTGGACGGAGACGGAATACGTGAGCCAGATGATGGCGAGCATCAAGCGTTGGGCGATGCAGTACGGGGTGCACGTGTGGTTGGTGGCACACCCGGCAAAGATGCGCAGGAATCCTGATGGCACGTACCCTACGCCTGAGCCATACGACATTGCCGGGTCAGCAAACTTCTACAATAAGGCTGACAACATCCTGATTGTGGAGCGGGACTTCACCCCCGGTAGCAGGGATGTGCGTGTGCACGTAAAGAAGATTCGGTTTAAACACACTGGCACCGTGGGTACTGTGGATCTGCGCTATGACTACACCTCGGGACGCTATGAGGCGGGGACCGCCAAGCTATCCGGATAAACGCGATTCCGTCGATATGTCGTCGATCAATTTGAGAATGTCTTCAACCCGCCATACCGAGATGTGTCCAAGTTTGATGGGCTGAGGGTATTTGCCGTCCGCTACGCCTTGATACCACCCGGATCTTGATATGGGGAAGACGGAAAGAACTTGAGGGAGCCGGACGAATCCGGTTTCGGGGAAGGTGTATTCACGCATGATTAACTCCATTGGCAGTTAGATGATCAGTATATTGCGGTCCGACTATAGGTTTGGGCGTAAGACGTACCAAGTCACATGACTCAAATCAGCATTTGAGTCCTGTAAGGTGAATATTGTTTGTAATGATCTGAGTTTTGAATCGTTTACCTAGCGGAAACAATCAACACGGAAACATGATGACAATCACCGATGAAATCTTAATGGCCTATGTGGATGGGGAACTGGATGACCAGCCTGAACTGAGAGACTACATAGCCTCCCACTCAGGCCAGTACAGCGAGCGCATGCAGCCGTTCATCTTCACACGCAGGCTGATGGGACTAATAAAAAAGGGGGCCGAAGCCCCCTTGATTAAGTGATTACTCCCTCCTCTTTAAGCCTGTCACCCAATAGGGTCCGGTCTACCTCACGCCGAACCAACTCATCCACACGCTTCGCCCCACGTCCACGCAAGGCGTACACCCACTGGCGTGACACGCCCTCACGTTCGGCAATCACGGGCGGGTGCTCGCCTTCGGCTAA
>Ga0208449_1001387_pt1 | contig 13066 bp, 11 predicted proteins | sample MalvireepMed_s17_FD_184247 | JGI IMG/M metagenome (GOLD analysis project Ga0208449, IMG submission 184247) | Marine viral communities from the Global Malaspina Expedition - Malaspina viral metaG DeepMed_s17 (SPAdes) (version 2) | ecosystem: Environmental > Aquatic > Marine > Oceanic | place...
AATATTTTCAAAAAGTTTTCCCAAGTCGAACAATTGCTTGCAGATTTCCATTGCAAATAACTGGTCGCCTTTGTAGTATGGTATGCCTATGGTATCTGGTGCAAAAGCTGTTAGCTTATCGCCACAAATAGCGTTTACCGAAGGCGTAGTAATTGTTGTAGCAGTTCCATCAATGGAAAGCCAAGGTGTTTCAATGGGCGATTCTATAAGTTCTGGATAGTGCGGACTGTCAAAAAGGATATCCAATAGAATGGTTCCAGGAACGTTTGGATTATATACCGACTCGAACTCAAAGGTGTAATGTGCCTTTGGAACACCTTCCTTATAACTTCTATGCTCATTAAGCACGTGCTTTTTGAAATGTGAATTGGCTACAACTGCATCCAAAATTTCTTCTAATTTATCACGCTCAACGCTGGAAATAATATCGATATCAATAGAAAATCGGTTCCCTTCTTTTAGCAAAAGCACAAGTGATGTTCCACCTTTGAAAACAAAATCAAGTCCTGAAACTTTTAAATGTTCGAGTAATGATAGTGCGTGAACCATTTTCTCCAATATAGTTACATCGATACCCTTATGTTCCTTTTTTGCACGGAAGCCATTCAGCCATTCCTTTTCAAAACTTTTGTTGTTAATCATATTGAATATCTTCTAAAAAATTTGGAATGTTGTTGCTTATAAACTGCTTTATTTCCTGTTCTTTTTTTCGTCGCTTGGCATAGCTGAACAACTTTGTAAAATTGATGCTATATCTATCAATTATTTTCTCGTAGATGTTTACCATTTCAGAACCTTGGTAAAAATGTAGCAGATTTTCATCTGCAAACAGGTCCACCATAATCTTTTCAAGTGTTGCAATGGGCACTACCGCTTTTTTATTTTTTATTTTTTGTATGGGTGCCCTTGTCACCAAACGTTTAATGATAACTGGCACGTTACTTTCTGAAATATAGAATTGAATTTCCTTTTCATCTGGATTTAGGAAAAAATCCATTCTTAGATTATCATTTAGGTAGTAATAGAGTGAGTCTACAAACTCTTTTTCTACTTCGACGACAATCATTTGATTTGACGTCTGGTGCTGAGAAAACTCATTGAGCCATTGGGTTTCCCAAATGGCATATTTTATATCTTCAAAACGCTCATTGGTTTTACGGGCTATTTTGAACACACTATCAGATAGAAGAGGTTTATATTTAGGTTTATAGGAAATAACATAAAGTCCACGACCAATGGTTTTAATTATGTCCTTTTTCTTCAGGTCATAAATTCGCCAACTAAATGTACTTTCTTTTAGGTCTGGTTCGAAATCCAGATAGAAGTTATATAGCGCATCCCTATCAAAAGAACTACGGTCTTTGAAAGCTTGTATCAGTTTATTTTCAATAATCTTTGGCATAGTTAAAAATCAAAACTTTGCCAAAAATACAAAAAAGTGGCGAATATTTGAAAACAAATTTTCGCCACTATATAGATTAAGTGGTAATAATTGGAAATTAAATCTATCTAAATTCAGACAAACTTAGAATATGATAATAGCAAATACATATGTTACTGTTTTGGGTTCAATATGGAAAGGAATTGCAACGATTTCAATTTTATCTCTTCAATCACAGCATTATTCTTTTCAGTCTCAAGTAATGCCCAATATTTGGATTCGTTCCAAACAAATTCTCTTGTTAGACCAGAACCGCGTTGATTTATAAACCCCCAAAACCAAAGGTCATCCCAAACTTCCATTTCTTCAGAAGAATAATTATGCAGTAGCAGTTTATTTATTTTATGGAAATTCCATTTAGTTGTTGGGTCAATACGATGGAAAATTGCTTCAATCACAGCATCAACTGGCAAGAAAAATTTCTCGTTCACGTCTATGAGTTTGGGTGCATCGTCCCATATTGAATTTTGAAATTCATACTTAACATTATGTAAGTGATAAATGGTTTTGGTAAATAAGGCAGATGTTTTGTTGCCCCAACCTTTTTGTCTCAACATACCATTGTAAAGGGATTCATAATTATAGGCACCATTTTTTTTATCTGTTAGAAAATCGATGAATGTCTTAAAACTATGAAGCTGCGATTTATTCGAATATACTTTCTGAAAAAAAGGTGCGAGTAAATCAATTTTAGGTTGGCTTTGTGTATTCGCTACGTGATGAAGAACTGAATACAATTTATCTTCGAGTGAATCGAACGGCGCTAAAAACCGGTAATAAGAATTTGATTGGACCCTTTTATTATGATATCTGTTCTCATTCAAGAAATGAAATAAAGAAAATAATTTGGAATTCATTGTTGTATTCAAAATCAATTATTTTTCAAGGGTTACCGTTCCATTAGCATTAACCCAATAATGTTGTATACCTATCTTATTGAGCTCTGGAATAATACTGGCTATTGCTTTTCTTATTTGTTCATCCTCAGGATGTGCAATGGCAATTTTTGCATTTGGGAACGCAACTTTGGTTTCTAAGCATTTAATAATTGCTTTACCCAAATGAGTTTTAATCTGTCCAGAGTTGAAATAATCTCGTCGCTTCGTAGGCAAATCCTTATGTGCTTTTGCACCTTTTACCTCAATTAATAATTTTTGGCCATTCTTTACAGCTACAATATCATATCCTCTCGTTTGGCCCAAGCAATAACTCTCTATCTCATAGCCTTGTTGAACCAAATGAGGCATCAGTAATTCAATGGTTTTATTTTCCGTTAGTTTTTCCATTTAAGCTAAATTTTCACACAATATAACTGAATTAAAAAACAAATAGACTTTGTGAAAAATAAGACGGGTTTCAAGCGAAATTAATTCACGATTTTGGTACGGAAATGTAGTGTTCCTTCCCAGTCCCGAAGTTTCGGGACGGGAAGGGTTAACGGAATGGAAAACTGACATTGGGGATTGTGTCCAAGACCTTTGTAATGAAGCTCTTTTCACGGAATGTAGGGGAATGTGCTGAGTGGGATTATAAAATTAATGCATAAAAAAACCTTCCTACCATAGTAAGAAGGTTTTTAATTGTAATTCGTTTGCTATTTTTCCCTTTTCAGAACCAACTGATATACACAAGGAATTACCACCAAGTTCAAAATAGTAGCCGATAACAATCCTCCTAAAATAACAACTGCCATAGGACTTTGTATCTCACTACCAGGTTCGCCACCTTTTAAGGCCAATGGTATCAATGCCAGACCTGTGGTAAAGGCAGTCATTAATATGGGATTCAATCTATCCAATGCACCTTTTTTTATCAATTGAAATCCTTGGATTCCTTCTTTTCGCAAATCTTCATAACGAGAAACCAATAAAATACCGTTACGTGTTGCTATCCCAAAAAGACTAATAAATCCAATGGTCGCAGCTATGCTGATGATGCCTGATGTGAAATAGACAATTAAGATGCCGCCAATTAATGCCAGAGGTAAATTAATCAACACTACGAACGCCAGTTTTACGTCCTTGAATTCATAATACAACAACAGGAAAATGATAGCTACGGCGATGATGGCTGTTATTAAAAGCAATTGTGATGCTTTTGATTCACTTTCGAACTGTCCACCATATTGCACACGGTAGCCTTCCGGCATATTCACGTTGCTGCCCACAACTTCCTTTATTTCGTTAACAGCACCACGCAAATCCCTACCTTGGACATTGGCAGCGACGACAATCTTTCGTTGTACATCTTCCCGATTGATGGTGTTTGGACTGCTTACCGATTGAACGGTTGCCAATTCACCCAGCGTGGTTTGTCCGCCATTCGGTAAACTAATCAAGGTTTTATTGATGTTCTCAATATTGTCCCGAAATGGTTTTTCGTAGCGAACTATCAAATCGAAATATTGCTGACCTTCGTAAATCTCGCCTACTTCTTCTCCTGCAAAAGCGATATCTACCTGTTCCATTAAATTACCGACCGTCATTCCATAGGCCGAGAGAATCTGGCGTTTGGGTTTAATTCTTATTTGTGGCACTTCAATTTGCTGGTCAACCGCAACATCTGCCAGTCCATCGATATCCTTGATGTTCTGCTCTACACTTTTGCCTACTTCAAACAGTCGTTGTAAATCTGAACCAAATATCTTGATGGCAATATTGGCACGTGTTCCGGAAAGCATATGGTCTATACGGTGTGCAATGGGTTGTCCCAGCGTAATATTAACGCCTGGTGCAACGCTCAATTTGTTGCGGACTTCTTCAAAGAACTCTTCTTTGGTTTTGTCCTCAAGCACAAAGGGCACATCAATTTCCGAAGCATTGACACCTTGCGCGTGTTCGTCCAGTTCGGCACGGCCTTGTCTTCGGGTAACAACCTCCACTTCGGGCATATCCAATAGTATAGTCTCGATTAATTTACCTGTCTTATTACTCTCTTCTAAAGACATTCCCGGCGGACCGACAACACTTATTACTAAAGAACCTTCGTTGAATTCAGGAAGAAAACTCCGCCCTAATTGAGTGACAACCAACAGACTTAACAGAAAGGCAATCACGGTTACGCCTATAATGGTTTTGGGTATTCTGGTTACACGTTCCAAAAGGTTGCCATAATGTTTCTGTAGCCATCGCTCCACGCGTGTACCTTCAGCCTGCTTGTTCAAAAGCTTTTCATTGTCCAATAAATAGGAACACAGAATAGGCGTGACCGTCACGGCAACTACCAATGAGGTCAATACCGATGTTACAAAGGCTATACCCAGCGGTTGCAACAATCGACCTTCCATTCCGCTTAAAAAGAACAAGGGCACAAATGATACAATAATAATTAAGGTAGCGATGATAATGGAACTTCGTATCTCTACCGAAGCATCACGTACTACTTTTATGGTCGATTCCCGCTCTGTTTTCGGTTCTCTGATATTTTCGCGCAAGCGTTTATACACATTTTCCACATCGATGATGGCATCATCTACCAGCGCACCTATAGCAATGGCCATACCACCCAAACTCATTGTATTTATGGTGTAACCCAACCATTTTAATATGATGATGGAAACCAATAATGAAATAGGGATAGCCAGCAAGGAAATAACGGTAGTCCTCCAGTTCATCAGAAAGATGAAAAGGATAATCATTACAAAAAATGCACCTTCTAAAAGGGTCATATTTAGATTACTAATAGAAGCATCAATAAAATCGGATTGTCTAAAGATTTGACTTTTGATGTTGACCCCTTTTGGCAATGAGGATTCTAAATCAGCAATCGCTTCATCCAAGCGGTCTGTCAGCTCCAAGGTATTCACATCGGGCTGTTTTGAAATGGTCAGAATCACAGCGGGTTTGGCGTTTAATGAACCATCACCAATTTTATCGGCAGCACCAACTTGTACCGTGGCCACATCTTTTATTTTTATGGTCTGACCGTTCACTTCCTTTAGAACCGCTTCCTGCAGGTCTTCCAGCGCATAGGCTCTACCGCTTCCTTTTATGATGTATTGGTTGCCGTATTGGTTTATGATACCGCCAGGCGCATTTTGATTTGCTTCCTTAACGTGTTCAACCAATTCTGATAGGCTCACATCGTAATACTTCATTTTTTCGGGATTGGCAAATACTTGGTATTGCTTGTAATCGCCACCAATGACCACCACGTTTGCAATACCGCCAATGGCCTTTATACGCGGCCTGATGGTCCAGTCGGACAAGGTTCGCAGTTCCATTGGTGAAAGGCTATCCGAAGTCACTCCCAAGAGCATTATTTCGCCCATAATTGATGAAATGGGTGCCATCGTTGGTGCTCCTATGCCTTCGGGTAGGTTCTCTCGAACCATCGGGATACGTTCGCTCACGATTTGTCGAGCACGGTAAATGTCGGTGCCCCATTCAAATTCTACCCAAACAATGGAAACACCTGCCGCCGATGAGGAACGGATTCGCCTTACATTAGGCGAACCGTTTAAGGCAGTTTCCAGTTGATAGGTCACTAATTTTTCTACTTCTTCAGATTCCATTCCGTGAGCTTCGGTAAGAATGGTTACGGTTGGTGCCGTGAGGTCGGGGAACACGTCCACGTTCATAGTACGTGCATAATAGATTCCCAAAACGCTCAATGCTAATGCGCCCAATAGAATGAGCAATCTGTTTTGAAGTGAAATTGATAATATTTTGTTTAACATTTCTCTTCGTTTTTAATGTTCGTGGCCGTGTGCAGGTGTAGAACCGGACATTGAAGCCATTTTAACTTGATACGCTCCCGTTGTCACGACCACTTCGCCCACTTGCAGACCTTCCAGTATCTCTACATTTTCGCCATTGCGTTTTCCAATCTTTACAGGTCGTCTTTCAAAACTTTCGCCCGAAAGCTGAACGATAACGGAATAGCTGCCATAGTCCTCCAAAAGAGCATTCACGGGAATCATTGTGTTTTGGGTAGCATTTCCCATCGCAATCTGTACGGGCGTTAAGCTACCTTCTGGCATTTCGACCTCTGCGTTTACTTGTGCGAAAACAGAAATCAATGGGTTTTCACGTTCTACGTCTTTACCAATAGAAAGGATTTTGCCCTCTGCATCGGTTACGTCCTTCCATTGGCCGTCATTATCCTGATACCAAATGCCCTGTGCATTGTCCATCGTAAGTCCGTAGTCGGGTGCCAATTGGGTTTTTAAAACCTTGGATTGATGTGTTCCAACGCTTACCAGCGCAACGCCTTGTGCTACATAATCGCCATTTGAAACGGTTATGGATTTGATAAACCCATCAAAAGGGGCGCGGATTTGTTTGCTTCCGCCCGAAACACCGGATACCAAGGATTGATAGTTAGCTCTGGCTATCTCAAAACTGCTTTCCACTTTCTCAAATTCAGATTTTGGGACAATTTTAGACTCGTATAGCTCTTTCTTCCGTTCATATTCCGATTTGGCTTGTTGGAATTTCGCTTTCGCGGAAGCGATATCCGTACTCAAATTGTTCGAAGCTAAACCTTGACTGTTCAAGCTCATTAACAGCTGGCCTTGTTTTACCGCTGTACCTTCTGTAAGGTTATCCATTTTAAAATCCACCACACCATTGGATTTTGCCGCCAAGGACTTTGTTGAACCTGGCGATGGCATCCAAACACCTGATGTGTTGATGACATCGTAGATTTTACCAGAAACAACAGGTGCGGTCTGAAAATCGATTTTCCAAGCCTGCTCCTTTAAGAACGAAATACTTCCATCGTCTTCTTCCTTACCCAAAGCTTTTATGGCCTCATCCGTAGTGGCATATACCATTACATCATCAATGGAAATTTTATCTGAATACTCTGGTGTCGTCAATTCAAAAACCAATTGATAGTTCCCAGCTTCTTTTGGTTGTATAGCAGGCGAAAAAATACCTGGTGATGACGGTGCATCTGCCTTATTTCTGATTCCTTTACCATCTTTTATCAAACTTACCGTTACAGAACCTTCCCGAACGGGTTGGTGTTTATCCAAAACCGTAAAGTGGGCTGCGAATTTGCTGCCGTTGCTCACTATAAGCGCAGGAAACTCAACAAAGAGTTCTGTTTTATCTGTCCAGATAGTATGGTTCAATCGTGGAATTTCTTCGCCCACGTGACTTCCATCTGCATTATGTGCGTGTGCATCTTCTGCCTTGTTATTACAGGACATTGCCAAAAAGGCAAGCACAATTATTATATATTTCATCTTTTGAATGTATTTGAGTTTTAATGGTCGTGGTGTTCAGAACCATCATCGTGTTTGTGGGTATCAGAACCGTCATCTGAATGGTTACCGTCTGCATCGTGGTCGTGCCCGTGGTCATTTGTCTTCGTTTCCATAGAATCTTTTCCTACTTCAAATTCTTCTTGTTCTATGTCTTCCTCGTGCATATGGCTTCCGTCTTCATTGTGTTCGTGACCGTGGTCATCTGTACTCTCTTTTTTTGTTTCCCTGCAAGAGCTTACCAAAAATGTTGATGCGATTGCTATTGCAAATATTATTTTTGAAATTTTCATAATCTTTGTTTTAAAGGTTTATAATGTATGTTTTAATAATTGTGCCTGAAGTAATTGTATTTCCTTTTCCATCTGCAACATTCTGTCAGATGCATTGCGGTAAAACTGAAGCTCTACATAGTAATCCATAAACGAGTATTCGCCCAACATATAGGCCTTAAAGAGCAGTTGTTCGCTGTTTAAGTTGCTCATTGTAGTTTGATACTCATTGTATTTTTCGAGCATCAATTCGTATCGATTGTATGTTTCTTGAAATTGGGAATAGAGCGAAGCGGTAATCACTTGCGTATTCGATTGCTGATACTCATAATCGGCTTCTGCCGCTTTAACCTTGTTCTTGCTGTTCCACAACGGAATGGAAAGGCCACCATAAAAACCTGAAAAATTACTGCCACGAACACCCTGATAATTGTAACCAAGTGCCACATTGGGCAAGACCTTGTTTTTTTCCAGTTTTACTCTTTGAAGCGAAGTCGTTTCAGCAGCCTTTAAACCTTGTAAAGAAGGGTCGTTTGCCAATTTTTCTTGCCAAAGCGTTTCGACCGCAGCAACCTCGATAGGCAAATCGATACCTGCGGTAAAACCATCAATGGCATTCCCGCCATTCAAGGTTTTGAGTTTGGACCGTACAATTTGGATTTCGCTTTCAATCTGTTGAACAACGAATTGTTCTTGAATCCAAGCGATTTTCGCCTTGTTCAAATCCAAAATTCCGACTTGCTCCTTATCATAAAGCTCTTGAACCTGGTCAAAAACCTGTTTGCTTTGGGTTCGTCTTTCGGATTCAATAGCTTTCTGATTTTGAAGGAAAGTGAGTTCAATCAATATTGATTTTGCTTCCAACAAAACTTCCTGCCGCTTTTTGGCATAGGACGTTTGTAGTTGTATCGCCTTTAAGTCGTTCCATTTACTGCGTGAACCGTATACCGTCGGAAATTCGAAGGATTGCGATATTTCATATTCGGTATAATTTCCCGTTGCGTTATCGCCAAAGGGCAAATAATACCCTGAAAGCTGTGGGTCGGGTAAATTATTGGTGCTGCTGTTTTCGAGTTGTTGGCTTTCAATGAAAGATTGATAGCCTTTTAACTCAGTATTGTTCTGTTCTATTACGTTTAGCAGTTCCCCAATGTTTTTATCCTGTGAGAAACCATTAACGAAGAACAGGCATCCGCAAATCGCGGATACGATGTATTTATTCATTGTTTGAAGTTTTAGGTTTAATCTTAAAGTATAAGAGGATTCCTGCCGTAGCGGTAGGTATTCCTAAACGATTAACCTAAAGATGGTGGGCCCCGTAAATCGAGGGATGAGAGGTAAGGATTAAAATGCCTATTGGGCGGATGATAAATTGGCGGTTTATCGTTTTGCCTATTATCAACGACATAAAATTCTTGAAAATCAGAAGTAAGTTTTACGACATTGTCATCTACGATAGTTTGCCGCTCAACAGTATTCCTTTTAAGTACAACAACGTCGCTGGACACCGTGGAATGGACGTGCATATCCATAAAAAATCCAAAGAAACCGTATGGTGATTCTTTCTTTTCGTGAGAACTGTCATCGTGATGATGATGTTCGCCAGTATGGGCAATATCTGAATGGGAATGCGTTTCCTCGTGCTGATGATGCAAATGTGGAAAAGCCTGATGCAACATCAATAGGCTAAACAAGCCTAAAAAGAAAAATGCCGCTATTTTATTTGGTTTTTGCATCAAATACAAAACTAATGAAATTTGAGTATATTTTTAGAGTTTTAAGACTTGAAATCAAAATATAACTTGGACAATAATTAGTTCCACTTCATTTTCTGCAATCGAACAGCATTGAGAATAGCCAATAAAGCAACACCAACATCAGCAAAAACGGCTTCCCACATTGTCGCTAATCCACCTGCACCGAGAATTAGTACAATGACCTTAACCCCAAAGGCAAGCCCAATATTTTGCCAGACAATCCTACGGGTTGAACGACCAATTTTAATAGCTCTTGCAATCTTGCTCGGTTGGTCGGTCTGGATGATGACATCTGCCGTTTCAATGGCGACATCGCTTCCTAAACCGCCCATCGCAATACCCACACCACTCGCTGCCAATACGGGTGCATCGTTAATGCCATCGCCGATAAATGCGACTTTCGTTTCAGGTTGCTTTTTAAGCTTTTCAACCTCATTCAGTTTATCTTCAGGTAACAACCCACCTTTTGCCCAATCGATATTTAATTCTTTTGAAACTTGTTGAGTTATTGAATCCTTATCACCTGATAGCATTATGATTTTTGAAATTCCTGAATCTCGAATTTTTTTAATGGCTTGGTGCGCATCATCCTTTAGTTCATCTGCAATGGTTACATAACCTGCAAATTTCCCATCAATGGACACCATAACTATTGATTCTACAATGCCATCCGTTTCCGAAGGGACTTCTATGCTGTTTGAGGTCATCAAAGCTTTGTTACCTACCAACACCGTTTTTCCGTTGACTGTTCCTTTTAAACCTTTTCCTGCAATTTCTGAAACATCGGTTGCCTCATAATCCGCCCCGTCCGCTTTATATTCCAGTATTGCCTTTGCAATGGGATGGGTAGATTGTTCTTCCATCGCCATCAAATACTTCATAAATTTGACTTCCTCAAATGTGATGGAATTGATTTCCTTGATTTTAAAAACCCCTTTGGTAACAGTTCCTGTTTTGTCCATTACGACTGTGTTCACTTGAGTCATTGCATCCAAAAAGGATGCACCCTTAAAAAGAATACCGTTTCGCGATGCCGCACCCAAACCGCCGAAATAGCCGAGAGGAATCGAAATGACCAGCGCACAAGGACACGAAATCACGAGGAATATCAATGCTCGGTATAGCCAATCCCTAAACACATAATCATCTACAAAAAAGTAAGGTAGAAATGTAAGTCCGATGGCAAGGAATACAACGATAGGCGTATAAATCCGGGCAAATTTTCTGATGAACAATTCGGTCTTTGATTTTCTGGCGGTTGCATTCTGTACCATATCCAGAATTCGTGCAATGGAACTGTCTTTAAATTCTTTTGTGGTTTCAATCTCGATTACGCCATCAAGGTTAATGCTTCCTGCAAAAACACTATCGCCTTTAGCAATAGTATTAGGCTTGCTTTCGCCTGTCAAGGCAGCCGTATTAAAAGAACCCTTTTCAGACAGCAGAATACCATCAAGTGGAACTTTTTCGCCTACACGTACCTGTATTTTTTCACCAATCTCAACAGTCTCGGGATTGACTGAAACAAAATCGCCGTCACGATAAACCAAAGCTTCATTTGGCCTTACGTCGAGTAAAGCTTTTATATTTCCTTTAGCACGGTTAACGGCCGCATTTTGGAACAGTTCACCCACGGCATAAAATAGCATTACGGCTACACCTTCAGGGTATTCGCCTATGGCAAATGCACCTAAAGTGGCTATGGACATTAAGAAGAATTCGGTAAAGAAATCACCGTCCCTGATACTTTTCCATCCCTCTTTTATAACAGGAAAACCAACGGGGATGTAGGCTACCGCATACCAAGCGATTCGTACCCAACCTTTAAAAAACGGAAAGGCATCAAAGTAATCAATAGCAATTCCCGCTATCAACATCACAAAACTGAATATGGAAGGGATGTATTCCTTAATGCTCAGTTGTGATGAAACCTTATTTTCAATTGAAGGATCCTTGAGGTCTCTTAGATTTAGTTTTTTCTTTTTCATATATGTTTTATTTTAAAATAGTTTTAGAACAAAAAATACCATTGTCAATAGATAGACGATATAGGCTGCATCGAACGCGAATATCTGCCATCTGCTAAAACCGTGAAGTTCCTTGCTTTGATGGACAAAAAGGGAGTACAAAAGCGGCATCAGTCCAACGAAGGCAAGATTCACCCAAAACAACTGGAAATCTTCGATAGGGGTAGTAACCAGCGCCAACGGGAAAAAGGCGACCGTCATCGTAACAGCATTATCTGCGATAACACTAGTGGTGCCTGCCGTTACTTCGCCTCCTTTCACCACGCTCCAGGTCTTAAATATTTCAGGCGCGGTGGTCATTATACCCGTGATGAACAATCCCCCAACGATTTCAGAAATATTCAGGGCCGAAACAATATTTTCTGTTGCCTTAACAATAAAAAAAGCACCCACAGCTATGGCCAGGGCCCCGGCCACGGATAACCAGACTTTCTTTTTGTCCCATTCTACTTTTTCGCCCTTTTCCCTGCCTTTTATAATGGCATGCGTTAAAAAAGCAGCATAGGCAGCCAGCATAATATAGCCATCGATGGGTTGTAATCCACGCCAGGCTTTGGGAAGGGTTAGTATAGCTACCAAAGCAATGATTGCCAGGTAGGGGATGGACAATACCGAAACAGAACGTTTGTTCAGAGCCAGTAGGTTGGCATCCAGATGTTTTTGGTGTTCCTTATTATTTTTAAATTGCTTTCTGGAAGCGAAATAGGCTATGCTAACCATCAACGGAATGGAAATTATATTGGAACCCAAAAGGTTGCCCAGACCAATTTCCGATACTCCCCGGGCTGCACTGGTAACGTTTACAGCTACCTCGGGGCTGGCGGTCACAATGGCAAGGAGAGCTGCTCCTGCAGAAGCTGTAAGCCCCCATTGCTTACGGAGCATCTTTAAAGGCGTCAAGAGTTGGTCCGCACCCCAATGGGCAGCCCAAGCTGCCAATCCCAATACTACTACCCAAAGCCAAACGTTCATAACTAATCGTTGTTTATAATTTTTCTGTTACCCTCAGTATATTTCAACTTTTTATTTTCCGATATTTTCTGGTCTTTTTTTTGTTGGCTTTGAAAGATCAGGAGTAAAATCACTCCCGTGCTAATCCAGACATCTGCGGTATTAAATACAGGGTCAAAAAAAGTAAATTGATTACCTCCCCAAAATGGCATCCATTCCGGAAGCCTTGTATCAATAATGGGAAGGAACCACATATCCACGACATTGCCATTTAAAAATCCAGCATATCCACCCCCTGACGGGAATATTTCTGCAACGTTTTGTACTGCCGGATCACTTTTTTCAAAGATCAGTCCGTAAAATGCACCGTCAATCAAATTGCCCAATGCACCTGCGTATATAAATGC
>Ga0208449_1001388_pt1 | contig 13063 bp, 11 predicted proteins | sample MalvireepMed_s17_FD_184247 | JGI IMG/M metagenome (GOLD analysis project Ga0208449, IMG submission 184247) | Marine viral communities from the Global Malaspina Expedition - Malaspina viral metaG DeepMed_s17 (SPAdes) (version 2) | ecosystem: Environmental > Aquatic > Marine > Oceanic | place...
TAAGGAGGATACACGTAAATTCGGTAAAAAACCAAAAGATTTAGTCTAGGCGGTTTTCTTTGTTCGAGTAGATAAATAGACTCCCAGAAAAATAAGTGCTGCGGCACCTGCGCGAACCCAACTCAAACGATCTGCTCCTACCAGAACGGCAAATAGAATGGCAATAACCGGTTGCAAATAAATAAACGCGCCAATGGTTGAGGCCTTGAGCGTTTTGAGCGCATACAAGTTGAGCAAGTAGGTTGAGAAGGTGGTGCCCACCAGGACAAAAACCATAACCCAAATGGCGTGTGCTGGTAAATGGAGCCAGTCTACCGAAGTGAATTCGGTAAACGTAAAGGGTAAATTCAAGAGCACACCTAAGAGAAAAAGCCACTTCATCAGCGTGATGGTGCTGTATTTATTACTGATGGGTTTTACTAAAATTAAATACACCGCATAGGTTGCGCCATTTACAAAAAACAACACATTTCCTAACGGAATATTGGGGGCATTAGGTTGTTCTGCTGCGCCAAAAAGTACCAAAACCAGCGCTCCCAGCATACCGATTAAAATCCCAAGAATCTTAATAAACCCGATGCGCTCTTTCAATAATAATGCGGAAAGAATAAGCAGGATCACCGGACTCAACGTAATAATCACCGAACTGTTGATAGGTGTAGACAGGCTTAATCCTTTAAAGAAAGAAAGCATGTTTACAAACATTCCAAAAACGGCACAGCCTAAAAACCGCCAATAATCGGCACGATCAATTTTTTCTGACTTTGTAAAAATACTCAGCAGCCAGAAAAGTAGTGAAGCTCCCAAAACGCGCAGCAAAATAAATCCGTAAGCGCCAATGTATGTTGGCATCACACCTTTTGCCAGTGTGTGATTTATGCCATAAATGGTACTGGCGCCGGTGGCAGCTGTAAGTGCGAGCAGGCGTTTATTGCCATCGCCAAAGGATTTAATACTTCGAGGCTTGCCCTGATGTAGTTTACTCATCAAAGTCTATTAAGCGTGAATCGCCTCCTTGGCGGCAGCAACGGTTTTTTTGCTGTTGCCAATAAAGATCTTGTCGTTGTTTACGATCACCGGACGCTTTAAAAACGTGTAATGTTCTAAAATCAGTTCTGCAAAATCGTCTTCACTCAAATCTTCATTATTCAAGCCACGCTCACGATAGAGTCTGGCACGCTTGTTAAAAAGTGCTTCGTAGCTTTCGCTTAGATTGTACAATTCTTCAAGTTGTTCTTCGGTCACAGGATCAGATTTTACATCCTGTTTCAAAAATGAAGAAGGTAATTCGATTTCATCCATAATACGCTTACACGTATCGCAGGTAGAGAGGTAATATATTTTTCTCAAAACAAAAAGATTTAAAAATTAATAGGTAATACCTGAGCTAGTTTGCTTGTGCAAAGTAATCGCTTTTCAGTTTAAAAAGGTATTTTTGACTCGATAATCGAGGTTAAAGACATTGAGGCTTGCCTCGAACGATAACAATAAATTTCTAATAAATGCTTCGAGACTTAACTCGAAGTGATTGACTAAAAATATACCATGGACGCTTCAGTAGCTTACACCTTAAAAATCACCTATAAAACACGTGTGATCCTCAAGAATTATCTTGAAACCATTTCGTTAGAAGATCTAAACAAAATCCCTGAAGGATACAACAACAATATTTTTTGGAATATTGCACATTTGGTGGCGACCCAACAGATTTTAGTTTACAAATTTTCAGAAGTGCCTGCTCTGGTTTCTGATGAGCTCATCAATAAATACCGAAAAGGAACCAAGCCCGAAGCAGATGCTACTCAAGCCGAAGTTGATGAGATCAAAGAATTGCTTTTTAGTACGCTTGATCAGACTGAAGAAGACTACAAAGCCGGAAAATTCAAAACCTACAACAGCATCACAACTTCAATGGATAGTACCTTAACTAACGTTGATGAAGCAATTGCCTACAATAATTTTCACGAGGGAATTCATCTAGGTTCTGTACTTGCGTTGCGTCACGCTATAGGCTTAGTTTAAGATATTCTTGCACTTCGCTGAATTTAAATTTTAAAATGGTTTGCCCATCTACGTAAGAGGCAATCTCATACGGGTTGTAGACCAATACCATTTCATTTGCGGTGAACCCAATTACATTGGGTAAGGCAAATACATTATTCTCAAATAAAAAGCCGGTGCTGTTGATGTTCTCATCAGCACTTAGCTTTTTTTTGTTTCTGAATTTCGTTTCAGCAAGCTTTAAAAAGCCTTCATAATCTTTAAACAATTCTTCGTTGCTAAGCTGGGTCTGAGCATCTTTATCAAAATTGATGTAGGTAGTGCTTCCGTAGCCGTGCGCACCACCCCAATAGGTATAGTTCTCAAACTTGATGCTTAAAAGCTGTGCGCCGTCGTAGCTCACTTGAGATGCGCTGTTAATTTCATATGCTGCTCCGGCATCAGGAAAGTCACTTTTATAAATGCGATAGCTTGAAACAAAATGTGCTAGTGCCTGATCAAAAGTTTCGACGTTAGGTTCTTCGTCGGGATCGATCACCAAGTTGTTTACCAGCAATTGGTTAATGGCTGCGTTTATCGTGTCGGCAAAGGTTTCATTACCTGAAGCTGTGATTTTTTCAATATCAATAATTGGGCAAATACCTTCCTTACAAAGTTCTAATCCATCGGTCTGAATGCTTTTTGATTCAAAAACTAAAGGAGCTGCTCTTTTTTGACAACTGGTAATAAATAGAAGTGTGACCAGTATTAAAGCGATATTTTTCAAAACAATTTAGGTTTCGTGTTAAACAAAGAATAAAGGTACACGCAATTTTGGGAAAAGGTCTTTGGCTTGCTACATTTACTTATAGATTTAATGAAAGATTAAGAAAATGAAATTCAATACCAAAAGCATTCATGGCGGTCAGCATAATACAGATCCTGCTTACGGAAGCGTGATGCCGCCAATCTATCAGACGTCTACCTATGCGCAATCAACGCCAGGAGGACATAAAGGCTTTGAGTATTCACGCAGTGGAAATCCAACGCGTAAGGCATTAGAAGATGCTTTGGCCAGTTTAGAGAATGGTCAGTTTGGTTTGGCTTTTGGCTCTGGTTTGGCAGCTATTGATGCAGTTTTAAAATTGTTTAAACCGGGAGATGAGATCATTTCAACTAATGACCTTTACGGTGGGTCGTACCGATTATTTACCAAGATTTTTGAAGATTTTGGATTGAAGTTTCATTTTGTGAGTATGCAGGACACTTCGGCAATTGAAGCTGTAATTAACGAGAATACCAAAATGATCTGGGTTGAAACGCCTACCAACCCAATGATGAATATTATCGATATTGAAGCGGTAGCTCAAGTGGCTAGAAAGCATAAGGTTTTATTGGCTGTAGATAATACGTTTGCAACGCCCTATTTGCAACAGCCTCTAGATTTGGGCGCTGATCTTGTGATGCACAGTGTTACCAAATACTTGGGCGGACATAGCGATTTGGTCATGGGCGGCTTGATCGTAAAAGATAAAGAACTGGCCGATAAATTATATTTTATTCAAAATGCAAGCGGTGCGGTTTGTGGACCTCAGGATAGTTTTCTTGCGCTACGCGGAATCAAAACCTTGCACGTGCGTATGCAGCGTCACTGTGAAAATGGTAAAGCGGTTGCGCAGTTCTTAAAAGAGCACCTAAAAGTTGATCAGGTATATTGGCCCGGTTTTGAAGAACATCCCAATCACGAGATTGCCAAAAAGCAAATGAATGACTTTGGCGGAATGGTTTCTTTTACAACGAAGAAGGACAGTCTTGAAGGCGCCGTTGAGGTGGTTGAAAAATTAAAGGTCTTCACCCTTGCCGAAAGTTTAGGTGGAGTAGAAAGTCTTGCCGGTCATCCTGCGAGTATGACGCATGCGAGTATCCCGAAGGAAGAACGCGAGAAAACCGGGATAAAAGATTCGCTAATTCGCTTGAGTGTAGGTATTGAAGACGTTGATGACTTACTAGAAGATCTGAAGCAAGCTTTAGGCTAAAACCAGCCGTACGTTCTTAAAAATTGAGGTAATAGATATACCCAATGTTCAGCCAAACAATTGAGTCATCGTATTTGTTAGGAGGGTAAAATTCGGGATCGGGATTCAATCCATCTACCCAGTTAGAATGGTATCTGTGATAACGTAATTCTAGGTTAATGTCACTAAGTACAGTGAGTTTGTAACGAATTCCTACACTTCCGGTGAGGGCCCAGGTATTTCCGGGAGAGTCACTTATACCGCCAAGTTCACCATCGCCTATAAGAAACCTATCAAAATAAATATCCTCTGGCGTGGCGCCGGGTACATCTTGGGAGGATTCATAAGTAGGATTATAGCCAACATAATGTGCGCCTAAACTTATATAAGGTGCAATTTTGTATCCACCTGCTTGAAAATCTCTAATACTCCGTGGGAAATATTCTAATTGCATCCCGAGTTCAAAAACTAATGAGCTACCGGTGTGATCTCTTAAGTCGCGCCCTTCTGGGGTATCTTTTTGAGATTCATATCCTTCGTGTGTGAAGTTGGTATAATGCAAATCGGCTTCAGATCGTAGCTTAAAATGGTCATTTACATACCTATCGCGAGTATAGCAATTACAGTCAGCTCTGTAAGCAAAGTTGAAGTAGTGCACGATCCCAACACCCCAACCTTGGTTGTTTATGTTGGTATCAAAATTGTTCCTCAAACCAAAATCTGATTGAAAAAGTAATGGCCCCGTGATCACACCGATCTCATTAGAGAAACCAAGTTGAGCCTTTGTTGTAAAAGGTGTTGACAAGCAGACGATTAATACCGCAAATAGGATTTTGGTATTCATTAGAATTGGGGACTTATGGTGCAACAAATATAGCAAAATTGAGGTTTTAACCTAAAATTATGCTCGAGCTTAGAATTTTATCATTGATCTCGTAAAAATGAAATATCAATATTAAGAATATCTAAAAATAACATATCAATTTTTAGTAATATCATATATTTGCATCGTTTTCGGACGATAAAAATTATAAATTCAAAAAAATAATATAATGACAGATAGCATTAAAAATTTTGTTGATTCTGTTGAAAAAGCAAATCCAAACGAGCCAGAATTCATTCAGGCGGTTCAGGAAGTCGCAGAAACTGTTATTCCATTCATAGAAAACAACCCAAAATATCAAGGGAAAAAGCTGCTTGAGCGTATGGTTGAGCCAGAGCGTGCTATCTTGTTTAGAGTGCCTTGGGTTGATGATCAGGGAGAAACTCAAATAAATAAAGGATACCGTATCGAGTTTAATTCGGCAATTGGACCTTATAAAGGTGGATTGCGTTTTCACCCTTCGGTAAACTTGAGTATTCTTAAGTTTTTAGGATTTGAGCAAGTGTTTAAAAACAGCCTTACTTCATTGCCTATGGGTGGTGGTAAAGGAGGTTCAGATTTTAACCCGCGCGGAAAAAGCGATGCTGAAGTTATGCGTTTCTGTCAGAGCTTTATGACCGAATTGTACCGTCATATTGGTCCTAATACCGATGTGCCTGCCGGAGATATTGGTGTAGGTGGTCGTGAAATTGGTTATATGTTTGGTCAATACAAACGCATCAAGAACGAATTTACCGGAATCCTTACCGGAAAAGGATTGTCTTATGGCGGTTCTAAAATTCGTCCTGAAGCAACCGGTTATGGTAACGTGTATTTCACAAAATATATGTTGAATAACGTAGGTGAGAAATTAGCCGGGAAAACAGTAGTGATCTCTGGTTCGGGTAACGTGGCGCAATACGCAGCAGAAAAAGCAACGCAGCTTGATGCAAAAGTGGTGACGCTTTCTGATTCTGACGGATTTATCTACGACGAAGCCGGAATTACTAAAGAGAAGCTCGCTTTTGTGATGGAACTTAAAAACGAGCGTCGCGGTCGTATTAAGGAATATGTAGAAAAATATCCTGAAGCAGAATTTCATGAAGGTAAAGCACCTTGGGGAATCAAATGTGATATCGCATTGCCTTGTGCTACTCAAAATGAATTAGATCAGGAAGATGCTCAATTGCTAGTAAAGAACGGCGTGATGGCAGTAGGTGAAGGGGCAAATATGCCGTGTACCCCAGATGCTGTTTCAGTATTCTTAGAAAATAAGATTTTATTCTCTCCGGGTAAAGCTTCTAATGCAGGAGGAGTAGCGACTTCTGGTCTTGAGATGTCTCAAAACAGTATGCGTTACAACTGGTCTGCAGAGCAAGTAGATAAAAAGCTTCACGAGATTATGTACGATATACACAATGCGTGTGTAGAATATGGTAAGCAGGAAGATGGGTTTGTAGACTACGTAAAAGGAGCTAATATCGCTGGTTTTGTTAAGGTTGCAGATGCCATGCTTGCTCAGGGAATCGTATAAAACTTTAGATTTCATAAAAGATTTAGCCAAAGGCTTCGGGAGTTAACCGAAGCCTTTTTTTATAAGCTTACTCTGGGTTATATTGTATTTTTAACCTGTGGCTAATGCGTCGTTGATGATTAAAAGAAACTTATATCTGTTTATTTTGCTGCTGAATATAGGCTGTGCTTTTGCTCAGGAATATTCAGAAGCGTGGACAGCATATTTCTCTTACAATCGCATCACTGCCCTTGCTGAAGCAGATACCCAAATCTATGCGGCAGCACAAAATTCAGTGTTCAGTTATGATTTGCAAACCAATGAAACGCGTCTTTTTTCTACAGTGCAAGGCCTCGCGGGCGAAGCGATAAGCGCTATTCATTATAGTGACGCTACTGGTATTTTATTTGTAGGCTACGCCTCCGGACTCATAGATGTAGTGCAACCCGATGCTACAGTGACAACTTTGGTTGCCATACGCGATAAACCGGCGATTCTTCCTTCAGAAAAAAGCATCAACAGTTTTGATGAGCATGACAATAGGCTGTATATCGCTACAGGTTTTGGCATTTCTCTATTTGATCTTTCGCGTCTGGAGTTTGACGATTCCTATTTTATAGGAAATAACGGAGCGCGACTCAATATTAAACAAACAGCAATCTTTGGCGATTATATCTATGCAGCTTCACCTGATGGAGGACTGCGTCGCGCACTGGCGGCCGAGGATAACCTGATCGATTTTCAAAATTGGGAAACTTTAGATCCCGCGGGTTGGGAAGGTATTCAAACTTTTGCAGATGCACTTTGGGGTGTAAAAAGCGATCAAAGTTTACAGCGTTTTGACGGAAACAGCTTTACCGTAGAAGCTAATTTAGCGCAACTTCCGGTTTCTTTTTCAGCTTCAGAAGACGCGCTCACGATAAGTTTAGGTAGCCAAGTTTTGATCTATGATCTTACCGGAAATTTGACAACAACGATAAATACTATTGAAGAATATCAAGACACCTATAATGTTGCACTAACTTCTCAAGGTCAGATCTATTTAGGTACTGAAGCTAACGGTCTTTTAATATCTTCAACATCAAATACAACGGCAGCGCTTCAGGTGTTGCCAGATGGTCCACTGCGCAATGATCCGTTTAATATTGAAGCCGCACCGGGCCAACTTTGGGTGGCCTATGGTGATTATTCAGACGCTTATAATCCGTTTCCTTTAAAACAGCGCGGGCTGAGTCATTTTGTGGTCGATTCCGGTTGGTATAATCTTCCGTTTGAAGACTTATTAGAAACCAACAGCATCACCAACATCACTTACAATCCTGAAGATAATACTCAGGTTTTTATGAGTTCGTTTAACGCCGGTCTTCTTGAAATTGTAGAAGAAGTGCCCTTGCAGTTGTATGACGAGACCAACAGTGGCTTGAGTGATATCCCTTTTGCGCCGTCTGATGTACGTATAAACGGAGCTGCTTTTGACCGTAATGGTGTTTTGTGGATGACCAACAGTTTGGTCGAAAATGCACTCGCACGCAAAACAGGAAATCAGATTGAAGGGATCTCGATCGCTTCCATTTTGCCGGACTTTGATGCCGTAAATGGCTATTCTGAATTGGTGATCGGAAGGTTAGGAAATATTTATTTCGGTTCTTCAAACCGAGGCCTCATCGGTTACGATCCAGATGCTAATATCTTTAGGCTGCTCAATGCTGAACGTTCTAATTTACCGTCTGATAATGTGCAGTCGCTTGCTGTAGATAATAATGGCGCGTTATGGATTGGCACCAGTTTAGGGCTCAGAAGACTTTTTAGCCCGGCGCAGATGTTTGAAAATGCCGAAATTCAAACGCAGCCTATAATTATTGAAGAATCAGGAAGCGCTGTAGAATTGCTTAATGACCAGGTTATTCGTGCCATCGCTGTAGACGGAAATAATAATAAATGGGTAGGAACCGTGTCTAGCGGTGTATTTTACTTCAGCGCTAATGGTCAGGAAACCTTACAACAATTTAATACTACAAATTCGCCGCTTCCTTCAAATAATATTCAAGATATAAGCATCGATGAAGAATCAGGAGAGGTGTTTTTTGCAACGCCTTTGGGCTTGGTTTCTTTTTTGGGTACGGCAGTTGCACCGCAAGAAACTTTGGAAAATGCGCGGGTTTTTCCTAATCCTGTGCGCCCCTCATTTACCGGCAGTGTTACCATCGATGGACTAACTGAAAATGCCAATGTGAAAATTACCGATCTAAACGGAAATTTGGTTTATGAAGAAGTTTCAGAAGGTGGAAGCATTCAATGGGATACGACCGCTTTTGGAAGATACCGTGTCGCTTCCGGGGTTTATTTTATAATGATCACTGCTGAGGATGCTGTGGAGACCAAAATCGTCAAACTTATGATCATTCGCTAATGCTGGTAACTACAAAAGCTATAGTCATTTCGGCAATTAAATATGGAGAAGCAGATCTTATTGTGCGCTGTTTTACAGAAGAAGCCGGACTCAAATCTTACATTTTACGACGTATTTTAAAATCTAAAAAAGGCAAACTGCGCACGGCGATGTTTCAGCCTGCAAGTCAGTTAGAGCTGGTTGCGGTGCATAAAGACAAAGGCACGCTTGAGAGTATACGCGAGGCTAAAGTGATTCAACCCTACGTAAGTTTACATACCGATGTTTTGAAGTCAAGTGTAGTGCTTTTCCTTTCAGAAATGCTGCGCAATGCGATTCAGGAAGAAGAAGAGAACCGAGCGCTGTATGCGTTTCTGGAGCACGCGTTTTTATGGTTTGATCTACACGAGCAGACGGCAAATTTTCACCTGTTGTTTTTATTAGAATTGACTAAATATTTAGGGTTTTATCCGGATACTTCAGAGTTGCATCAGCCTCATTTTAATCTGGAAACCGGAATATTTGAACCGGTTGAACATTTTTACAGCATTTCCGAAGAAAATTTAAATACGCTCAAACTGCTATTGGGTATAAATTTTGATGCACTTTTTACCATAAAACTGAATCAAAAAAGGCGCGCAGACTTTATAAATATGCTTTTGGCGTACTATGAATTACATTTACACGGGTTTAAAAAACCAAAGTCACTGGCTGTGTTAAGCTCCCTTTTTAACTAACCGTATTTTATGAGATTACCCCTTACTCTTCTCCTTTTTACTTTTTTCTCTGCCGCTGTACAAGCGCAAACTATAAAGCTGCTTGACAAGCAAACCAAAACTCCGGTGATCAATGCTGCTTTGTATAACAATGCACGATCTACCTATGTCGTGAGTGATGAAGAAGGAAAAGCTGACGTGTCTGCCTTCACAAAATCTGAAACTATTTTTATCACGCACGTCTCCCACATCACGCTAAAAACCACTAAGGCGGCAATTGTTGCTGAAGGGAATGTAGTTTATTTGGAAGATAACGAGAACCAACTTAACGAGGTGGTGCTTTCGGTGTCAAAATTTGAGCAGGAGTCTAAAGATATCGCCCAAAAAATAGTAAGTCTGGATGCTGAAGACATTGAGATGAAAAATCCACAAACCGCTGCAGACTTTCTTAGTCAGAGCGGGCAGGTTTTTGTTCAAAAAAGTCAGTTGGGTGGCGGTAGCCCTATGATACGTGGTTTTTCAACAAACCGATTGTTGTTGACGGTAGATGGTGTGCGTATGAATACGGCGATTTTTCGATCAGGAAACCTTCAGAATGTGATTAATATCGATCCTTTTACCATTGATCAAACCGAAGTTATTTTAGGTCCGGGATCTGTGGTGTATGGTAGTGACGCGGTAGGGGGTGTGATGAATTTTTATACTAAAAAACCGGCCTTTTCTTTTGAAGAAGGTACCGCATTCTCAGGAATGGCGCTTACGCGATATGCAACTGCAAACAATGAAAAAACAGGTCACGTTGATTTTAATATCGGGGCTAAGAAATGGGCATTTTTAACCAGCGTAAGCTATTCTGATTTTGACGATCTGCGTATGGGAAGTCACGGGGCCGAAGATTACCTGCGTCCCGAATTTGTGGTGACACAAAACGGTGTGGATACGGTGGTAGAAAATGACGATCCTAATGTGCAAACGCCTACCGGTTTTGATATGATCAACCTTACCCAAAAAATACGCTATATGCCTAACAGTATTTGGGATTTTAATCTTGGGTTGCATTACAGCAATACTTCAGACTATGCGCGCTACGACAGGCTTACACGAACTAGAAATGGGCAGCTGCGTTCTGCAGAATGGTATTACGGACCGCAATTGTGGTTTATGGGAAATCTTCAAATCGATAAAAAAGGAAACGGCGATTTTTATGATGATGCTAAGCTTACTGCGGCAATTCAATATTTTGAAGAAAGTAGAAACGATCGTGATTTTGGAGCAACTACTTTATTCACCACGCAAGAGCAGGTGAATGCCTATTCTTTGGATCTTGATTTTACTAAGAAAATGGACTCAAATCAGTTGTTTTATGGGTTGGAATATGTGTATAACAAAATTGGTTCCTACGGAAAGCAAACCGATATCAACACCGGCGACCAGGCAGCAACTGCAACCCGCTACCCTGATGATTCCAGCTGGCAATCACTGGCAGCCTATCTAAGCGGACAGTTCAATTTGGCTGAAAGTTTAACCTTGCAAACAGGCGTGCGGTACAATCATATATTGATCGATGCGACTTTTGATGATAACTTTTATGATTTTCCGTTTGAAAAGGCAGATGTAAGCTTCGGAAATTTCACCGGAAACGCCGGCTTGAATTGGCAAACGGCAGAAAATTTCAATCTTAAACTGAATCTGGGCACAGCCTTTAGAGCGCCTAATATTGATGATATCGGGAAAATCTTTGACAGCGAACCCGGGTCTGTGGTGGTGCCTAATCCCGATCTTAAAGCAGAATATGCATATAATGCCGAGTTGGGTGCCGCGTGGCGTATTGATGAAAAGTTACGTCTGGATGTGGCAACCTATTACACGCATTTGAACAATGCACTTGTGCGTCGTGATTTTAGTCTAAACGGGGAGACAACCGTAGATTATCAAGGCGAGCCGAGTAATGTACAGGCAATTCAAAATGCTGCAAGTGCTGAGGTGTATGGCGTTGAAGCCGGTTTAGAATATTTATTTACCAAAAACATTAAACTCACCTCTCAGGTCACAGTTACTGAAGGAAGTCAGGAAGAAGATGATGGCAGCGATGCGCCGTTGAGACACGCTGCACCACTCTTTGGAAATACGCACCTGATTTACCGTATGAAGCGCTGGAAGTTTGACGCTTCTGCAGAATATAACGGGCAATTTGATTATGACGAACTCGCCCCATCGCAACAGGGCAACGCTTATTTGTACGCGCTGGATACTGATGGTAATCCGTATTCACCGCGCTGGTACACTTTGAATGTATACAGTGAATACCAGATCGCCCAAAACTGGAAAGCGACTGCAGCTTTAGAAAACATCACAGATCAACGCTATCGTCCCTATTCGTCAGGCATTTCAGCACCGGGACGTAATTTAATTATGGCTTTGAAGTATACGTTTTAGGATTTTATCAATCAATTATAAATGAAATTTGAAACATTACTTAGGAACTCTATTGCTTATGCAGCATCTAGTATCGGGGAAGAGTTTATAAATGAACCTTTTCAAAATGGCACATATTTTTTAGAAAAGGATTCAAGTTACAGGTCGTTTTATGATTCAAAATATAACTGTCTGAGCATTTATAAAGATGATAGAGAGGTTGTTCATTCAATAACGGTTCATTTACTTGAAGTTTTAAATTTTAAAACCTTCAATTCATTGGTAGCACAGTATGGCGCACCAGATCATATTTGGGTTGCAACTAAAACTACTTTAATTAGCGAAACGAGTGATGATTCTAATCCTGAATTTAAGCAACGTCTAACAAAATCAGAACACGATCTTCGTGAGGGTACTTTTGAAGAAAAGCCGCTCGTTATCATTTGGAATAAGAAAGATTTTGAGATCAAAGTAATTTTCAGGTACGAACAAAATCAGAGTAAAATCACTTATAGATCTTTGGAGTAAACCTTCATTTTAAACCGGCTTTTGCAATGCCTGCTTAATCACCTCACTCCAGATTGCATAACCTTTTTTGTTGAGGTGCAAGCCGTCTGACATATAGAGTTCGGGATTGGGTTTGTCGTCTAGCGAGATCATTTGTGAGAATACGTTAATGAACTGCGCATCCAAGCCGGTGATCACATATTCTGAAAGCAGTTCGTTAAGCTCCATAAATTGCGGGATGAGATGCGCGCGTTCTACACTGGGTTTTAAGCTGATCACCGCCAGCGGAACTTTAGGATATTTTGCCTTTACCGCTTTGGTAAGCTCTTTAAAGTCGGCTAAGACTTCAAGTGGTGTGCGGCCTTGAGTAATGTCGTTTTCACCGGCATATAGAATTAGCTTCGACGGATTCACACCTTGAAAGATTTCCTCAAAATAGTGCAAACACCACGCATACGTAGAGCCACCAAATCCCAAGTTTAAAGTGTGCATGGGTGCAAGATCTTCTTGCATATGCACCCACAACCGCACCGAAGAACTTCCGTAGAAAACGTACAAGTCCTCTTGATTTTTCAGTTTTTCAACACGACGACGCAGGCGTTTGATCTCGTTGGCCCACATTACCGGTGGTTCTTCTTCCGGCACCGCCGAAAAATTACTGGTCAT
>Ga0208449_1001390_pt1 | contig 13041 bp, 17 predicted proteins | sample MalvireepMed_s17_FD_184247 | JGI IMG/M metagenome (GOLD analysis project Ga0208449, IMG submission 184247) | Marine viral communities from the Global Malaspina Expedition - Malaspina viral metaG DeepMed_s17 (SPAdes) (version 2) | ecosystem: Environmental > Aquatic > Marine > Oceanic | place...
AAATTGCAGCGTATTGCATGGCACACGATTATGTCTATCAATCTACGATTAGACAGGGTATAATAATGATATGTACTCCTGACTTATATTTTCAGGAGTTTAAATTTCAAGATGAAGAATTAAGGTCGTGGAAGCATAAGTGGCTTAAGAGACTGGACATGTACCACGAGCTAAAGTTCGATGAGAAGGAACAGGCTAATGTTGAAATGGATCCAGAAGAATTTAATGAAAAAAACAAAACCTAAAGTATATATTGCCATGCCATGCTATGGCGATATGAAGGTCGAGACCTGTGTATCTTTAATAGATACTTTTAGCGCTCTAGGTGGCTCTGGAATAGAGTGTAAGTTTAAATCGGTTAAATCATCCCTTGTAACACATGGTAGGAATTTGTTAACCTGTGGTTTTCTAGATTCTGGGTTTGATTATATGTTGTTCGTTGATGCTGATGTTGAATTTTCTCCTGAAGCAGTGATGAGAATGTTAGTGCCTGAGAAAGATATAATCTGTACTCCTTATAGAAATAAGGAAGATCCTTGGATAGATAGGTATTCTGTAAAATTTAAAGATAAGGATAATATCAAAATATTGGAATGGGATCTAGTTGAAATTGAAGAAGGTCCAGCGGGATTAATGCTTATTAGTAGAAAGGTTTATGAAAGACTAATGGATAAGTATCCAGAGCTAAAGATTAAGTTTAATGAGGCTACAAGGGCCAAGATGAATAAGGAAATTGGAGCTGTTGAAGATGCGATAGATCGATATATGTATAACTTCTGGGATACGACTTTTAGGTTGGATACTGGTGAATGGAAAGGCGAGGATTTAGCGTTCTGTGAGAGGGCTAAAGCTGCTGGGTTTAAAATATACGCGAATCTTGACTCATGGACCACGCATCATGGATCATATGGCTGGAAGGGTAGATTTGGAGATTATCTTGTCAATAAGAAGAAGAAAAAGTGATCATCCCCACCCACTGATGGACCACGGATCCCGGACCTCTTAGAATAGGGTCCTTACCATAATTTATGAATTAAGACTGAAATGTGGCAGAAATGTGTCCAACACGAAGTGTCGGAGAAGTGTCGGAGAAGTGTCGGAGAAGTATCGGATCCGACCCCTTATGTATCGGAAAATTGTCCCAATCTGGAATAATTCTAAAATGTAGGTCATTTTGCCCAAAATTTCCGATACATAGAGCATATTTTCCGATACCAAAGTTACCTTTTCCGATACATGTCCGATACCTAAAACGTTGATTTTATTGACTTCCGATACTTCCGAGGGGTAAAAATAAAAAAGGTGCGGAGATGAAAATAAAAATATTTTTAACTGTGTATGTATCGGAAGAGTGAATTGTGGCAAAATTGTGGTATTATCGATGGTAATTAGTATGATGACAGAAGCAGATTTTTGGGATAGATTCCACAAGAAACACAACTCAAAGTATTATTATGCCACGAAGAACAAAAAGAAAATTAAACTTAAACCAAAACGTCAACGACGTTATCCCTTATTCAAAGGTCAGGGTGGAGTGGATTGACATCTTATCTGATTCTGGTTGGGCTGATGAAAGAGGTTTTAATAAAATGAGATTAGCTTCACCTGTTAATGAAGGTTGGTTATATAACAAAGATAAATATGCTATTAAGTTGTTTGCTTCTTATGATCGGGATGAGGATGGCTCTCTAACTTTTGGGGATCGGACGATGATTCCTTTGGCTTGTGTGAAGAAGATTGTGAAGATTCAGTAACTTCTAATGCCTCACCTTCAACCTGCTTCGCATTTAAAATCGGTGCGTAGTCTTCTAATATTTTTTTCATTTTTGCTTCTAGTTGCTCTTCTGACATTTCCTCTAATTTACCTGTTTTTATTATTTTGCGGTCTATGTACAATCCTGCAGCCATGCCACGGTTTTTTTCTGCGTTGGTCGCAGCTGAAAAGGCACCTTTATTTAAAGCGGCCTCTCTAATCTTACCAAGTTCTGCGACATGTTTGTCGTAAGTGACTTCATATTTTTTGAGTTTCTCTTCTCGTAATGCTCCAATATATTGTACTACTAATGGAGACAACCTAGGGTTTTGTAATTCTGACGCTTCTACTCTAGCTCTTTTCTCACTGTATCCAGCAGCTATTGCTGCATCTGCACCTGTGGTTCTACCTTCGTTAAATATCAGGTATTCTGCAAATCTTTTTTGCATTTCTGTTAATCTTTTTGGAACTCCCATATTGACAATTTAAGGTAACTATCCTATATTGTCAATATGAAAGATGATCGAGGAGAATTGGATTTAACCAAACAAGTTGAAGATAAGGATGAGCTTATTAAGGAGTTAAGAAAGCGTGTTAATGAGCTGTTAGCAATTAATAAATCCCATCAAGACCTGATGGGTAAACAGATTCAAGAGAATGAAGAAATAAAAACAGATAATAAAAGACTTGCTAAACAGATAGATGATTATTTTAATGTTCGCGTAAAAAATTCTCGTGACTCAGGAGTGTAATGTTAGTTAAAGATCTGCAACAATTCTTAGGTAGTTTTACTGACAAGCTTAAAGGCAATGCTATTAGTCATGCTAAAATATATATTGAGAAGGGTGGTTATCTAGAAGAGATTAAAAGAATGGAAGTGCAAGAGCATACAATTATAGGGCAGCCAGGTTTAAGACTTGTACTAAAAACTCATAAAGAAGAAAAATTAAAATTAGATGATAAGTTAATAAAAAATTATTAAGGAGGAAAAATGGAAATAACAGTTGAGCAAAGAAAACAATTATTAGAGTATTTGTCTAAAAGACCTTACTCTGAAGTTTTTACTTTAATTGCCATGTTAGTGTCTTTAAAGCCTAAAACTAATGGCAAAGAGAAAGACAAAGTTACCCCTAAAAATTAGTGGGTGCAGAGCAGAAATTATACAAAAAATTAAAATCCAAAACACCTAAAATTATCTGGAATAGGATTGAAAATCTTGCCATTCCTGGCATGCCTGATCTATTGGGATATAATAGTTCTGGAACATTTTTTACTGTCGAACTGAAAGTAACGAAGGGTAGAAAAATCCGATTTTCACCACATCAAATTTCATGGCATTTTGTGCATCCTAAGAATACATTTATCTTGGTCCAGGCCCTTGGTCCAAGATCCACGAATCGTTTTCATTTGTACCCAGGCTCAGGGATCTTGGCGCTTGAAACTTCCGGCCGGGATCTTGAACCGTTCTGCTTGGGGCTTGATGCTATTAGAGATTTTTTATATCAGCTTGGTGCTTGACGCTTGACGCTTGACGCTTGCAGCTTGGAGCTTACGTCTCTCCGCGCGAAGCGCGGCGTAGTATTTTGGGTGGTAAAATGTCATTAGTGCTGGCCGTATGATATATTTTTAATTTCAGAATTCCAGCAATTTCTACAATCGCCGCAAATATTTCCCTGCTTAGCGCTGGGACATGTAGCGTTGGCCGTTACAACAGTTGAAGTGTTGGGCCAGCTGGCAGGTGCTGCCTGGTCCACCATCGGTGCACTAAATCTAATTACTAGATTGCTTGGGGCTCTGTCGAGATGGTCCTTGATCCATGCTTCACGAGTCGGCATCCAGTGACGCTTCGAAGGCGTCAACCGGCAAACTTCAAAAATTTTATTTAAATGTTCTAGATCCTGTACATCTCCTGAGTCATGCCAGCGGAACACGTTGGGCTTTTTGCTGTTGATTAGGTGAGCCATAGCCTGGACCCATGGAGCTGTATATATTGCTGCCAGTCTCCTGTACTGTGCTTCTTGTACAACTTTAAATACGTAGCAGCCCTTCATTGCATAACAGTCATAACATACTGAACCAGGGACCGCTTGGAGCTTGGAGCCTGTTTTGCATTCCTTGGCAGGAATACCTATTGACCAGCCAGGCATTTTGCTTGGTTTACTTAGGCCTCCAACCAGGGCCCATGCTTCACTTGTTTTCATATATTCCTTTCTAATTTAATTTTACTTTTTAATTGTGTTCAAACTAAGGCCGGCCGGGGAGCTTGAAGCTTGGCGCTTGTTGCTTAATTCTTTAAAAAACTTCTCACAGCTGCGCACATAAGCGGGACTGAGATCCCGCTTATCATGGATGAAATAATTTAATAAATTATTGTGATTGGATCTAATGCTTTTTTTTCTCATACTTTTCCATATCCTGTTTTACTAACTTCAGGATCTCTTCCAGAGCGTCTGCTATTCTTTTCAATTGTGTTGTGTCCATATTATTCCTTTCTAAATTCATCCTATCATCTCCTACAGGTCCTGTCAAGCTTGCGGCTTGAAGCTTGCGGCTTGAAGCTTTTATTTTATTTTAGTTGGCCAGCTAGCTTTTCCACTTCTTTCAAATGCCCGGGCCTTAAAAAATCTTGCCTGTTTGGGGCTGATTGATTTATCTTTCTTAATTAAAATACATATTTCATCGTGTTTTTCCCGTAGCTGATAAACATCGTCATATAGTTCTTTGTTTTTAACTACTTTCATTAAAACAGCATTTATCATTTCTCCAAGCTTATTCACCTTTGCTTTGCATTTAGTATCCATATTCTCCTTTCTGATCCCAGATCCATTGCGCTGGTCTAAAACAGCAACGAGATAAACTCACACAATGGATCAGGGATCAGTTGTTGTCCTGTGCAGGCGGACCACTCATTCTAGATTTGTGGCCATCGCGCAGTAGTCGATTGCAACCTGTACTATAGCCGTTTATATCCGGCAGTTACAACACTGATCCCAGATCCATGCTCTTCACACAGTTAGTGGTCTAGAATCACTTGCACTAATAGCATGGATCTGGGATCAGTTCTGGCCGTTGGTAATTTGAAGCAAGCTTAAAGTACTTCACAACCAGAAGTTGTCCCGTTAATCTTCCAGCTGGGATTTTGGATTGACTGTTAACCAATCCGTGTATTTATTATACCCATTCTCTATCAATTAACTATTCCTATATAATCCTATTGACAAGTATTGTCAAGTAGTATATTAATTTATTTATGCAAACAAACAGAAAGGCAAAAATGAGTAGAATAAGACTAAACCAAGAGTATCGTAATAAGATCGCAAATCGTATGCGAGTACATTTGGAACAAGAACCAACACAAGAAAAAACAAAGTATGATGAACTCAAAGCAGATCAAATTGAGTTAAATGACAATGCGTGGAATATTGCAGAACAAATTGTCAGAAAACATTATACACCAGAAGATGTCAAAAAGGCATACTATCTTCAAAATAAATTTGAGAATGTTGAAACTATCGCAAAGGATAGTTGTTTTCATTTTCATTATTTAGGTCAAGTTGAAGATAGAGATTATGACAACAATCCAATAATGAAAGATAGCACTATTGAAGAACATTTTGACTTTAGATTAAATGGCGAGTTTGATAATGATAGTAGTAATAGTTATAATGAGAACAAAACTTATGGCTATGCTTTGTATCGTGATGAACTCAAAGCACAAGATAATTGCAATCCAGATATTTTGATAGAGCAAGAGGGCAAAGAACAAAACCCACATAGAACAAAATATGTTGACGCAAATAATAAATATCTTGGTAGTGATGATAGTGGCTATGGCAAACAATGGAATGAAAAATATCAATTAGATTTAATTGGTAGAGAATATTGTAGAGATCGTTCTATTGCTTGTACTCAAGAGCAATTTATGATGTTGAAACAATGGAAACAAGCCAAAGGACAATTTGTTATGGCACATAGAAATTGGATTAAATCTGTATTAGACCAAATGAAAGAAATTAAAATCGGTCTTAAAGGTTATAAATATTTAGACGAGGCAATAGAGTTATCTACTGAACTTGGTTTGAATATTTCAGACGCAGAAATAATCAGAACTAACTCTACTGGCTTAACTATCTACAATCCTAAAAATCTAGCTGATAGGATTAAAGGAATGAAGAACAAAAATGTGAGTAGAGAGGATAAAATAAAGGCGAGAATGTTGTATGAAAAACAACAAAATGAAAGTGTAAATTAACACTTGACAAGGCTATCCTATTTGTAGTAGGATAGCCTTAATTAAACAGAAAGATATAAAATGGAAAACAATAAAACATTTACAATCACATTTACAAAGTTAAATGGTGAAATAGTAAAAGATAGAAAAGCAAAATGGAATGACAAGTGTAGAGAGTTCGTTGCACAAGCAGGACATAACTGCTTAACTTTTTTAGACTTAAATGCAACTGAACTAAAGGGCAAAGACCAATACAGAATGGCAACTGATAAAATAACTGCATGGAGTATTAAATAATGGATTACAATTTACTATTATACTTTGGAATATTTTTTATAATTGCTGGGGTTATTTTGTTCTTATATTCAGAAATGAAATTAAGAGAAATTGATATTCAACTATTTAAACTCAACCGAAAAATAGAAGAGGAGTTAAGCAAACATGAGTGAAAAAAAAGAAGAGGGTTACACAACATATGAACTATTTAAAATCTTTGACAAGTTAGAACAAAGAATAGCTAAACTTGAAAAAGTTTTAGAGAGCCATGCTAAATGTATTGGGGAAATGAGAGAGGATAAAGAGGATAAAGAACTTCGGGAAGATTATAAAGCAGGTAAATTTGAATTATAATTGGTGTCATGGGCCGGCGTGTCATACTTATACGACACAATCAAGAATAAGAGGATCCGGCCGGGATAAAGTTCTAAGAACTAGAAAAGTTAAAACTTATAATGGCAATAGAGGTTTCTATAATTACTTTTGTAATCAAAGTTGTGAGCGAGATTTTTGCAACTTACATGCTGAGGCAATCGTGGCTCTTGCGCCAAGGCGCACGGCTCTTGAAACACCGATCAAAGTTGAGAAAGAAAAGTATGAGAGTTATAGATATAGATATACTGATAATGGACAAGAACGAGTACCATATCAAGCAACAAGAACTACAATTAAATCAGTTGACAATGACCATGGATAATGTAGGATAAGAATATGAAAACAAATACAGACAATAAAATAGAAGTACACAACCCTTACTCAGGACAATCAGCAATGTTGACTGAGGAAGAAAATAAACTTTACTTATCTATTAAGTTAGCTGAGATAGAGGAACGCTACGATACTATGCAAAAGCAATTGGATAAGTTCAGTAGACTAAATGCCAAAGCTTACATGGTTCTGTTAGACTAACCATCAACCAAGGATCCGGCGACAAAATCGCCGGCTCCACTTTCCACAAATCAAATAGAGATACTAAACACAACTTCAACGAGAATCCGGCCGGCCGGCCCATCCCCCCTTTTTTAAAAAAGGGGTCCCACTACTTCAGGTTGTATTGCTTGATTTAGAGAGTTAATGGTGGTAAATTCGTTTTGAACATCGTAAAAGATGCAAAAAATTTTAAAAAATTTTTATGAATTTAAATAACGTTGATATTAGTAGGCTTCCAGCCGATGTCAGAAAAACCTTTAGACAACTTCAAGTTTTACATGCTGAAAAAAAGATACAAAACAAGGCAAAAGATGATTTTTTAAGCTTTGTTAAGTGCGTTTGGCCCGAGTTCATTGAAGGCGCGCACCACAGACACGTTGCAAAAAAGTTTAATGACCTTGCAACAGGTAAAATCAACCGTCTTATTATAAATATGCCACCCAGACATACAAAATCTGAGTTTGCATCTTACCTACTACCCGCATGGATGGTGGGCCGTAATCCAAAATTAAAGATCATTCAAGCAACTCACACTGGAGAATTAGCAATTCGTTTTGGTCGTAAGGCAAAAACACTAATTGACTCTCCTGAATATCATAAAATTTTTATAACATCTCTAAGAGAAGATTCGCAAGCTGCAGGAAGGTGGGAAACTGCTCAGGGTGGTGAATACTTTGCAGCTGGTGTTGGTGGAGCGATCACAGGTCGTGGTGCTGACTTATTAATAATTGACGACCCGCACTCTGAGCAAGATGCCTTATCTCCCACAGCCATGGAAAATGCATACGAGTGGTACACATCTGGTCCACGACAACGTTTACAACCTGGTGGAAGAATAGTTTGTGTTATGACACGTTGGTCCAAGAAGGATTTAACAGGAATGTTGATCTCAAAACAGAAAGAAGCAAAAGCTGACCAATGGGAAGTGGTCGAATTTCCAGCAATCATGGACCATGGAACTGAAATAGAACCCGTGTGGCCTGAATATTGGAATTTAGAAGAATTAGAGAAGGTAAAAGCGACATTACCAGTTGGAAAATGGAATGCACAGTGGATGCAAAACCCAACTTCTGAAGAAGGAGCGATAATTAAGCGAGAATGGTGGCGAAAATGGACAAATGATCGAATTCCACCTCTGCAACATGTTATTCAAGCGTATGATACGGCTTATATGAAAAAAGAAACAGCTGACTTTAGTGCAATTACCACTTGGGGAGTGTTTTTTCCCGATCAGGACTCGGGAGCGAATTTAATTTTGCTCGATGCAGTAAAAGGAAGGTATGAATTTCCAGAATTGAGACGAAAAGCGTTAGAGCAGTATAAATATTGGAAACCAGAGTCGGTTATAGTCGAAGCAAAGGCATCTGGACTGCCTTTGACCTATGAACTTCGTCAAATGGATATACCAGTTTTAAACTTTACTCCAAGTAAAGGAAATGATAAACATGTGAGAGTAAATGCGTGTGCTCCGCTTTTTGAATCTGGAATGATATGGGCGCCAGACCAGAATTTTGCGGAGGAAGTTATGGAAGAATGTGCAGCATTCCCACACGGAGATCATGACGACTTAGTCGATTCTACGACTATGGCGGTAATGCGATTCAGACAAGGTGGTTTAGTTAAACACCCTGAAGATTATGTAGATAAAAAATTAGAGCCTAGAAAAAGAGTTTATTATTAATGGATCCGTTTAGAAAATATATTATTACACAGATTATCAAACAGTCTGGTAAAATTCCACGTGCTACATCTCTGATAGATAATGCGGTTGCTCAATTAAAAATAAGAATAAAAAATATGGGTGTGGATATTTCTAAAGTAACAGATCCTAAAGAAATTACTAAATATTTTAATATGGAAAAATCTTGGTTTAATCAACAGATACAACAAAAAGCAAAAAATTTAGGATTATTTGATCCAAATAAAAATATTTTTATGAAGAAAGGACCTTTTGAGGGTTTTAAACCTAAAGTGGTTCCAAAACCAAAAGATATAAAATCAAAATTAGACAAACAAAACAAAGAATCAATACAACGTTTTAAAGATAAAATGAAAAAAGATCCACCAGAAGATTTAGCAGGCGGCGGTATCGCAGGCATGCTGGGTGAGAGAACGGGGTATCAGCGGGGTGGACCACCAGGCGGTGGAGATCCAGGAATGACTTATACAGCGCCTACTGGAAAATGGATAACAAAAAAGCAGTATCCTCCTAGTTTGCGTCATCCAATATTGAGAGAAGAAGCTAGGAAAAAACGGGAAGAAGCAGCATTTGAAGCTATGTGGAGAGGAGCTCCTCCGAGCATGAAAGATAGGGAAAAAATGTTCCGAAAAGCGAGAACGGCTAGATTACTGGAAGAGGAGAGAATAAAGAATTTTGAGAAAAAAATAAGGGAACGAAAAAAACTTTATCCTTATGCTGATATGACGGAGGCAGAATTCGCGAAACTGCATCCTAAGGTTTATGATTATATGAAGCAGGACCCTAACTGGAATTGGGAAGAGTTTCAAAAAGTTAGTTTTGCTAATCCTGGAGAAACGTTTCAGGCAACAGGAGCAAGAGATATAGGTCTTCCTTTGGGGAGAACTGATACAAGAGATATTGATCTTTTCATGACTCCGTTTGGAGAAACTAATTTAGAAATGACCACGGCGGGTCCAAAATATGGGTATAAAAAAATTATGTCGGATCAGGACAAAGCACAAGTGGCTTTACATGAAATGAGACATAAAAAAATATTAACCGAGCCTCTCTTGACAGAGGCACAACCTCCTTTGGCTGCAGAGGTTTCAAAATTGAAACAATCAGGTAGAAGTTATCCTGGGTCACATATGGAAATGCCTTTGGTGTATCGTCACGCTAATCCACCAGGTAGTAAAAAAGAATTTTCTTCTCCCTTGGATATGCATGAAGTTTTTACTAGATTTATGGATAGACAATACGGCTCTCTTAAAACACCAAGTGGACCTTATTTTGATAAAATTTGGAGAGATGAATGGCAACCTTATGCGGATAAATATGAAAAAATTCTAAAAGAATATGATCTTTCACCAGTTAATTTAGCAGGCGGTGGTCTTGCACCTTTGTTAGGTGAACCAACATACCAGGACGAAGATCATAGAGTTCCATTATCCTGGGGTGGTTGGTTAATGAGACTTTTACAAAAGTCTCCTTCTAAGCTAGAAAGCTTAAAAGATTTTACTAGTAAAAGAGAATTTATATTATCTTTAATTGGTCAGGGTTCAAAACAGAGAAACAAAAGAATGCTGGCCCAAATAAAGGAAGAAATGGAAAAAATAAGAAAAAATCCACCATTTAAATTTGCTGATACTGATGAAATTAAAAAGGAAGTATGGAAAGAATTAACTAAAGGCATCACTAAACATGCCGATGGGGGCCGTGTTCCGTTAAAAGGCGGAAGTAAAAAAGGAAAAATAAAGAAGTTTTTGAAAGATTCGGCAGATAGTTATAGGCTATTTGAAATAGCTCCTCTTTTGTCGAGTCCTGAATTAATAGATTTAATAAAATCATTGCCCTTTGAAAAAGGCGGCCGTGTTGGATTATGGCAAGGAGGTCTAGCAGCTGCATTAAGATTCTTAATGCAAAAATATGGTAAAGACGTAGTTAAACTAGCAAAAGATGTTAAACCATCTAAAAAATGGGATACTCAAAAAGCAGTACAAGGATTTTTAGAAAGAAATCCACAGTTTAAAAACAAAATAACAGCTCATTCAGGTGATGTAGCAAAAGCGGGTGAAGGTAGATTTACCAAAGCTGAAGTTTTGAATCAGATGTTTGAAAATACAATAAAAAACACTAAAAGTGCAAATACTAAAAAAAGATTTACAAATTTTATGAAAGAAATACAAAATAACCCTGAACTTGCAAAAGACTCAAAAGTTTGGAACTTTTTTACTAAAGGACTTCCTAAAGATCAAAAATTAACTGTTTATGCAGATGATACAGTAGATTTCTGGAGACAATCAAAATTTGGTCCTCATAATATTAAAACAACTGACAAGTTTATGAAAAAACATCCTTATTTAACAAGAGACCAAGCTGTTAAGATTCAAAACATGGAACCTGAAAATCAAATTTTTGAATTAAGAAAAATACAAGCTCTTAACAAAAGAACCATGAATGCAGAAGGTGGAATAGTAAGTTTAAATTCTGGTGGACCACTTAATACACAAGCGTTAATTCAATTATACATGGCAGAAGGAATGACTGAAGAAGAAGCTACTGCAGCTGCTAACAAACCTTTACCATTTCATATTTTAACAGACAAAGCTGAAGGCGGCCGTGTTCCAATGTGGATGGGCGGTGGTCTTGGAGTAGGAAAAGCTTTATTAAGAGAAATGTTAAAATATTTTTCAAAAGGATCGACACATGGAAAAAGCCCTTTAGAAATGTTAAAAATGTTAAATCCTAAACAATTTCAAAAATATTTAGACGATCTTCGAATATACCAAGTATCCAAAAAAGGAATCTCGGCTCCTAAAATGGTTAAAGAGTATATTCAAAAAACAAAGAAGGAAAGAGCAGATACAGTAGAAGAGATAATTGCCTCGGCTAAAAATATAAAAAAAGCGGATGACAATATTATAGCATATAAAAAACAAATGATAGATGATATGGCTAAAAAAGGTGTTGATAAAAACATAGCTGAAACGTTTGCAGAAGGAATGTCGAAATCACTAATAAAAAGCGTTGGACCAAAGAATGTTCCAAAAGTAACAGAAAAAGGACTTTTAGAATTACAAAATATTCATAAAAATTTAGTTACAAAAGGCAGACCATTAAACGCATCAGGCGGCCTTGCTAGAATGTTAGGTGAATAATGAAAATTAAAGAATACAACGAAATGAAAAAAGAGTTGATTAAGGATGACAGAGGTGACTCTACAGGAGCCTTTATAAACTTTGTCCGTGAACAAAGAGCCCTGGACCCTGAACCACGGAACATGGAACTTGCAAAAGCAGACATCCCTCGTCATCTTTGGGACAATTTTAACACTCCAGATTTAGAACAATCAGAATTTTTAAGACCAGGAGAAACTTTAGAAGACTGGGACGTAACATTTAGAAGACCCAATGCTGAAGGTGGACGGATCGGGTTTGGTGATGGTGGAATTACACTTGTTAAAAATAAAAGTAAAAATGTTGTTGGTGAAAATTTAAGATTATTTAATCAAGGTAAGTTATATCATTTAAGAATAGGTTTAGATAAAAAAAATTATTATGGGAGTAAAGAAAAGTTAACCAAAATATTTAATAAAAGAAGAACAGCTGGTGGAGATGTAATGTCTCGATTAGAAAAAGCTCCGAAACCAGAAGGTTGGTTAACTAAAAAACAATTTCTTAAATTTTTAAAAGAAAATAATATTAAATCTGACAATGCTGGTAGTTTTGCAAAAAACCACGATATTAATACTAAACCTAATCCATTACAAAAAAATACTAATCTATATGACACAAGTCAGTTTACTCCAGAAAAAATTGAACAAATACAAAAAGCTCAGGTTAAAAGTGGTGTAGCAACAAAGTGGGCTCGAGACAAATTTCCACCTAAAACAAAATCGGAATTACATAAACCTAGATTAAAAGCAATAGAGGTAGGAGGAGGAATTCCAAAACATAGCCCTCATACAGGAACTCGAGAAACTCATTTAAGTCATGCTGGAGATATTTGGAATCCTAAGCAAAAAATTACAGGAGATGTATTAGCCTATGCTCCGAAAGATGTTAACATAGAAATGGGTAAACCAGGTAAGCTTGATGATAAAATAAGTGCTGCTACTGAAAAAATGGAAAAAATTAAAAAGATGAATATTTCACCTAAGCATAAAAAAAC
>Ga0208449_1001394_pt1 | contig 13018 bp, 10 predicted proteins | sample MalvireepMed_s17_FD_184247 | JGI IMG/M metagenome (GOLD analysis project Ga0208449, IMG submission 184247) | Marine viral communities from the Global Malaspina Expedition - Malaspina viral metaG DeepMed_s17 (SPAdes) (version 2) | ecosystem: Environmental > Aquatic > Marine > Oceanic | place...
ACTTAGAGCTATATTGGTTAAATAAAATGGATATTCAAGAATACATAGAATCAGGTATCTTAGAGCTATATGTTTATGGTGCTTTAACTGCTGCAGAAAGTGAAGAGGTTTCTAAAGTGCTTAAACAGTATCCTGAAGTTGAACAGGAAGTCGAGCAAATCGAAGCTGCGCTACAGCAACTTGCGACTGCAGCGGCTCCTTACAATCCTGAAGAGATGCTTGCTGCGATAAAAGCAAAACTTCAGAATAAAGACGGCGTGGTGCAGTTGCCGGCAAGCAGATCACAACAAAGAACACGCTTATTGTCTTTTATAAGTGTTGCGGCCTCGGTAATATTCCTCATCGGAATTTTTATCTTACTCAACCGTACAAACAACTTACGTGATGAGTTACGCGTTGTAGAAATTGAAAACACAAAGCTCGAAAGCAAACTTCAATTCTCTGAAGATGCGCTTACCGAGACTAAGGAGATCTTAGCGGTTATACGCGACCCACAAGTGACAAAAGTTCCTTTAGCCGGGCAACAGATCGCACCAGATGCTTATGTAAATGTCTTTTGGGATAAAAGTTCAAATAAGGCATATATTGATGCGTTAGGTCTACCCGAACCTCCAGAAGGAATGGTTTACCAAGTCTGGTCGCTTACGTTAGACCCACTAACTCCTACGAGTATGGGACTTCTGGAAAACTTTAGTGAGGATGAGAATAAAATATTTGCGTTAGAAAATCCAAATCAATCTCAGGCATTTGGTATTACGCTAGAACCAGCCGGTGGTAGTGAAACACCAACAATGGAGCAACTCTATACCTTAGGTGTTGTAGAAAATAATGCTTAGTAAACGACCTCGAGTTATTAAGCCCTTTGGCGGCGCCAATAGTTGAATACTAAAAAGCCTCTCAATTGAGAGGCTTTTTTATGTATTGAATTGAGTGTAGATTTTAATCTGAACAGCTTTCTTTTGAGATTCGGGCATAAAAAAAGAATCACCTGCCTTCTCCAAAACAAGGTGATTCTTCAACTAACAAAAAATCCAAAAAAACTAATCAACTAACCAATTGATAATCTTCCTTTCCATATTCTCCAAAATAAAAGAGATTTGGATTTTTCAATTGTAAAAAAGTTAAATGCCCAGTTTAACTTATTTAATACATTTACGTAATAGAAAGAAATACGGTTTTCATGAGGTTCACTTTTTTTAAAATAAAAATCGAAAACTATTTTAAAAAACTGAATATCAACATATTAAAAGACAAAAATTCAAATAAAATTTTATGAATCCTTCATCTTCAGGATGGATAAATAAACACCAACCGGTCATCAATCGCTTCCTAAACGCGCAGGAAATCAACGCTTCTGAGTTTTATGAACTTGCGCTAAGATCTGGTTTTCTCTATGGTGTTTCGGTAACATCGATTACATACGGAAAGAAGGAACCGCTCAAATGGACAGAAATTGAGCGTACCAAACTCAATTTATTTGATTGCCTGTATTACACCTATTTCCATAATCAGCGAGATGAAAGCGATTTCTATACTGAAGTCTGCGCGTTTTATGAACAAATAAACCCTAAACACGCTTCTTACTTCTCTTCATTTTCAAAAAGTAAGCCCGGTGCGGCTACATTAGAAAAAATCATTCAAGAACGCGTACAAACTAATGAAGCGCGTTTTGAAAGAAATTTCAGCAACCTTATAACCAATGCATTACTTTTTCTAGATGTCATTGCATTTGAGCAATATTTAAAGAATAAAAGCGATCTGAAAAACTACGCGGCCGCTCTTGAAGCCGGACTGATGAATATCATCTGGATCGCGCTGATGCAAAAAGAAGAAAAAGAACAATACGATTATTTACTGCTTAAGCTTTTTGAGAAGTCCTTGCGCTATACCAAAGCTATAAATCAAGAGGCGCAGTCACTCGATGATTTATCGCTAGCACCTTTTCAAACGCTTTTTGAGAAACGTTATGCTCTAGACCTTGGTGCGCTGGCACTTTGGGATGATCATAAATTAGATAAAACCGAATTTCTTTTTTTAAACCGGTTGGGGAACTTGCTTCAATTACCCGAAGAAGTGCTCAAAGTGTCAACCACGCACGTGCTTGATTTTATACATTCTAATCACGATCGCATATCGTATCTCAACTACAGCAATCCAGTACGGCACTTTTACACGCAGACCAGTGATACGGTAAAACGACTTATTTTAAGAAATAAAAAGCGTTTACTTCAAGAACTTTTAGAAAGTAAAGATCTGGTGATGTTGCTGGGACAATCTACCTATCGCGATTTAAATAAAGCTGAAAAAAAGCAGGTAAAAGCACAGCTGCTGGATATTTGTAAAAGCATTCCTTCTCTTGCTATTTTTATGCTTCCGGGAGGAGGTGTTTTACTTCCGCTTCTTATAAAATTCATTCCAGAACTGTTGCCAAGTGCTTTCAATGATAACCGCATTGATCCTTCAACAGAAGACAATTCTTGATCGCAGCCTTAAAAGCTTTCTGTTAACAGTTTATCAAATAGACGCAGTATAATAAAGTTATTTAGGAAATTCGCCTATGCTCAAAATTATAACGCGTTCCAGACTATTTATCGCCAACCTCACCGGTAAGATAGGCTTCTACCCTTCTCTTTTTGCTTTGGGAGGTTTGGTTTTTGGTTTTGCCATGTTGTACGCTGAAGATCGCGGCGTTTCTTCATTTTTAATCGAAAATGCACCACAACTGGTCATTAACGATGCCGAAACAGCGCGCACATTATTAAGCACATTCATTGGCGGAATCATTTCGCTTATGGTGTTTAGTTTTTCGATGGTAATGATCTTGCTCAACCAAGCCTCTAATAACTATTCGCCACGTATTCTCCCCGGGTTAATTTCAAACAAAAAACACCAGAATGTTTTAGGCTTTTACATCGCAACGCTTATTTATTGCATCCTAATCCTGTTAAGTATAAAACCTACTGATGATAAAAATCAGTTACCGGGTTTTGCTGTGCTGGTTGGGATTGTTTTGAGTATGCTGGTTTTAGCCTTATTCATTTATTTTATTCATTCGATTTCCGAAGCGATTCAGATCAACAAGATTATAGAATCGATTTACAACAGTGCAAAAACGCGCTTGCAACAACTCATCTCAAAAACAGATGATGCTTTGAGCAAAGAAGATTTTCCTTCAAGTGAAGACTGGGATGCCATTGAAGTGAATCGTACGGGGTACTTTCAAACTATTGCGGTAGATGCGTTACTCGAACTTTGTAACACCTATGATTGTAGTGTTGAAGTTAGTGTACCTAAAGGAACGTTTATTCTTCAGGGAATTCCTATCGCCAAATGCAGTAAAGCGCTTGATGACGAACAAAAAGAACAATTATTAACGTGTTTTGGTTTTTCACGCAGCGAAATTGTAAGTCACAATTACATCTTAGGATTTAAACAACTTACAGAAATTGCTATAAAAGCGATGAGTCCGGGAATAAATGATCCCGGAACAGCGATTACCTGTATTGATTATCTATCAGAATTGTTTGCGCTACGCCTTAAGAAGGAAGATTTCAGCTTTATCAAAAATCAGGAAAAGCAAGCCGTGATAAAACTACGTACTATTGATTTTAAAGAATTGATCTATTTCGTTTTTGCACCCTTACGGGCTTATTGTAAACACGATGTAATCATGCTGCATAAAATGTTGACAGCGCTCTACTTTTTACAACAAAGCCATAGCGTGATCGAGGATTCTCAAACTATAATCATTGACGAAGCAAACCGCATTCTAGAAGACGCAAAAGCAGCAATAACCAACAAAGAAGATCTTAAAGGAGTTTTTGATATCAGAAATAAAATGGCAGCAATAAACACTACGAAACAAGAGTTAGTCACCTTAGATCATTAGGAAAGCCAAAGTTTAAAATCCTTAACACGCTCTCTACTAACGATAATTTCTTGATCATCTGCAGCCTTCAGTTTAAGTTGTAATCGGGAATTGGTATAACTTATGATATCCTGAATCGCATTGATATTGATGTAGTATTTTCTGCTAACTCTAAAAAAGACATCTGGTGCCAACTCATCTTCTAAGGTTTCTAAAGTGGTATCCAGCAAGTAATCACGTTTATCTGTAGTACGCGCATAAGTGCCTTTATTCTCACTGTAAATACAGCATACATCCTCTATATTGATCATTTTAATATGTTGACCAATTTTAACCGTGAATCGTTTTTTATACTCACGTTCCACAGGATTTACGCCAAGGAGTTGTCTGATATCATCAAAATTGAGTTTTACATCTTGCTTCTCGGGCTGTTGCTTTTTAAATTTTTCTACGGCTGCTTCTAGTTCTTCATCGTCGATGGGTTTTAATAAATAATCGATGCTATTGAGCTTAAATGCTTGTAGCGCATACTCATCATATGCAGTTGTAAAAATGATCGCACTGCTAACTTCTACTGCATCAAAAATTTCAAAAGAAAGACCGTCGCTCAATTGAATGTCTAAAAAGATCAAATCTGGATGCTCGTGGCTTTTAAACCAATCGATCGCCTCTTCTACCGAATTGAGTTGCGCAAGAACATTCAACGCCAATGCTTCAAGCATTCTTGATAATCGGCGTGCGGCCGGTTTTTCATCTTCAATAACCAGTACATTCATAATTTACAGTGCTTTTATTCCCATTTATTGATATCAGCTTGTTTTGCCTCTTCGCGTTCCAGAAATTCTTTGATCTTTCGGTTTTCCCAGTTTTTATACGATCTATTGATAAAATTACCTTTATTTACTACAATAAAATGAATTCCAACGCTAATTCCCCAGGCTACCAACATAATAACCGGCGACCACCACGGGATGTAACTGCTTATGGCTCCACGGTCAAAAAGACCAAAATAAAACAGTAAATATGCCGAATTTACCACGACATAAACCAGTAAATGATTGTACCAGCCTTTAAGATCTTGAACGTGTTTTTGCGCACGCTCAAATGAGGATTCTTGCTCGTTCATAACTTTTGTGTTTTTTATTCCCATCTTCCCATATTTGATTGTGACTTAGAATCGCGCTCCATATATTCTTTTATTTTACGCTCTTCCCAGTCTTTACTGATAAACGGATTCCAGTCAAATGCCTTGGCTGCTTGAAATATCAGACCCAATCCCCAACCAAATGCAGCCCATAAAAACCAAGGATGGCGCAGTTGATCAACCCAATAGTTTAAAGCGGCTAGCGCTCCAATTACGATCACATAGCTGATGAGACTACCGTAAAACTTTTTGATCTCTTTTACTTTTTCTTTAGCCTGAAGGTATCTGTTTTCTTTATCAAAATTTTCCATTGCTGAAGGTTTTAATGATTAATTACAATTCAAAATTGCTAGAATTACAACAGGAATAAAACTTTGTATTACCCGATTGTCATTTTTGATTGCTGAACTGTAATTATTTGTTTTGATCTTTACGCATAAGCTCCCTTATCTTACGCTCCTCCCAGTCTTTGCCTAAAAATGGATTCCATCCAAAAACCTCCGAACCGTGAAAAAGTACGCCCAATCCCCAACCCAAAGCAGGGAAAATCGCCCAAGGAAAACGTGTGGTATACATATTTAAAAGAATGAGACCGGGTATAATAAGACAGTAAAGCCCCAGGTTGATGTAGAAGCCTTTAAGTTCTTCTACATGTTCTTTTGCCATCGCATATTTTTTGTCAGAAAGGTATTGTTCGGTATTCATAACTGCTGTTTTTAATTGACGAGTAAGTTTTGGTATTTTAATTATAAACTCTGATTCTGTTTTGCTTATAAGCACATCCCGTTGAGTCAAGAGTCCATAGCGCTGCCTGATATTGATAAGCCCTACTCCGCTACTTTTTGACATCACTTTTTTAGGCTGAAGATTGTTGCGCACCACCAGATAATCGGCTTCTTCTTCAATACGTATATAAAGCTTATGATTGCCGCTTACTACATTGTGTTTTACAGCATTCTCCAGCAGCAATTGTAAAGCCAACGGGACCACTTTTGCATCAGCATCATTTACCGCTTCCGGAAGTTCAAAAACGATACTGTCTTCATAACGCATTTTGAGCAAAGTCATATACGTTTTAGCAAAGGCCAATTCTTCACCTAAAGAAATGAGCTCTTTATTTTTCTGCTCAAGTACATAGCGATACACTTTTGAAAGTGAGGTCGTGAACTTCTGCGCTTGTATTGGGTTTTCTTCAATAAGACTGGTGAGTACATTTAAACTATTGAATAAAAAATGAGGATCTAACTGATTTTTTAAAGCATCAAATTGTGCCGAAGCCGTACCGGCAATGATCTTTTGCTCCTTTACCTGACGTTCTTTTTTATAGCGATAATAAAAGAAGAAGTAAAAAATCGCATTACAAACTAAAGCAACCACAAGCGGAATACTATAGTCAATGATCTTTTCTTCAGTAATAAAATACGTGATGCTCATCCCATAAAGCACCACTATAATAAACAACCGAATGAAAAACACCCCGACAACAGTAACCACAACACTTGCCGGAATGGCTTTTACCAGATGATTATAGGTATAAAGCGAAGTTTTGTATTTGTCAAAGAAAAAGGTGAAGATCTGCATATTTAGCAAATACAGTACTACAGAGTACAGCATGCTAATCCCAAAATCCTCCGCAAGCGCAGCGTTGAATTGCAAACCGCCGCCACCCAGCAGGTGTATCGCAAGAAAGACTATATAAATAGCACAACCTACGATAAATGCTTTACCCAATTCCTTTAAAAAATATGTCATAATTGTTGGTATTCAAAGATGCGCACACCCAGATTCATTCCTGCTTTAAAGGTATCACAATCTTTAAAAATCAAAGCAGTGGTTTGGGCAGGTACATTTAGGCTGTTTCTTTCGCATTGATGAAGTGCTTCAGTATCAGTATTGATACCATTTACTGAAAGTAAAAGATCTAAGGCCCAGATTAAAATTCTTACCATAACTGTTCGTTTCTTGATTCTTGGGCAAAGATTTAAAATAAGCCTCCTACATTGTAAATAAACTTACTCAACTGTAGTATTTGAAGACTCAACTGTAAATGCGCGATCAAAAGTGCAGAACGTTAACAATCACACAAAAACTTTTGGCGCTCAGCATATTTAATAATTTTGTTTAAAACCTACACCCTAACCTATGCTTACCCGCAGATTATTATACTGTTTTTCAATACTTTCAATTCTTATTTTAGGCGATTCTTGTGCCAGTAAGCGCACTCAATTTCGCAACGCACAAGACGAAAAAACTCCACTAAGCACAGATACTTCAAACTATCGCAGCGTTTATATGTTGGGCAATTTAGGCGCCGACAAAAAAGGGCCTAATGCATCGCTAATAAAAGCATTTACAAACTTTCAAAAAGAACAGGCTCAAGAGGATGATTATTTGATGATATTGGGAGATAATGTGTATGCCAATAAGCTAGAAAAAGAGAATAACAAAAGTCAGTTACAGGAAATAATAAGTCTGATCGAAGACTTTAAAGGTGAAACCTTGATCATTCCCGGGGAAAATGATTGGAATGATCACGGCGTAGATGGCCTGGAAAAAATTGAAGATTTTATCGAAAAACAAATGGGCAAAGACAATCATTTTCAACCTGAAAATGGCTGTCCGATAGAACAAGTTACCGTTGACGACGAAAATGAGATCATCATTGTAGATTCGCAATGGTATATTGAGGATTGGAGCAAAGATGCCGGCTTTAATGATAAATGCAATATTAAGACCCGCGAACAATTCATCACTGTTTTAAAGGATGAGGCGCGCAAAGTACGACACAAGAACATTTTTCTGGTAATGCACCACCCTTTATATTCTAACGGAATTTACGGCGGAGAAATGAGCACACGTGCTTTGTACAGACCTTCTGCAGAAAATGCTTTTGTTCCATTTGCTGGTTTTCTATGGGCGTTTGCGAGAACACAAGGCGGAATTTCAAAGCAGGATCAATTCAATCCGTTGATGAATGACTTGATGAACGAAATTAAAAAAATGGCGATCGATCTGCCACGCCTGTTTGTCCTCTCTGCCCACGAGCATTCTATGCAATACATCGAAAATGAAAACATACGCCAGATCATTTCCGGTACCGGCAGTAAAACCGAATATGCACGGTTGGGTAAAGACGGTTTATTTGCTTCGGTGCAACCGGGTTTTACTGAATTGCGCTTGTTTGAGAACGGAGCTACTTCAGTACATTTTTATGAGCTTAATGAAGAGCAACAGCTCGTAGAACGCTATGCCAAAACCGCCTATGAGCAACCACAGCCGTATCCCGTAGACTCCTTACCGGCAAGATTTAGCACTAGAGAAAAGGCCAGCATTTATCCCAAAGAAGATGTTACTGTTTCTAAGCGCTACGAGAAGTTTTGGGGTAAACATTACAGAGATTTATACGGTTTAGAAATCAATGCTGAAGTCGCCGTTATAGATACGCTGCACGGCGGTCTTGAAGTTGAACGTGCCGGTGGCGGACATCAAACCCAATCGCTTAGACTCGTTGATAAAAAGGATCGCGAGTACAATATGCGCGCTTTAGCAAAAGATCCCTTTTCCTTTTTAAAGTCCTCGGGTTATGATAATCTTGATGCTGAAACATATTTTTCGGGTACGATTCCTGCGCGAATTATTGAAGATTTTTATACAGCTTCACATCCTTATGGTGCTTTTGCTATTCCTAGATTAGCAGGAGCTGCAAACCTCAACCACACACATCCTAAAGTATTTTATATACCAAAACATAAAATGTTAGGCGATTTTAATGAAACCCACGGAAATCGACTTTATATGGTCGTAGAAAAGCCTGATGACGACTTTAACGGGGAACACATGTTTGGTTTTAATGATGATGTTGAAAGCACAGCAGATTTGTTTGAAGCGATTCGGGAAGATGAAAAAAATCAGGTGGAAGAACAGGATTATATACGCGCCCGTGTTTTTGATATGCTTGTAGGCGACTGGGATCGTCACGAAGATCAATGGCGTTGGGCAGAGCGTGAGGACGATGATGACGTGGTAAATTTTATCGCCATCCCACGGGATCGTGACCAAGTATTTTCAAAGTTTGATGGCTCGTTTATCAAAACCCTGCAAAAATTTATGCCGGGAACGCGCGAACTCGGTAATTACGGACCGGATATTGAATATGTAGAAAAATTCAGTGAAAGCGCTATCAACCTTGATCGCGCGCTACTTCAGAAAACCAATAAAAGCGACTGGCTAGAGGCGGCACGCTATATTCAAGAACACATTACTCCAGAAGTAGTCTCAACAGCCTTTAAAGAAATGCCTAAAGAAGTTCAGGATGAGAATTGGCTGGCTTTGCAAAGCGATCTATTAAAGCGAAAGGACAATCTTACCAGTATTGTGGAGCGCTACTACGACTACTTTATCAAGTTTCAAACCTTGAAAGGTACCGACAAAGATGATCACTTTTACATCACCCGCAATGCAGACGGAAGCACTAGCATAAAAGCCTATCGTATTAAAGATGGAGCAGACGGCTATGAGTTATTTAATCGAACCTTTAATCCTGATGAAACCAAGGAAATATGGATTTACGGTCTGGATGATGATGACGTTTTTACAGCCAACGGCCCAGGAACCGGTAAATTAAAAATCGTGATTTCTGGAGGACAAGATGAAGATGTTTACGATTTAGAAAACGGAAAAGGCATAACCATCTTTGACCAACCCGAGGACAACGAAATCAAAAATTTAGGAGGAGCGCGTAAGCGTTTCAGCACTGTATATGAAAATCATATTTATGACTCAGAGCGTCGCCCGGAAAGTGCAAAGAAAATAGGTTTAGCATTGCCCTATAATCCAGATTGGGGGCTTGCTCCGCATTTGAGATTTGCAAGTCAAAAAATGGGTTTTGAACGTCATCCTTTTACTTCTCAACTTGTAATAGATGCTCAATATTTTTCATTGACTCAGGCTGCAATTTTTAAAACTGAATACCATTCGGCAAATCTCTTTCCTGAATGGAATCTAAAAATCGCTGCTCTGGCAACTACAAACAATTACACCGAAAACTTTTTTGGCTTCGGAAATGAAACAACAAATACAGCTTCAAATTTTGATATAAATCGGGTATTCTTACAAAAGTTTGAGGCTGAAGCAGGCGTGTATTACATCGGAGAATATGGTAGTTCATTTGAAACGAGCATCGCTTATCAAAATTTCAATATTGAAGAAACACTTTCATCAACACTACTTAACAACCTGAATAACAATAATAACATCACTTTAAATGCTATTTATTCCTACAAGAGTGTAGACAACTCAAATTTTCCTACAAGAGGAATGCATTTCAAAGCTTCAGGTTATTACAGTGATAATTTAGACAGCGAAGAAACCGTGTTTGCTGCAGACCCAAAAATCACGTTTTGGAATGCTATCGATACCTCGAGAGACCTGGTTTTAAAAAGTGAAATCGCCGGTCAATTACGATTCGGTAATGCGATTCCCTTTTATCAATCGGCACGATTAGGAGGTGATTCCGGATTGCGAAGTTATCGCTTAGATCGGTTTACAGGGGATCAGGCTTTGCGGGGTTCGGCAGATTTACTCTACAAAATTAAACCTTTAAAAACGGCAATTTTCCCTATTCAATCCAGCGTATTTGTAGGCTATGATTTGGGGCGTGTTTGGTTCAATCAGGAAGCTTCAGAGGTTTGGCACGACAGCTATGGTGGCGGAATTAATTTGAGTATGGGTGGTTTTTTCAATAGTAGTTTTGGCTATTTTACAGGGAGTGAAGGCGGCAGGTTGCAATTCAGTATTCGCTTTGGAAATTGAGAGTTCTTCTTTAGCTTTTTAGGAATGTAACCCTAGTTACCCAGTGAGTGGATAAGCTACCCTATCTTTGTACAAGAAATTAACAATACGTATCATGAAAATAGAACAAATTTATACCGGTTGTTTAGCTCAGGGAGCTTATTATATAGAAAGTAAAGGTGAAGTTGCGATCGTAGATCCGCTGCGAGAAGTGAAGCCGTACATGGAGAAAGCTGAAGCTGCTCAAGCCAAAATCAAGTATATTTTTGAGACGCATTTTCATGCCGACTTTGTGAGTGGCCACGTCACTCTTGCCAAAGAGACCGGTGCCCAAATTATTTACGGCCCTAAAGCAAACCCTTCTTTTGAAGCAGTTATCGCAGAAGATAACCAAGAATTTAAATTGGGAGACGTTACCATAAAAGTGCTGCATACGCCAGGTCACACGATGGAAAGTACGACCTATCTTCTCATTGATGAAAATGGAAAAGATCACGCTATCTTTAGCGGAGACACTTTGTTTTTAGGTGATGTAGGACGTCCTGATCTGGCACAAAAAGCTAAAGAATTAACCCAGGAAGATCTTGCCGGCTTCCTATTTGATAGTCTTCGCAGTAAAATTATGCCCCTTTCTGACGATGTCATCGTTTATCCGGCTCACGGTGCAGGTTCAGCTTGTGGTAAGAATATGAGTAAAGAAACGGTAGACACGTTAGGAAATCAAAAGAAAACCAATTATGCACTGCGCGCCGATATGAGTAAAGAAGAATTTATTGCCGAAGTGACCGATGGATTACTTCCGCCTCCTTCTTATTTTCCGCTCAATGTAAAAATGAATAAAGAGGGTTACGATCATATTGACGAAGTTTTAGAGCGCGGTACACAGCAATTATCACCAGATGCTTTTGAAGCTGCTGCTAACGAAACAGGAGCAGTGATCTTAGACGTGCGTAAAGCAGCTGATTTTGCTAAAGGACATATTCCCCGATCTATATTTATTGGTATAGACGGAAGTTTTGCTCCTTGGGTAGGTGCGCTTATAGCAGATACTGAACAACCTATTCTTCTAGTCGCTGATGAAGGTCGTGAAGAAGAAACGATCACACGATTATCTCGTGTAGGTTTTGATCAAACCTTGGGTTATCTAAAAGGTGGCTTTGCTGCTTGGGAAGCTTCCGGTAAAGAGACTGATTCAGTCAAATCTGTACCCGCAAGTGAACTAGAACAAGTCGCACAAACTGATAAAAATACAGCTATTTTTGATGTGCGTAAACCCGGTGAGTTTGAGTCAGAACATCTTGAGGCAGCTCAAAGTACGCCGCTTGACTATATCAACAAACATCTTAGCGAATTTCCTTCAGATCAAGAATTTTATGTACACTGCGCAGGAGGCTATCGCAGTATGATTGCGGCGAGCATTTTAAAAAGTCGTGGTATTCATAATTTGATTGATGTTCAGGGCGGTTATAAAGCCATCAAGGAAACAAGCTTACCTAAAACAAACTACGTTTGCCCTTCAACCTTAAAATAAGAACTATGAGAACGATCGTTTATCTATGTATGTGTTTAATGAGCTTTGGTGTATTTGCGCAAGAAAGTGAACATGTGATTCTAAGCAAAGAACTGTTTGAGGCTAGTATTCATACGGATACCGAAAGTTTGAAAAGGGACATTCAATTGATAGACGTGCGAAGACCTGAAGAGTTTGAAGCCGGGAAGATCGAAGGTGCCACTAACATTAATGTTTTAGAAGAAAAAAGTTTTAAAGAACAGATCAAAAACCTTGACAAAGCACAGCCAGTTTATATTTATTGCCGTTCAGGAAGTCGTAGCGCAAAAGCTGCACAGCTTATGCTTGATGCAGGCTTCAGCAAAATATTTGATCTGGAAGGAGGCTATTTAAACTGGACCGGAGAAAGTCAAAATATAGAAAAGAATTAATCTCGTTTAAAATTCTATGATCTAAGATAAAGGCTCAATGATATTGAGCCTTTATCTATTATAAGCCTCTCGCGATTGTTCTATGGCTTCAAAATTAGTGTTTGCCCACTGCACTAAGCTTTTGATATGTGGCATCAAGCTAGCACCTCGTGCACTCAGCATATACTCCACTCGAGGTGGAATTTCCTGATACTGTTTTCTGATGATTAATCCGTCTGCTTCTAACGACTTAAGGGTTACAGCCAGCATTTTTTGCGAAATGGTCTCAATCGCTT
>Ga0208449_1001395_pt1 | contig 13018 bp, 9 predicted proteins | sample MalvireepMed_s17_FD_184247 | JGI IMG/M metagenome (GOLD analysis project Ga0208449, IMG submission 184247) | Marine viral communities from the Global Malaspina Expedition - Malaspina viral metaG DeepMed_s17 (SPAdes) (version 2) | ecosystem: Environmental > Aquatic > Marine > Oceanic | place...
AATTGATATTGTGCGGGGTATCCTCCCATTAAACCTGTAACGCCTGTGCCATACATTCCCAGTCGTTCTAATGGTTCATAAGCTGCCATCCTATTCGCTTCTCTGATTGCATCCAATTCCGCTTGTGTTTGCGCTTGACCCATTGCACCTACACGACCTGCCATTGAGATATCGCCTCCTGCCAGTTGCTGTGTTGTCGCTCCTAGTCCCGCTTGATATTGTCCGAGTCCTAATTGAGCTTGGCTTATGCCCATTTGATTCATTAAATCTTGTTGTCTTGCTTGTTGTGCCTGACCGAAACCTTGTTGTTGCAGACCTGCATAAAGTGCCGCTCGATTCCTGTCGCTTTGTGACTGATACTCGGCTTCAGCGATACCATGACGTCCTCCGCCGAATGCTCCGGCGCCAACTGCCGCTGTGCCCAGAGCTCCTATGCCTTTTGCCGATTGAATATCAAATTCTCCCATCGTCGCATCGATGACCGCCTGTTGGTATGGAGACATATACGCTGATGTTTGAGCGGTTGTCATGGGTCCCGTTAAACCTGCCGCTGTTCCTAAGCCACCATAAGCTTCCAATCCCATCGGTGCCGCTCCTGGCGCTTGGCCAGCTCCTGCAGCTCCTGTCAGATAAGGTGAATAAGCGCCGATACCTGCTCCTGCAAGTGTCGTTGCTTGTTGTTGTAGTGCCGTTTGCCCGGCAACGCTCGGTGCAAATTGCGCCGTTGGTAATGGTGCCGCTGTCGCAGCCGTTAGTTGCTTAGCATAATCTTGACCAACATCTTGAATGAACTGTGCTGGTAGTACCTGTGATTGTTGTATTGCCATTATATGATCCTCTTTTCTAATTGTTGTGCGTTTGCGAACATGCTTCTTGCGCCTTCTAGCCCTTGAGAGTCTTCAGAAACCTTGCCGCCCGCTTCCAGATTCTCCATGAGGTTTTCCATGACTTCTGCGCCCGCGTCAATGTCCCCGCCGCCCGCTGCTCGGACCGCATCCGCAGTAAAGACAAATTCGTTTTTAGAAAGTCGTGCTGGTACATCATCTGCTTTTTCTTTGCCACCTATTGGCACAAATCCGCCTTCTTGTCTATAATCTTTTTCCATGCCACCAAGGTTCATGAGCCCTCCTTCTTGAGCTCCGATTCTTCCGCCTTGAGCCATATAGTCTGCAGGACTTCTATCTATGTCATTTATAAAATCTTCGTATGTTCCTTTGTATCCTTCTTTTACCGCTTGTAAAAATTCTTCCAGCATGAAAGGACCTTCACCCATACCTGGATCTGAAGCCAACATAATACCACCATTGTCATATCCAATCCTTCCGCCTTGAGCGTTGCCTTTCATCATTTCTCTCATCCATAAATCTGCAAATTGTTCTAAGGGTAAAGTACCACCTCTTTTTTTATAAGTTTTCCAAGCGTCCATTAAAGCTTTCTCATAAATTCCCCCAGCCATTTGTCCTTCAATATCTTTTCTTTTACCCCAAAAATCATCAGGACTTATATCTGCATCATCAGGAATAATTAAAGGTTCATCTGCATGTCCTGGATCATCTAAATCTCCATTTCCCCCAAGTCGATACCCAATCCTTCCGCCAGCTGAAGCCATAATACCTCTGCGTCTTTGGACATAAGTTCCTTGTGGATTATATAAAGCTGCTAATGCGGATTCTCTTGGAGAGATATAATCATCATCATTCACTAAAAGTCCACCTGCATATCCAGCCCTTCCGCCTTGAGCTGCACGAAGATGTGGCTGTACAAATGAATATTCTGCTGGATCTACACCACCTGCTAAAATTTTTCTTCTGAGTGCTACAGGATCGAAACCTGTTTTATCATAATCTAATCCTGCCCAGCTTGGTTCTTCTTCTTCACCTTGAAAAAGGAAAGGAGATAATGTTGCTGCTGCTCCTGCTGTTAGTGCTTTATTTCTTTTTATCCAATCCCAAATGCCACCTTTTCTAGTGCCCCATAGAGCAGGTTTACCACCACGTATTTCTCCAATAATTTGTTTCCCTGACCATAAATTTTTTAATCCCGCTGGAATCCCTGAAAATTTACCCGCTCCAAACATTCCAAGTCCTGCTAGTAATGCCATTTTACCAACTGGACTTTTTACAATTTTCTTTAATTTTTTTGCAATTTTTCCTAAAAAGAAAGGCTGTCTTAAATTTGCAATGCCTCCTCGGTCGTAGCCCATTCTGCCACCGCCTGCTGCATATTGTTTCAGGCCGACCATCGATGGCGCTGCGCCTGATGCTTTCATGAAAGCTGTTTGTTCTGCCGTTGGAGCTCCTCCAACATAATAATCTTCAAAAGGCAGTTTAGCTTTTGCAGCTAAATTTGCCGCTTTTTGTGCTTCAACGCTTTCTTGAAAAGCTTGTGCAGATTCTTCTGGCGTTAATCCCGTGTCTTCTACTGGAACGATCGGGGTTCCTGGTACGTTAATTCCTTCTCCACCTGTTCCTGTACCACCTGTTCCACCTGTTGGTAATGTTAAACTTCTAGCTCCACCTTCACCAACATCAGTTGTTCCTGCAAAACCAGCTGCTGCTGAACCAATTCCTGCTGCCGCTGCTAAACCTGGATCAACTTTTCCTTCTCCATAACCAATAGGAGGTGTGTCTACAAAAGCTTCTGTCGCTGCTGCTTCTTCTGCTGTAAGTCTAGGTGTAACAGTACCAGCCATGTCTAACATTTCAGTGGGACGTTGAGTTGCTACTGTGGGTTTCATCCCTACTCCCAATATATCTCCTATAAGAACATCATCAGGAATATTTGCTGCTGCTTGAAGAGCTTCTATTGTAGTCATTGGCGTATATGCATCTTCCATTGCTGCTGTACGCTCAACTGCAGTTGGTGCTGGTGCTGGTGCTGATGGTATTGCATAACTTTGCCAGCCGTTACCGCCACCGCCGCCACTAGTTGAAGGTGAAGATGAACCACCATAACTTCCATGTGAACCTCCAGCTGGTCCTTGATAACCTGGTCTTCCTGGTCCCGGTTGAACGAGTTGTCCTCCACGATATCCCAGTCTTGCGATTCCGCCCTCGGCGTCCATACTTCTTTCAGGAGCAGAAGCCTGTTTTCCTAATACTCCAAGTATCTCCTTTATAAAAGATTCTGGAACATCTTCAATTCTATCTGCTGTAGATCCATCTCCCTGTTGTATCCAATACTGTAATATGATCTTTTGAAGTTCAATAGGCATAGCTTGTGCTGTTTCTATGTCCCCGCTTAATCTTAGTTTCGAAGCGCCTGCGTCTAATGAATCTGTTCTCGTGTTTAATGCCATAATTATATTGTTGGTTATTTATTAAAGGCAGGGGTTTCACCTGAGTTTATATTCTTACTTGTTTTCTACAAGTAAAGCAAGATTATGTTACTTCTCTCGGCTTAATTTCCAGAGCTGAAAGAACAACATGCAGCCGGTTGGCTGTTGCAGCCGTCACCTTAATGACTTCGCTTTCCTTGGCGACCAGAGGCTGACTGAGCAATTCTGAAGTTCCTTTTGCGGATATCGCCTTGGTCACAAAAAGGTTGAAAACAGCAGCATCCGTGTCGGTTATCGTCACGGTAATGGTATCGGCGTTGTTAGAATCCTCTGACACCAGGATGGATTTTATCACGGCAGTCGTTGCTGTGGGTACCGTGTACAAGGTCGTTGCACTGGTACTCGTTAAATCCGCTTTTTTATTTACAAATGCGTTTGCCATTATCCTAAAAATAAGCTTGCCGCTTCAGCTTCCTCTTTCAGATCCTGTTGAAAAGTCGTATTCAGTTTCTGCACGATGCTGTCGACATCCCTGACGAATGCTTGTTGAACCAGCTGATCATATTTATCCAAAGGTTGCGTCAGTGATTGCACGATTCTAGCCATTAGATGTCCCTGCTTCTTCCGCCTAAAGGTTTATCGATTCTTCCACCATATGCTTTATGCGGTCCATAACTATCTTTACCTGGATCAGTAAAACCACCAGGTTTTGAAGGTCTTTGTGGCTGAAAATCTTTGCCACCACCTGTTTCTCGATATTCTGAAGCTTGAGTTACCAATGGAGTACCTGCAATATTTGATGAACTAGGTGTAATTCCTAATACTTGTTTAGCATAGCCAGCTTTATCTCTAGCAAACTTACCTTTTTTTTCTCCTCTGTTAAAAGCGGTTAAATAATCTTCATAGTGTTTTTGATAATTTCCAAATAAAGACGCCACATTAACTCCAAAAGGATCTTGGCCAGTTAAATTACCGTGTCTTAAAGTATTATAATAGTTCATAGGAGCGATAGATGTGACATGACGCATTCCTGGTAAACCTCTCCCATGTACACTCCATCTAGCTTGATTATATTCATCAATTGGAGAAGGCCGAGCAGCATTTAGCAAAAAACCTATCCCTGGAATTTTTGATAAAGCACCAACAGCCATACCTGATAATCGTCTAGCCAAATCTTTTGTTTCTGTCCCCTTTCCTTGTATCCATTCCAAAAATGTTTCTTCATCCTCTCCCTTATTTCCATCTTGAAAACCTAATCTCGTGATTCCACCTGTATCTTTATGTATTCTACTTCCATATTTATTGGTCCAATCTCTAGCGATTTTTGGCTCTCTGGCCCATAAGTATTTTCTCTGTGCTTCTGATTTAAAAGGCATTATCTTCTTCCATCCGGTTGCGTATCCAATCTAAACGTTCCCAGTTTCCAATGTTGATTGGTGCTGTCGTTGGATACTTTTAAAGATATAGCACGTGCGCGCGCTCTTGTATCTATTTTTGTCGTGCTTGTTGTAGAAGTAAAAGGTCCCAACGATGAACTCGCTTGCGAGTCCGTTGGATAATTCTTTAAGTTAAGGGTGACCGTCGCGTCTCCCGTTTGCTGTAAAAAGTCAGGGAGTATCCGTCTAATTTTCATGATGACATCACCGTCTCCGCCAAGTCCCTGTTGATTGATGTCAAAATCTCCAGACTCGATGCTAGCGGCAATGGCGCTTGATGATCCGGCTTTAATTTGATTGACGCCCGTTTCGTGTTCATAGTAAGTTGTCACTCCATCCGTGTTACCCACCGTCGAGTCGCTCGTTGCACTTGAATCGTATTCAGTTGCGTGCGGCTTGCCAAATACTGAAGAATCCTGCCACGCGGATCTTGCAAGTGAGCTCGTTGTCCATACCGGTCTTTCCGCAGTGGAGTCCATGTAGTTATAAGTGACCGATCGATTGTTGGACGTTGCGCCACTACCTGGATAGAACCAGGTTACTTCTCCGAACAAGTTATTCAGTCCCGCGCAAATGTGATTTCTTGGAACGGTGTTAATGTCATCGTAAACATAATCTTCAACGAGACAAGGCAGCGATTCCAGTTTACCCGTATATCTGAAGAAACCGTTTTCAGACATCCAGTACGCGGAACCATCCACTTCGACTGCGGCTCTGTGTCCAATCAATCCACATCCCGTTCCCACTTGCTGAAAGGAAAAAGTAAAGGGAGCACCAACAAATCTCATGATGAATAAGGCATTGTCCGTCCAAACGTAAATTGCGTCACGACCCCTGATTGCCGCTACAATTCTTGTGCCATCCGCGATTCTTTGCGTGCCGGCCGTATTGGTTGCGGTTGGTGTGTAGGTGTTAATGTCCTCCTGATCTGACCAACGAATGTACATGGCATCCTGTGTGGATGTCGTGCCAATGGTTGTTTCAGTTCCAAAGAAAACTAAGTGTCGATCCGGCGTGGAGACTAAAGTTTGTTTTGCGGCAGTCGGTGCGCTTGTGACAGCGGTTGCCCGCGTCGAAGTCGCTCCGGTTGCGTTTGAATCCCATTCAAAAGTTGATCCGTCATTGATCGTCGCAATGAGTTTATTTCCAAAATTATCCAGGTGCCATAAACCAGGAGCGGTGATGATGTCTCCCGTTTGCGATGCGCCCCATTTGGTGTAATCCGAAGCGTCCGTCACCGTCGCTCCATCCGAGTGACTAGCGGCCGTGGTATTATCCGCTCCTCTTGTTAGTCCTGATAAAGTGTCGGTTCCTGTTGTGTTTGATGTATAAGCGACACGTTCACTGTCTATTAAAACTGTTCCTGATGAAGGCATCGATGCTGAATCGGCCAGTACAATACTTGTTGAACCACTCGTTAATGCTCCATTTAATGTGGATGTGATTGCACCTGCGACAGTACCGCCCCAGAGTCCTAAACCCCAGCCGGCCGCTGATTCTTCAACGGCAGGTCCTATGGAATAATAGTATCTAACTCTTATGCCTCCGGATGTATCGGCTCCCGAGTCACTTTCGTTTGAGCCCATTTCGATGGTAATCGTTGTGCTGGTTGGTACGGTGGCGACTTGAAAGTTGTAATCATCAAAATCACCAGAGCCAAAAGCAGAATCGGTAATAGTAGTAAAATTATCCAAAAGAATAATGTCCCCTTTGCTAATATTATGAGCGCTCGCAAACGTGATCGTGACTGTGGCATCGCCATTGGTTGTTGAAAAAGCGTTGGTTAAAGTGGTTGTGCTTTTAAGGGGAGTTATATCATAGAAAGCTCCTCCAGAATAGACGTATAAAAATCGGTTCGTTCCCAGAGCGGCATACTTAATTCCACTGGAATTAATGAAATGGTGCAGCGCCGTGTTTCTTCCCGTTAAAGTGCTATTACCCAGTTGAGCCCAGCCGCCTATTTTTTCAGGTGTTGCATATCTAAATCGTACATAGTCGCCACCAACCCATTGGCCTTCGCCTCCAGTTGCTGTGACTTGCTTATTGAATCCGGGTGCAAATTTAACTTTTTGTAGCATAATTATCTCGCGTTACAAGGTACTCCTTCTGAATTGACGAAAGGGGCTTCTGCCCAGGCAGCGTACACATAGGTTTCAGCGACATTTGGATCGGTTGCAATTCTGAATTTAAAACCATTAGATAATAAATCAATCATATCAGTTGTAGCTTCTACAGTAGTGTCATCTGCTACAAGAGGATCATTATCTTTATTATAGCCTTCTCTTTTATTATCGAACATATGCCAAGCACTTGTACTATCAACTGATTTAGTCATGACAAAGGCTGGTCGAAATCCCGTGTAAACAAACGTGCCATCAGCATCTCCATTGCCTTCGTAAGTTCCAAACTTGCTGAATCCTTGAACTGAAGCCCAACAATAAGCTATTTGTGTTTCAGTATTAGTATTAACTCCAGCCCAATTATCGACTCCAAAAATTGTGGAACTATGCGCGTTATCTCCTTGAATATTTGTATCGTCAGCTTCAGCGGCAGTAGAATCAAGATAAAGCATGTTCGTATTGCTGGTTGAAGCAAATCTTGGATTAATGACAGCCCATAGTGCGGCTCTTTCTCTGTTTTTAATTATGACCAGATCAGGTTTCACACCAACAGAATGACCCACTGTTTGATTAGCACTTCCATTTCCTGTATAGGAAACGATTGAAAATTTTGATGTAGAGTTCACACTAACTGTACTTGTTATATCTCCTGTTGTGTTTGAAGATGTTGAACCCCCCGCCTTCCAGCACCATGCCACGTATTTTTCTGCATCGGTATTAACCTTAACATCGGCATCCACTTGAAAACCATCACTTGCAAAAGAATCCAATGTATCAGTATCTGTGCTTTCTGCGGTATTTTCAGCGGAATCTAAAAGTTTAGTGGCACCTCTTACAGCATCAAAAAGACAATGCGAGTCGGTGGCATCTCTGTTTTTTATCCAGACCAGATCTGGTTGCATATCCGTATCACCACCTAAAGTGATTGCATTATTAGCCGAACCATTTCCAGTATATAACTGGGTTTGAAAATATGCTTCAGGATCGTCTATTGTCGTGTAAGCTGCCATTTAACCTCCATACTCCGCTAAGTTTTTAGTACATAACGCAAAATACCCAGAAGGTACAGCGTATTCAAAAGAACCTTGATCGTCTGCATCTGCGTTTGCTGATGAAATAGAGAATGGCGGAGTGCCAAAATTTGCTTGACCAGCACCAGAAGCTGAACTCCCACCTTTATATGGCGAAAAACCCATAAAATAAGTTGAACCTGAATTAGGTAAATCAAAAGCACCTGTTTTCGATGCACCTGATGTTGGATCCCCACTATTTAACCAAGTTCCATTTAACCCAAAATAAACCGCCTCATTATCCGCATCTAAACCTACGGAGACTATATCATTAGTTGTAAAAGTGGCTACATTAGTTCCTTCAAGAGAGCCGCCTTGTGCAATTTCTCCGTTGCTTTTATAAGCCACACAACCAGAATTTTGTGAAAAATTTCCTGTTGGAGCCACTACATCAGTAACCCCTATGTCAAAATGATCTCCAGCAGTTCTTTTAATTTCCATATACCATTTGCCAGAAGTCACACCTATTGATGCATATGCGGAATCCCAATTTGTTGCTGTTTGGGTTAATTCTAAATTTCCTTCTGACCAAGTATAATTAGTTCCATAGTTTAAAGGATTCATAATAGCAAAATTATTAGTCGGTGTATCGGTTGATTGATCTGTTGCGGCTAGATTAGCTTCATTAAAATCATTTCCCTCTCCACTTTCATCATCACCTAAATCTCCACTGTCTTCAAAATCTAAATAAAATGAAGAAGACCCAGTGAATGTTAATCCTGAAACATCTTTCGGTTTCCAAATCGTAGGAGAACTAGAATCGAACTCTCCAAAAGAAGTTGGTGCCGAAGCTGCAGCGTCAAGGAAGACAACTTCTGCCATATAGCCATCAAAAAAAGCCGAAGCTGAAGAGCCATCCCATAAGCAACCAAGACCTGGATCATATCTTCCATCGTTTACCCAGGCAGACCACGTAGAAACAGGTGCCGTTTCAGTTGAAAATGATGTAACTCGTACACCATTGACAAAAATTCTTACTTTATCAGCGTCTGTTCCATTTTCTGCATCATAAACAAGCACAATATGGTACCAAGCGGAACAATCCCGGAAGACTTGAGTAGTTGTATGTGTTGAATTAGAACCACTGACATTTATGTAGTACGTTAAAGTATCACCCGCATCAAATCTCAAATATTCTGTCGCATTTGCATCTCTGGCATAACTGTAAAGATATTGAGCTGAACCTAATAATCCTCTTTTTACCCAAAGAGAAAGGGTATATTCAAATTCACCACCAGTAGTACCTGGGTGATCAGCATAATCCATATAAGCACTATCAGCAGAATTAAACCTGCATGAGTTGGCTACATCATATGCTGCTGTTGTTGTAGTATTTGCTGGTATAATTAAAGGCATTAAACCTCCAGCGTTGGCAGTTCACCTAATGGTCTCTCCATTACAACAGGATCACCTTCATCGGCCGTGTTTACGGCTGTGTATAAAGTTTCTATGGCTGCTGTATTCGATGCATTAGTGATTGCCGTTTCCATTTCAGCACATTTCGTTCGGACCGCTGCGCGGTGATTTGTAATGGCTGAAGGTACTGCTGTATTAGCGTCCGCTTTTCTAACTATGTACCAATCTGTCTGTGCGAGTATTGATGCAGCTTGTTGTTTAATATTTCTTATTTTAATCGTTTTCAATCCTTCAATTTTAACATCTCCAACTGAAAAATCATTTACTCTTTCCCCAGCTCTCGAATGTCCTTCTGGATAAACATCGGCATTAACATCATCTTGAATATATAAAGTGTCAGCATGAGCCTTAGCGGTCGCTGAACCATAACTGCCCGTCACTTTACCACTTCCAAAAGAATAAGAGACATTTGTATTAGTATAATATTTCTCATCTTTTCTATTGCTGTAATCCATTTCAACTTCATAAATTCCAATCGCCTCTCTTTCAGATTTAGTCCATAGAGTAAATATAGCTTTTGGATATTGAATATCTCCAATGGTAACTCCACGATTACCACTGTAGTATTTTGCTATTGATCCGTCTGTTATTAATGCAAACATAATATTAACTTAGCGTTAACGCTAAATTCCTCCCTACTTCTAACCATTTTGCTCCGTTATATCTAAAGTTAAACATGTCCCCTTTAGACGCTGTAGTCGTAGCTGTTGGGGCTGTGTCCGAGGCAAATTCGAAAACGGCGTCCCATGCAATCGTTCTAGAACCCGTACCATCCTGTATGCAAACGATGGAAATGAATTGTCCCGTTGTTGGATTTGAAGGTGCATCAAAAGTCACATTAGCCGTCAATGTCACTTTCGCAACTGGAGACGCTCTAACGTCCCAATCCTGCGTCGCATCAAATGATAATGTAGCTTCCTCTAAGTATACGGCACCTGTTATTTTTGTTAAATTATTAGCGTCTGCTGTAAATACTTTTGATGCTGCTGTTGTACCTAATGTTGCAAGATCACTGTAGTCTAATTCTGTTGTAGTTACTCCTGCGCCATCCAATTTATTAAGTTCTGCCGCTGTAGTTGTTACCGCAGTGCCACCAATCATTAATTTATCTTTAACTATATCTACTAAGGCACCGCCCGCTGTCAGTAATTTATCAGCGGAAGTGTCCCACATTATATAAGCACTTGACGTATCTCCAAAAAATTTTGTATCATAGCCTTGCCCGTCAACACCAGATGTAAACGTAGCGTCTATTTGAACTGCACCATCTATATCGACAGTGTCTAAATTCGCTGTACCATCAATGTCAATAGCTCCTGAAATGTCCAAAGTAGCGGCTGCTATTTCAGCAGCAAAAGTTATATTGGCTGAACTGTCACCCGTCATCCAAACAACTGAGCCATCTTCACCATCAGATATTGAAAGTTGATCGTCTCCTGTTGCACTTGAAACATCCGCTTTTCCAATTACGACATTACCAGAACCTGTTGTAATGTTATCTCCAGCTGTATAGCCAAGAGTAATATTGTAGTCACCAGTAGTAATAACTTCACTGGCTTTAGCACCTATAGCAGTATTATAGCTATGACTATTGCCTGATACTCCTTCTAATGCTTCAGCACCCAATGAAACGTTAAAAGTTCCAGTTACATTTCTCCAACCAGCACCATAACCAATACCAGTATTACTTGCACCAGTTGTTGCTCCTAATGAACTTCCTCCAACAGCAGTATTGTAATCACTTGTTGTGACAACATCTGCGGCATAAGCTCCTACTGCTGTATTATAGGCACCACCTGTTACTCCTGATGCGGCTGACCTACCAAGAGCTGTATTACTATCTCCTGATGTTAAGGCATCTAAAGCAAGAATTCCAACTCCTGTATTTTGAATAGCTGCACTTAAAGTTCCTGTCGTTGAATGACCTACCAGTAAACTGTCTGTAAAATCTGTTCCACCAAATTTAAAATTGCCTGCAGCAAAATCACCCGTAACCGTTAAATTATCTGCTACCGTTGTTTCTGAAGTTGTATGTCCAATCGTTAATGCGATTCCTGAAGTCTCAGTTGCAATTTTTAAAGCGCCTTGTGAATTTGTAATATAAGAATTAGTACCATCGTGATACACTTGCATATCAGCACTATCACCAATTTTAATCGGAGAAGAGTCTGTTAATTCTAATGCATCATCTGATTGATCCCATAGTAAGAAGCTACCAGAAGTATCACCAAAGAACTTTACGTCTAGTCCTGTGCCATCAACACCAACCGTAGTTGCACCATCTATTTGTACAGCGCCATCAATATCAACAGCGTCTAAATTAGCTGTACCATCAACATCTATGTCCCCAGCTAAATCAATTCCTGCTGCACCTGCGAAAACTAAATCATCTGCTGATGTATCCCATAACATGTAAGCACTTGACGTATCTCCAAAAAATTTTGTATCGTAACCTTGTCCATCAACACCTGACGTAAATGTTGCATCTAATTGTACCGCGCCATCAATATCAACGGCATCTAAATTTGTTGTTCCATCAATATCTGCGTTGCCTGATATATCTAAAGTCGTTGCATCTAATTCTCCTGCAACGGTTAATACTCCATCAGCAAGTGTCATTAAATCTGTATCACTTGTATGTCCAATGGTAGCACCGTTAGTAATAACATTATCAACGGTTAAAGTTGTAAGAGTACCAAGACTTGTGACACTGCCTTGTGCAGCAGTCGCTAAAGTACCTGTTAAAGTTCCTGTGACTGTAAGATTGTCTGCGATTGTTGTCTCTGATGTAGTATGACCAATTGTAACCGCAATACCTGAAGTTTCTGTTGCAATTTTTAAAGCCCCTACTGCATTAGTAATGTAAGAATTCGATCCATCATGATACATGAGCATGTCGTTGCCAGTGCCAAATTTAGCATTAGCACTATCGGCAAACGTTGCATGAGATCCTGTTAATACATTAAAAGCATTCGCAGTAAATGTAAAATCATCAGCACCTGCAATTTCAATATCTATTTGATCATCCGTACTTGCGGTAATACTTGTATCGGAATCCGCATCGAGCGTTAATTCATTACCATCTAAATCATAAGCTCCTGTAGAACCAAGACCGGTATCAACAATATTTGGATTAGAAGCATGGTCCGCAGCAGCGTAAAGAAGTTTAGTTCCTTTATCCGTAGCTGCAAAAGTAACACTACTTCCTGATCCAGAAACATATTTAAACTGAACGGTGTAAGCACCTGATGTGCCATTCTTCACAACATATAATTGTTGAACGTCTAAAGGAATGGTTACAACCTGGTTTCCAGTGATCGTTCCAGTAAATTCTATAACTCTATGTGCAAGAACCGCACCGGTTGATCCATCAGAAACGGATAGTGTTGTTGTCTGAGCTGAACCCGCTATGGATTGGGCGGTATAACCACCAGAAATTTGTTCTATAATTTGTAAATTGGTATTGGTAGTTGTACCCCATGTTCCGGCATTTTCGCCGGTTGTCATTAACTCTGTACCAAGACCTGTATAACTTGATGCCATATTTCTCCTATGCGCTTCCTACAAAAACTTCTACATCTACAGAAGACGTATCTGCTTGAGCTGTAATATCAACCAAATCATTTAAAGATACAGTAATTGCAGAACCAGCTGCATGCATGGTATCTATAACACCACCACTATTGTCACCTGGATAAA
>Ga0208449_1001396_pt1 | contig 13010 bp, 10 predicted proteins | sample MalvireepMed_s17_FD_184247 | JGI IMG/M metagenome (GOLD analysis project Ga0208449, IMG submission 184247) | Marine viral communities from the Global Malaspina Expedition - Malaspina viral metaG DeepMed_s17 (SPAdes) (version 2) | ecosystem: Environmental > Aquatic > Marine > Oceanic | place...
CTACTTGCTTCAGATCCCGACTTGGTGAATAGCCGTTTAGTCCGTCGTTCTGACGTTTCTTGTTTTGGTTCAAAATAGGCTCGACGTCTTGAGTTCGCTCCACAACAAACTGATCGTCCGTTTCGCCCTCGTGCCATCGAGTTTCAATCCAATCGCTATCAGTATCAGCCATCATCCCTCGACTGGTGTGATTACGATTTTGGAACCAGTGGCTTCCTGAAGGTAAGCAATATGGGTAAAACCCTGCACGTTCAGAAATACCGCATCACCAGGGCCAACTAATATGTCAGCTGTGGTACACGCGGTTCCAGTAAGGACAGGTTTTACGTGAGCCGTCCCTGTTGCTGCGATACGAACATATCTGGCTGTAGCGCCATCTCCGTTATTGGGAATGGCCACCTCCTGATTGGAACCAGATGAAGTAACATAGGCACCAGCGGCTCCATTCTGAAAGAGTGGGAATTGGTGCATGTCTATCTCCTTACAATTACGCAGATATCCACGCTAATCGTATTGGCCGACGCACCGTTGGTTTCAATCTCAAGTTTATCGCCCTCAACAACGTGATTAGCCGCTGAAGGTGAACAACTATCCTGATCACCAGCTGCACTGCCTGATTGGGTAATGGTGATGGCACCATCGGTTACTGCCGTTCCATCAATTTTAGACGTTAAAACAGCATCAGCTGTTCCAAGCGCTCCATTCAAAGCGGACATGATCTTGATGATTTTACCGTCGTCTGGAACAGGAATATAAATCTGACCAGCGGTAGAAACATCTTCGATTTTTCCGTAGATGAAGTAATCATTTAAAGTACGCATATTATTCTCCTTGCCTTCACCGACTTCTCGGTGTTCAGGCTACTTAAAAGAAAAGGGACGCCCTAGAGCGCCCCTTTAAGGTTATTGAGCTAGGATTAGCTCGTTGTACAATCGGCAACCATGCCAGAAGCAGCTTCCTGTCGAGCCACAAGAGTGTACTCTGCTAACATCTGTCTCCGCTCAGAGTCACCATTTTTACTTAGTTCGAACTGTTGGAACGGACGCAGATAAGCGACCTCCCAAAATTCAGAATCCAAGACAAAGACATCACGTTCCCGACTGAAGCGATTTGGAACTATGTTCAAAGCACCGAAGTCACTTTCGTAAATGTCGATTGCCGCTACCAGCTTTTTATCCTCGCCTTTATCCATGCGAGTCGAATTGCCAGTAAAGCCAGAAATGACAGTTTTGTTGAACGGTCCTGTCATCACCATTTTTGGATTACCGCCTTGTGTCCAGCAATTTTGAACCGCTGTTTTAAGGTGACTTTCCAACAAGGCCCTTTGAGTCCCGTCTGTTCTGGCGCCGCCTGTGCCATTTCCTGATGCCGCACTACCCGTGCCTAATACATCATTTGTGGCAATCCACGACGGTAAACCTGTGGACTCTCTAGCTGTAGTGGAATTTCCAGCAACCTGTGCGTTGTTTGAGCAAAGTTGAGATTCCATATCCCGCTTTAGCTCCTTGCCTTTCTTGGCAATCTGGTATGCCAGTTCGCTTTTGCGACCAGCTTTATTAACAACATCCTGCGTCCCAGATACGACCACTGTCTTATCTGCGATTTGTAGATAGTTGCCCAAACGCGTACTTGCTGTGCTGGCATCGAGCGTGGCCTCGTCTCCTTCGATTACAGCGTTTGTCGTTACCGCGCTTGCAAGTGCATCTGTTTGCCATTCTTTGTAGGTCGCGTCGGCTGTACTCCGCGCGGCCATCGTCATAAATGGCGTATCTGTCGTTTCTTCAATCAAGATCGCTAACCTTGACCCGCTTTTCAGCTGCCCTGACTTTCACCAGGGTCGAGACTATATTTTCATCCCATTGGGATGTCTGGCGCTTCCACCGCGCTTGCGGCGTACTCTCTTGCGAGATAGTCGTTGAACCTTCCCCGTTAAGGGGCTTGGCTGCTGATTGCCCTCGGCTTGAACCGTTAGGGGTTTCCAGCAATTCACCAGATTATCAATATACGTTACCGCATATCGGCCCTAGATACTAAGGCGAAATCGAATAAATTATATTCGATAAATCCTCTCTATTTCCTTTGGCATCATATGCAAATATGTTCGTTCAAGTTCGTTAATCTTAAACCGCCTTTTGGCCGCTAACGCTTTCACGTTAGTTCAGATCATATCATCACCCTTTTTATAAGGGGCTACGCGCTTCGGGCCACTTGGCCCTACTTCCTTTCGGAATGATCGTTGCACCTTCCCATTTCTGGGCTTGGCTCAGGATTGCCCTCGGCTTAAACCGTTAGGGGGTTCCCTGAGTTCACGTAGTTTGCAACAAGGATTACTCCTTGATGGACCCAATTTTTAAGTCAAAGGTATTTGCTGGTTGTGCCATTTTGCACTACCTCCTTTAAAGTTAAAGTAAATCAGCGATTGCCGCCGCCGCGTCATTGACGTGACCGCTGGCTTTCGCCCGTTTCAATTTGGCAACAAGTGCATCAGCATCCGTATCACTTCTGGAATTTCGCGCCGAAGATTTAACGACCTTCGGCAACGGTTTAACTTTCTTGTCTACTACGGTTTTTGAAGATTGTAGTTTTCGCCATTTCATAGCGTCATGCACAAGCTGTACGTGACGATGATCGGCAATAGATCCAATCTCCTGGTCCGAAAACCCGCCGTAGTTAGATTTCAAGAAAGTCCGTAGGCTTCCACGGATTTCTTCAGCCTTGTCCTCGTCTTGAAATACAGGCATTGCTGCTTGGAGCTTTTTTGCTTCCTCACCTAAAGCCACCTGATAGTTCTGTTGAACTTTCTGGTTTTCTTCCTGTTGAAGTCGCTGTAACTCACCTTGAGAAGTTCTATACTGTTCGACCTTCCTTTGGTGGTCTGCCCACTGCGTGGCAAATTCAATTGGATCTTCTTCTTTTAAAGCGTCCCAATCGGTTTCCTGATTTTTAGACAATTGAAGGCCAAGTGATTGACCTATCTGGGCCAAACGCTGGGCGTATTGCTGCCGTTCAGCTTCGACAACGGAAAGCGCTTGCTCTCGCTCTTCCGCTAATTGTCGACGTTGTGCGGAAAGCTCTTCAGTTTTCCGCGTATAATCAGCTTGTCGGCTATAGCCTTTGGACAATTCATCGAGGGTAACTTCGGCTCGTTCCCCACCAGGCAAAGTTACCTCGTAAAGATCGGCGGGTTCCTCTTCGACACTATCCGCATCTATTTCCGCTTCATCTGAATCGTCGCCTTCATTAGCGACAGGAGTGTCGTCTTCAGCTGCGTCCATTTCTGGATTAGCATCTTCTTCAACTTGCTCCTCCGCGTTGTCGTCGCTGGATTGTCTGGGCGGTATATCGCCAAGGTCCAACAAACCTTCTAACGCGTTTGATGCCGTACTGACATCTGTGACCTCAACAGCTTCCCTTTCGGGCGTGGCCATTTCATCAGCCATAATTAAATTCTCCTAATGGTTAGCGAACCTCTTATTGGTGGGGTTCAGGTATTGAAGTTTCTCACTGGCGACTGCACCATTATTGATGCTGGCTGTGAGTATTGCCTCAAATCGAGGCAGCAACTGGATCATCATCCAGAGTGCGTCTCTCTGTTCTTCATCGGTGGAATGTTTCCACTCATTAAAAATGGCTTTCTCCATTTCGGTGAAAGCCTCTTTAAATATTTCGTTTTCGAGGATCTGCTTGGCGAGAGTCCCTCGATGTCTGTCTTTTTCAAGCATCCTTAATAAAAGTCCGCCCAGTCATACACTTCGCCCATAACGGTTGTACCCGTTCCAAAATCTTCACCAGTACCGAAATAATCTGCCCCAGTATCCCGCATACCAACGATTTCCGGAGTTTGCGCTATAGCACTCATTTTGGGCGTAATGTTATAACTTCTCTCGTCTTCAGAAATTGTCGATTCAAGAAGCCCCGAAGGAGAGTGAATAGTAATGGGCGCACCAGCTGGGCCAAGACGGCCTTGAGTTCTGGTATATATTCCAGCGCCAGGTATATCTGCACCATACCAATTCATACCCCCGCGGCCATGTTTGATATCTGTTACAGGTTTGCCATAGAAGTCATATGGGGTCTCTTGTTCACCACCTAACATAGCCAGTAATGAAAACGGAAGTGAAAGCGGGTTGGGGATTAACATACTAGCCAGAGGTATTCCCGCTCCTGCCATAAAACCAGCAACAGGGCTAATTCCATAAATGTCCTGGGCATCTCTCTGCCGCTGCTTTATTAAATTTAAGGGTCCGGAAAGCAGACCCATTAGGCCGCCTTCTTCTGCTTCGTCAGCTGCGATTTGATCAGCCGCCGCGTCAATAAGAGATGGAACCCTTCTTCTGTCAGCACCAGCAACATAATCGGGGTGCATATTAATAAGGGCTGGATCGGGTTGGTTTATCTGTGCTTGAAGTTTAACAGCGTCTTGAGCCACATCAGCCCCGCCAGGGGAATCTTGAGCCACCAAAGCGTCTAAAGCCTGACTACGTGTCATCCCTGTATTCGCCACCATCATATCTATAACTTGAGCGGTATCAGGGTTGTCAGGGTCAATCGGAACTTGGTCATCCGTATAAAACGCACCAATCACCCTATCTGCGCCTGGTGGAGTTTCTGATCTTTTGCGTGTGTAAAGGCGATCAACCCAAGCTGGACCTTGTCGATCAGGTCTTCCAGGCAACCCGCTACCAAAAAGGTTGTCTAGAATATAATCTGGTGTCTCCGATGGGAAATAACCTACTTCTTTCTTTGTCTCCGGTTTGTCTCTAAACGCTTGAATAAAACGATTTAGTGGTAAAGACGGATCTTTTAAACCCGCCTCAATCGCCCATACATCGGCTGGTCTTTCATCCCTCTGGCCGAAATCCTCACCGCCAAATGGAGAAGTATAGTAATTCTCGTTAATCAACCGTTCTGCCAAATGAGGTTTGCTAGGGTCCCAGTTAGGAACATTCTGTCGGTTTAAATACCTCAACGGTATACTTGGGTCTTGGTAATCGGACTTTATAGGCGCAGAAAAATAATTGCCAGTAAACGGCGGCACCTCAGCTGCTCTTGCCTTCAGACGATCCTCTTCACTGACTGGGCCTAGCCCAAAACTAAACCCTTCCCTTATTTGATCCGTTAGCGCCGGCGGTGCGGGTTTATAGACTGGGAGATGCTCTGGACCTTCCCAAACAGCTGGTAAAGGCTTTCGACGTAATGGTGCCGCACTTGCCACATTAGTTGGGGTGGCATCGTCCACTCCAAGGGTTGATACAAAGGGCGATTCATAAATTGTCGGCGTTATAAACGGCTCGTATTGGGGCTTGGAATCTATGATCTGTTGGCGCACTTCCCGCCATGTATCAAGAAGGCCCATATTCGTCCCCATTACTTCTAGTTTTGTCCGACTCGATGGCGGCGTGTTCTAATCGTTCCCGCGCCATAGCCGCATCTACTTCGAGCTTGGCCGCTCCTGCTTCGGTTTCGGCGGCTATTTTTGCAGCAACGGTTTCCATCTGGGCGGCAATCTTTTCACGTTCGATAGCCAGCTTCTGATCCATTTCGGCAATCTTCAGATCGAACTCACGCATCTTTTGTTGATGCTCGAGTGTTAGCTTTTCGCGTTGTGCTTCCAGCTTTCCGTTCTCGATCATAATCTGACCCTGCATGAACGTTTCGTTGGCATCTGGTTTGGGCGGCGGTATATCGGAACCGTCTGGCGCTGGCATCGTGAAATACTTGTTAGGATCTACTCCGCCTTCCTTCGCCAGATCAGCCAGTGAATTGAAGACGTTTTCTCTGCTTACAATTGAGCCTTGGCCAAAGCCCATATTTGCCGCTAACTCTTTTTGTGCTGCCAAAATAGAACTGAGGGCAGCTATACGCTTTTCGTCGTTTCCGTGACCCAGTCCGACTTTGACGGTCACGTCATATTGGTGTGACCAATTGCGCGGGTCCATCGGAACCCACTGGCCTTTAATTCTGATGATCCGTTCCTTGTTTTGGTGTGTGAGTACCTGTTTCAATATCAGTTTAAAAAGATTTTTTACCCCACCATCCGCAAATAAACGGCCTATCATCTCGATACGCTGTTGCGCCATCGAGAGCATAAGTTTGGCGCCCGTTGCCGTTTGATTGGGGTTCAACTGATCCTGAGCTAACCCTTGTGAATGTTTAGTGACGCCGGTTCGAACTTCTTTGACCTCATCAGCGTATCTGAGTCCCTCAAGGATTTGACCGCCAATAGGTTGCGTGGTCATCTCCCTGATCATTCCAGGCTGTTTAACTCGTACAACGCCGCCAGGTCTGGAATTAAGGGCGTCTTCAAGGTTAACCATGCCCTCGACAACTTCTACTCGATGGTTCGATTGTACGTAAACGTTATCTAGGTAGTTACGCCAAAGGCTGGTTTTGATCTCCTGAATTTCAAATAGCTGATCGGCCAATGACATGCCAAAGAACCTGTGCGGCATAGGTATTGGAATTAACGTCGCAAAAGGTGGACCGTCGACTTCTTCCTCATCCAGAATTGTATGTGCGCCTGTGCCACCCGCTAAAACGCGAACCCATTCAGCTATACCGTCGCCGTTGCGGTCACACTTTATATAGCAATCGTAGAGCCAGAGTTCTCTGCGTGTTGGATCGAAAGCGTCTCCACCATTGTGGCTGCTTCCGAAGTCGGAATCGTCCAGCTGTTCTCTTAACAGCTTTTCGGTTGTGAGGTCTTCTTCATCCAATGAGGGTATTTCGTCAACTTGCCGTTTTGAATACCCCATAGCGATCAAATCGCTGGCCGTATACCTCGAACGATGGGCTACGAAATTTGCTTCTTCCAGAGTTCTTGCTCTGCGCTCTATATAAAAGTCTTCGGGGGCTACCGTTTCAACCTTTACCCGACCTTCATTCTTTGTTCGTCGGATTTTAAGGGAGTGTGTTGAAGCGGGAGCAACTTCAGCCTCGATGGCCAACCCCAGCCCATCAGTGGCATCTACTTCATGCTCAACCGCTTCAACCTCTGGGTCCGCCAGAAGGAGGACCATTTCGTCGTCGGTTAAACCTTCGTAAGTTTCGGTGGTTACATCAGTTTTTTCTTCAAAGAAAACCTTGAAGCATCCAAAGCCGCTAAGGAGCGCATCCTTGAAGGCTTCGTGCATCAATTTTATGCCGTCGTTATCCTTCAAAAATATATGGTTGCAGTACTGGGTGACTTGATCAGCTGCCGCTTCGTCTTCGGGGCCGACAGGGTCGAACTCAACAACTTCAGTTGAGCTGGTAAACGGTTTAAGCAATGACGGCAGCATGGACTCGATGGTGTCCATAAGGTCGGTAGAGATGACCCTGGAGCGCCCCTCGACCTCCGTACCCATTGGGTAGCCCAGATAATACTCAAGGGCTTTCTCCCGCCGGCGCATAAGCTCACCGCCGTAAAAACCAGCGGAGGTCCGTAGACCGTCAGCAATGATTGATTTTAATGCTTCTTTCGAAACCTTCTTAGATCGTGCCAATTTATGAAGCCATCTCAGCAGCTTTTATCGCTGCATCTTTTGAATAAGGTCCAGAATCAACCATTTCGCCGTCCTCGTTCGCCAAACCCCACTTCCCGAACATGATGTGCTTCGGTACGAGTTGGCCGTTGGGTTCGCCTTCAACGCTAATTGAACCAATTGGATTGGTGATGCGTTCAACTTTCTTTTCAAGGACGGTTAACCGCTCCAGCATTTCTTTGCTTAAAACTTCTAGTCTAATACTCATTGGGACTGCCTTTCTTTTGGGGAGTACAACAGGCCAACGCCACTGAGTGCGACACCGCCTTTTAAAATAGCTTTACGCATTTCGGGGGTTATTTTGAGGGACCAGACTTCTTGAGGACCACCTGTTTCTAAAACCATTTCGTAAGTGTCTGGATCAGAAACAACCTTTGCTTTTGCTTCTGCTTTTGAATACCCGCCACCAAGCGAATTTCCCGTAGTCTTGTTTGTTATTGAATAAACTTCTGGGCCTGTATCGATTTCTTTAACTTGAACCTTCTCACCGTACTTTTTGGCAAACTTGTTGGCGGCCTTGACCATCATCGTGTCATAAATGGCCTTCTTGCCCTCGCCGCCCACTTTAAGCTCCATGCCAGAAATGCTTTTTATCTTTTGGTCTTCTGCACCTGCCACCGACAATTTTTCATATTTTGCATTTACAAGTTTTTTAGCGGCTTCTTTGCCTATGTGATCTCCAATTTTCTCTGCTGGAACATTTGATTTAAAAAGTACTGATGATCCAGCTTTGTCATAGGCAATTAAAGTTTGTGAACTCTCATTCCACATTACTCGATCAACGAGTTTGCTCAGATCATATCGGTCGATCTGCATCTGGCCTGACGTCCAGGCAATGCGTTGGTGGTCGGTCTCAGCTGCCTCCCTGATCATCCGTCTGAATGTCAGGTCGGGCCAGTTCTTCTTGAAAGGTGCGTCTGGAACCCGATCATCACGAACCGCAGAATTATCTCTAATTCTTCCTCGCGCCACAACAATAGCTTGATCTGCATTTCCTGCAATTTCTGACCCAACATTTGTAATAAATTCACCATTTGCATCACGCACTTCATAAAGAACATAATCAGAAGGGGCAGAGATTCCTTCCGTTGCGTCTATTACTTGGAATGGTTCAGCAAAGCGTTTATCTGGTGTTTTATACCCCTCCGCTTTGCCTTGCTGGTGCCACTTGGACTGAACCTCCTGTAGAAACAAGGTTCTGTCACCATCAATATTGCGGGTATCGAAACGGGCATGGGCTACAACATTTTTCTCTGGCCAGTGGGGGTCAACGTAATCCTGCCCCGCCGTTCCAGCTTCTCCACTGAACTCTGCGCGTTCGATTGCCACCATTTCTTCACTTTCGGCGTCAGTAAGATTCCGCCGCGCTGCAATATTGGTCAACTCCTCATATCTTTGTGTGGTAGTAGCCGCGCCCGTTTTGGCGGGTAACGTCAGCAATGTCTCGCGGTAGTTGGTGCCGCCGGGAATATTGAGACTGGAATCGGCATATTTTACAAAACCGCCAGAACCAGGTGGCCCCCCTCCTGTGCGTTCCAGAAGTTCCTCCAGGGGCATTTGTTGTGCGCTTTCAACCAGTTCATCAAACAGCTGTTGTTCAGCCACTTCCTTAGTATCGTGAAGCCTGAGTACGCCCCCATAATCATGCATGGGTTCCCCATATAGCGACGTTACCCATCCCCCTTCTTCGGGATCGAACATAATTTCAAACTCGTCCATATCCTGACGAGCGGACTCTTCATGAAGAGCCGTATAATCTTCGGGGTCCGTGCCGCCTCTGGTAACGTCCTCGATCTCAAGCGGGTTCTCTTCGTACTGGGCCAACAGCCCTGATTTGGTTACCGTACCTCCTGCACCCAGCAATCCCTGAATGCCAGACCATTCGAGTTCGTCGGCTCCTACGCCGCCAGGATACTTTCTAAAGTGTGCAGCTGCCTGATCTGCCGTCATTTTCTCTTGCGGCATGGCTTCGATAGCTGGTTTCAAACGCGACTGATAAACAGGCCCGATTTCATCAACCATCGGCGGACCTAGATTATGACCAATTCCAGGTCGCGTACCGCCCATTCCCAAGGCAGCACCTTTAGGAGCCAGTAGCCCTCCAGCTGCATAACCCAGACCAGCTACGTTCAAACCAACGTCTCTGGTAACGTCATCTGGTGTCCAGTGTCCGCCCTTTAAAGCATGACCAGGTGTGACGGCCCCTTTTGCGAAACTGTGCAGGATTTCAGGAGCGGTCCAGTCGCTCCAGTCGATCGGACCTTCACCTAACGCGCCTTTCGGATAGGGCAGTAATCCCAAACGCCTGACCTTGGGGTCCATACCGAATACTTGTTGCGCCCTCTGGCCAGTGGTCTTCGGGAAACTGTAGGCCCCTGGCCTGTGCGGCCCCCTGATCTCAGGTTGCGGCGGCGCCCAGCCATCGTAATGGGTATATGCCTTGGGTATGCGATAGTCTGGTTTTGACCTGGGGTCAGTGGGTAAAATCCAGTCGAGTAATCCAGCCACTAGAGAGCGCCTTTCGTTAGGGTATTAAAAAACCCCGCGTCAAGGCGGGGTTCCTAGTAGGGATGGCAAAGGCGATTTTATTGGCGCTTGCCCAACAACCCTTTTGAAGTCTGGGGCTTCCCAGAATCGGGTGTTTGTGTTGATGTCCCATCCTCTTCGGATGAATCCATCCTCGACTTTAGAGATTCTCGGACCGAGGCTGGTGAGAATCTCACGGGTCCGCGCTTGAAGATGGGGTCGTTTTCCTCCAAGGGCCTTAAAATAACTTTGCCCATATTTATCAACACTCCAGTCATTGGCAGCATAGAAGCCGTCCGCCTTACCGTAAGCCAGATCGATTGTTCCAGGGAACACTTCTTCAACGCTCTTGATGATATTATCCCGAAAAACCTTTGCCGGCAAGCCCAGATAGTTACTGAACCACGCCCCTTTGTAATCCCCGATGGGGACGAGGTCCGTTGTCCCGAAATTCTTCTCCATAACCCGATACAGGTCGGTGGTTTCTTTCGCGCTCAAGGGACGCCCGATATTCATTGAAAAGAAGTTCTGGTCTTTCAGTGGTATATTTTTTTTATAGTAGGGCGCAGTAAAAGCCGCTGCATCCTGTCTCTTCAAGAGAGCATGGGTCAACTCAGCCGCTTCCATAAGTTCACGGCTTGCCGCGTCCATTTGTCCAAAGGCTCCGGCCTCTTGACCAATAGCTGAAGCGCTGACAGTGGCGGGATTGACACCACCCTTGAAAGCCCCGCCTACTGGTTCTCCCGGTTTAGTAATAAGACCGAAAGCGGCATCTATAATATCCCGACCGGCATTGTCCTGAAGAACCGCCTGTATTTCATCGTGAAATTCAAGCTTTTCCTGGTAAGGGCGGCCCAACATTCTTGAACCAGTCGTTGCCCCCTGCACGGTTTCATGCACGGCTTGAGCCACCTGGCTGTCCAGAACATTCCTGAGATCGGTGGCCGCTTCACTTGGCGATCTACCGGCCTCACGCATCCTTAACGTATGCCAAACCGCCGCCTGGGCCATATCGACAGTCCACGGCAAGTCAGCGTCTTTGTTTAATATCTTGGTTGCGTCAGACGCTACCAGTCGGGCAAAGTTGTGCTGGCCGATGGTCGGGGTTCCCGAATAATCTTTGCCGTATCCCAGACCCCTCATGTTCCATATATCATTGACAACGGCGATGGTTTTGTCCCAAGGGGTCATATCAGCATAACGTCCGAAGGATTCCATGAAAGGGCCATGCTTCGGGCCTAAAGTCTCGACAGCGCTGCCCCCAGTTTCAAAAGTCTCCTGAATACGTGGCGACATGACATTGGGGTATTTCCCAGTGACAATTGGGAGACCCGCCATAAATTGATTAAGCGCCTTGGTAGAATACTGAACGTTACCCGCCCAAGGCGTCGTTGTACTCGTCTGCGACAGGGTTGCCGCGTATGGGTTGATAGCCCTTGGATCGGCCATTCGTTGTTTTAGAGTCTCTCCTCCTATGGGATAAAAGTATCTTCCTTTCGCTCCCTGCCGCGCTAGCGCTGCATAGTCGGCGGCGGTTCCCGCTACAGTCTTTCCAGGGGGTGGTGTGACAACGCCTTTCGTTCCAAGTAACGGTGGGGGTAGAACACCTTCGCCAGCTTTCTCATGAAGCCTGTATAACAATCCTTTCGATAGTCCAGATTCAGCTGCCGCTGCATCTATATTCGCGTTCCACTTGGCCTCGTTTGCTCGCATGGCAAGCTGGCCTCTTGTGGGAGTGCCGCCGCTCATGCCCAAGTTAGGTTGGGATGCCCAACCGCCCTTTCCCAGTGTACGAGGACCAACCAGCAACCCGCCGCCCAATCCCAGACCAAGAGCATTAAAGGCAACGTCTCTGGTGACCTCATCGGGGGTCCAGTAGCCCCCCTGTGAAGCATGACCAGGCGTGACAAACCCCTTGGCCATACTGTGAAGCCAGTAAGGCGCGGTCCAGTCGGTCAAGTCGAATGGGCCTTCCTGACCCTCTCCAAATCCCTTAAAATATGGAAGCACCGACATGCGGCCATAAGGGGCTTTAACAGGGTCGTATCTTGGTAAGTCGGGGTCCATACCAAACACGCTTTGAGCGCGTTGAGCGACAGTATTTCGGGGCTTATAGGATACGCGGATCTCCGGCTGCGCGACCCAGCCGTCATAATGTGTATAAGCCTTATTTGGTAAGACCCGATCCAGTAATCCTGCCATTATTCATCTTCAAGTTGGTTTGGATCGATCAAACGATGGCCACAGCGGCTGCACGTAAGAAACCGATCTCCCCTGATTAAACTGAGCTTGTGCCAAAATACGGAACACCAAAGGCGCTTACCGAACTCACACAAACTGTTGAGAATTTGGGTACTCAATCTTCTGATCCCAGGGTTTCCGATAAGACCCGAATTTCGACATGCCTTCCCGATAACCAATTGCCAGATAACGAAACGCATCGGCAAAATGGGAATCCGTCGAATGCAGCGGCAAGCCACTACTCTCCTTAACGCGATAGTGCCGAAGGGCTTTTAAACCTTCGGCACAATTCTCTGCATCGAACCAGCATCGGGGCAATAGCGCCCGAACTGCTTCAATACCTTCCGCAACTTTTCGCATTGGCACGATTGTAGGCAGTAGTCCAAGTTGTCTTAATATATCTGACCTACGTTGTGCTGTTGCACCCATGATGCGGCTGTCTGTATCGTGAGGCAGTAAATGATCCCCATACGAATACCCTTTATCAAAAGAACGTTGCTGAAGCACTTGGGTATAATGTGCCAAGCCTTCGCCGCTGCTTTGATAACAATCTATAAGCCTGATTTGGCTCGATGGCGTTTCCTGCCAGAACCAGATTGAAGTCATATCCGCAACACCTAAATCCCATGCCGTATTTACCAGCATGGTTTCATCGTAAGTCACGCTGCCTATTCGCTCTTCGGCTTCTGCTTTATTTAACTGGTCGGCATAGTAGGCGCC
>Ga0208449_1001397_pt1 | contig 13009 bp, 12 predicted proteins | sample MalvireepMed_s17_FD_184247 | JGI IMG/M metagenome (GOLD analysis project Ga0208449, IMG submission 184247) | Marine viral communities from the Global Malaspina Expedition - Malaspina viral metaG DeepMed_s17 (SPAdes) (version 2) | ecosystem: Environmental > Aquatic > Marine > Oceanic | place...
GTTCTTAAAAAGTACCCAGGAACCATCTACATAAAAATCATAGTCATCACCCACACCAACATAAATAGCCCGACATTCCTTGTGGGTTGTATTGGTATTTGTAATGGATGTTGTTGTTGCTGCCGGGGTTACAGCTTTTTGTATTGAATAATCTCTCCAGATTGCCATCTTTTCTCCTAATTTTGAGTCGCACTAAGGCGTGACTACCGTGACTGCACGTTTTTTAATATGCGAAGTTTACGCACTAATGTGCGTATATGTCCAATGAGAGAGGGGGAGATTAAGGCTGTCGCGCAAGTTTCAAGTCATTGAAATGACGATTAAACCGTTTACTATGTAGTATTCGCAATCTAACTTGCTCATATTCCTGCTTTTGCACGTCATCAAGTTTTACCCATTCAGCATAATACACCTGCGCTGCTGCTTCAGGAGTCAAACCAGGGGTTGTAAGACTTACCCAAAATCGTCTATTGGGTATATCCTTAAATTTTTCTTCTCGCTTAAATCTGTCTCTCAAACGGCCCTGGGTGGGCCTATCAAATTGTCTAATATAATCATTAACGGCTGATCGGGTTGCCATACCATTAAAATGTTGCGTCACAATTTCTGTAAGCCCTCTGTTTTGTTGTAGATTAATTGCATTGGTATCTTTTCTTATTTTTTCAACTTCTCTATATACAGATGGACGAGGTGTGCGTTTCCAATATTTGCGTCCAAATGGAGCATCTGCTACTAGCATCTTCATAGTTTTATCTTGTTCATCTTCTGGTAATTCATCAAATAACATCTTATATCCTGCACCTGCTACATCAGTATAAATATTGCCATAAGTCGCATATTGCTGTAAAGAATATTGTAAACGCATTGGGCTGATAATAGGCATTTTTTCTCCTATATCTACAAAAAACGGATGTGTATCAGGCGTAAATTCTAAACCTCTATCTCCTTTAGCTAAATCAGGTCCTTTCCAAATATCTTCTTCTCTCCAAAAATCTTTATTTAACATATAGCCGAAAATCGCATCTACAGTTGGTGGTAAGGATTTAATATCTACGGGTGAAAAATCTCTTGCTGCCATACTCATCATCTCATATAATTCTTCAGGTGGTTGTTCTTTGTCAAGATACCTTGCCATTAATGATTCAAACCCAGTAGCGAACACACGTTGTCCCTGATCTTTCGGGATTCTTAGATAATAATATCGTTTATTACCCTCATCATCTATCTCATACATTGGTGTTGTAATAATCCAATTTGCAACTTTATCTCTTGTGGAAATTGAATTATAGGCTTCTTCATTAACGTGTCGATTTGCCAGATAAAGACCAGTGCTTAAAGCACCAACCTGTGATACTTTCCACGAAAATAATCCTGGGTCATTTTTAGCTGCCCTGACAATACCTCGCGTTCCTTGCGTTGCTGCATTCAAATATGGAACACCCACATCCACAGCTTTAATCATTGATCCACCTTGGCTAAAGTCCAAATAATTTCTTGCGATCCAGGTTGATTCTATATTTGATTTCCCATTTTTCAATGCACGTTCACGCAATGCAAGCCGTGTCCAAAGCTCTGCTGACTCGCCAAAATAACCCAATGCCTTACCCAATGATTCCAGTGGACCCGTAAATGCAAATGATCGTCCTTGGTGTGTCATAAAATTCATACCACCACCTTCTAAAATATAATCCGCATATCGTCCTTTACGCTTAAATGCGTCTATTGCTACCGCACCTAAATCTTTGCCTATCTCGCCAAGAAATTTGGGTGCAAAAGAACTGTATTCTTTGGTCGTTAAGAATATGTGGGCTATGTCTCTTGGTAGATTTGTTAAAGCAAATTCAGGATTATATCCAGTAGCCATAGGACGTAAAATATTGGCGCCAAGAAACCAACCAGCAATATTCGCATTCTCAGTTTGTGGGCGTCCGCCTTGAGCAATCCATTCTCTTGCCATATCATTTCGCATATAAAATTCTTTGACTTCACCACCTATGCGAACTGGCATATTTGTATATCCTGGTGGTGGTGGCTTATATGTGGGACTTCCTTGAAATATCGGTTCACCTTTGAGAACAATACCGTTATCTGGTACTTTATTCGCCACATCATATAATGCTCGATTTGCTTTATTCCTTGAAATTCTCGCATCTGTAATTGCGACTACTCGGCCTAACAATAATTGTGAATCCATTGTAGGTAAGGACTCCATACCTTCCTTTAGATTCTTAATACCACTTTCACGAAGCGATACAGTCTCACCACCAATTTTATAGGTTATTTCAGGATTGATTTTATCAAGCCATACAGTAGGTTCGTATTCATATTTTAATAACTGTTCATAAGACTGGGGAGTAATGACTTCTTCTTTCACTAATCTCCCAAGTTCTGATCGCATTATTTCAAAATAAGTTTCAGCTCGTATATCAAGTTTGTCGTGAATGTTTTTAGGCACATAATCAAGATAGCGTGCTGCGTCACCACGAATAACACCCGCACCAGGATTATACTCAGGTTTGTAACCTTCAATAGCTATAACACGTCTAGCACGAATTATTCTATCAAGCATTTTTTGTTCCGTCTTTTTTAATCCACCATATATACGATCACTATATCCTTTATATAAATGTGCTGCCCTTGCGGAAGTACCAGCCATCGTGTCTTTATATATCACAGCACGCTTACCAATATCCCCAGCATTATCAAGTAATTGTTTTTTTACATTACCCGCTACATCAACGGTCATAGTTACCATTTTCTCTTTAACTTTTTGAAATGATGTTTTTTTCATTGAAGATGCTTCGATATCAGCGAGATCCATTTGAATCTCCATTCTTTCAGCACCTGGGGTTTTTACGTCTTTTAGATTACTGGGTAATTGTGTAACTGCATCAAAATGCGCTTTTTGATTACTTGGCTTTGCTGCTTCCCTAGGGTCTTTAGGCATAATCGTAAATACTTCTATCTCTGGTAGATTGCCTTCTTTGATTTGCTCACGGGTTTTTGTAATAATTTTTGTTGCGGTATCAGGATGCCCTTCAATAAAATCAACTATTTCTTTGGCTTTTGTTTCAGCAACAAATTTTTCTAGGTTGCGGGGCATTACTTTTACACCCATTACATTGGGTGGTGGTGGTGCTTCAGTCTTAATCGCACCTCTTTGCCATAGACCTACTGGTAAAGCCAATCCAAGAACGTGAAAGAGTGGTTGATTAGCAATCTTACGCCACGCTTCTGATTTCTGTTTTCTTACTTGTCGTGTACCAAAATCAGGATTGACCGCAGTAATCCAATTAGAATACACTTCAGTATAAAAATCAGCTATTCCTTTTGCTGTCCTGGTATAATTTCCAGTAGCCACATCATCCATAATGCTGGCTGTAATATGTGGTCCTATCACCGCCAACGTAGCTAATTCTTTAGTTATATTAACTGGTGCTGTAATAGCAGTTTCTACTACACCTTTGGTTTCCACAGGAGCCAATGCTGTCATTAATGGTTCTGCTATTTCATCATAACTATATTTGTTTTGCTCCCACAGTTCTCTATGCTCTTTCCAATCAATGTCCCCTTTATACAATGATTCTTGTAATTGTTTACCTAATTCATCCTGATGTCGAAATCTTTTATAAGTTTCGCCAAAGCCTTCAAATACAGAAGCTAAAGGCTCCTGTATTTCAGGGTCAAATTGTTCTAGCTTATATTTTTTGATACTAGTTGGAAGACTTCTTGGTATAGGTAATCCGGCAGCAGGACTAACTTGTGGGGGTGGCTGATAAGTACCCGAAATAACGGAAGACGCTGGAACAGGTTGTTGGGTTACAGGCGTTGGTGGTTGCGTTACATCTGTAGCTTCAGGGCTAATTCCTGGTTTAGTTACAGTAGTTAATGGTTCTGCAACTTGTGTATCAAATACACCGGGTACTTGCAGCGGTGGAGATTTATGAAAAGGTGGGACGTTCTCTATAACATCAGGTAATGAATCAATATCAGGTTGTATTTGAGTGAAAAAGGATTCAAATGTTGCGCCTATAGACGCATTATGCTTACCTGATAATTGTCGATATAAAAGTTCTGTTATTTGTGGGTTGTCTTTTAAGGATTGTAAAAACCTATCATAGGTTGATATGCCTGGCACTTCATACTTAACCGACAAATCATATAATAATCGTAAACGCTCACTCAATGTTTTACCTGTTACTTAAAGGCCTCTTTGGTTTGCCGATCTAGATCGTCATCGCTATCAGTATCATCAACACCCATCGGTTGCTTATACATTATATCCCAAGGATCTTCCATCCGGCTTTTTAATCGCGAACTTAGATCAACCCACTCCTTAGTAATATCCTGTCCAGCTATAATATCTTCTGTTGGAATGGCAGTTTTAGCAACATATCGAAAACCCTCCGAAGTAGGAATAGTCTCAATAGAAACAAACTGCGAAGCAATTTTTTCCTTCTTCTCATTGAGTTTCTCATAACGATATTGTTTTATCTTACGCTCGTATGGTGTGTAAGTCGATAATTCCTTTGCTGTGATTGATTCACCTGTGTCGGTGACATACTGCGCTCCTCTACTACTAACAGATATTATTTCATTCGTACCAGGCTTAATATATAAAGCAGGCGCTCTCGATGTTGGTGGCCTTGGTGGTGCTGGCGTGACTGCTGATACTGTTGATGTTGGTCCAAGAAACTGAAATGGAGTACCCTTTAAGCCACCAGCTTCAGCAGAAACTTTTCCTTCAATAGCTTTAACAGAAATACGATCACCTGGTCGATGTCTTATATTATTGTATGTGAAAGGTTTGTTGCCTGTAAGTTCAAAAGTGTGATATTCTTCTTCAGGTGCTTCAACCTTCTCCGGCTTGGCAACAACCGCACCAGTCATCTGACCCTTGTATTTGTCACTCATAGTCGCTCTCATATCAGGCGTAATGGAATCGCCTCCAGTATTAAGAAAGAGTATATCTCTAGTTATTTCAGCATATAAATCTGGGGCAGATTCTTTGTTCACACTCCTTTGGAACACCGTTAAATGGCTCGCCAACTTCTCATTCTCAGTCTCTCCCACCTTTTGCTGTTGCATCGCACGGTACATACCCATCTGAATACCTTGATTGATGCCTTGGGCAAACCCTATGCCAATCGCACCAACCCCTGGTGCTTTCTGTCGTTTTTTTCTTGCTGCCCTGACAAGAGGACTTTGTGATATATCCTGCCGTGCCATTATATGCTCCTAAACTCTACATCAACTTTAGAATAGTCCACCAGGTAGTAACCTGCATCACTCATCACCGAAGCGTATGGCACTTCTTGTGCCATCACTCCCTGGTAAGTATTGTGGCTATCCCATAAATAATTGAACTGGTAAATGTTGATACCACTGGGTGATTGACCAACAGGTACGATATTCTGCTTCAATCGCCTGTCACTCACTTTAGAACCAAGCACTATTCCTGCTCCCGTACCAACGCCCTGACCAACTCCAACCAACATTTGCTGCCACCAAGGCATCTGTTCTGGCATACCTGCTATTTCAGCCATACCCAACTCTCTTCTCAGTTCCAGTTCTGATCTACCAAAATCCAGTTGCCCCATACCCAGTTCTCTTCGCAATGCCAGTTCCGCCTGTTGCATACCAACCCCGCTTTCAAACTCAGCTTCGCGCTGTGCTTGTGTTGATAAAAACTGATACATCTGCTTTTCCATTCCCTCTTCCTGCAAACCTATCTGTTCAAGGGACATATCAGTACCGATCTCAAATTGTTTAGCACCAGTTAGATGTGCGATACGTCTTTGCTCTATATTGCTGGTAATATCCAGAAGTTGCCGTGTACTGGTTTCCGCAAGACGTTCCTCGAATCCTTCAGGGACCTCTCCGCCAGTAGCAAGGATGGAATCCTCGATCCGGCGCTGAAGCTGACCACGCATCCGTGACGACATCCGCTGTGCCAGCGCCTTTTCCTCTGCGGAGCCTTCTTCTATAAGTTTTTCATATTCAGCAAAACGTGTTTCAAAATCCGCAACCCGCCCGGCACGCTCTTCCTCGGCCTGCCTGATCCGTACATTGGAAGCATACGCTTCCTCGGAAGATGCCCACAGGTTCCCGGCTGAGTCCATCCACTTGTCACCTACCTGCTCTGGTGCATTAGGATCAGTTTCTTCGGGTGTTACATCTTCAGGGGGTGTATATGCCGTAAATTCCTGCCATAAGGCTTCTCCTTGTTCAGCAGATAATTGCTTGTATGTAAAAAAAGTTTGATTCTTTTCAGTTTTTAACCATTCCTGAAAACCTGGAACATTTTCATATGGCTTCCACCAATCAGACGCACTAGGATCGCTGGGTGGTGGTGGTGGTGGCGGTGTTGGTAATGTTACATCAGAAGCCTGTCCACCTGGTACACTCCCTTTCGCATATTGGTATTTACTAAATCCTTCGTCTGGCATATCTTATCCTTTCACAGTAAATGTGTTTTTACTAAATAATTTCCCTGCCCTTATTGCTTCAGCAAACAACCATTCACCGAAATTTTTGACCGCAAAATAATGTTTACCGTTATACAGGCAGACTCCTATATCTCCATCCTGGCCTTCGCCACTGTGGAATAAACCCTGTTTTATCGTAGCAATCTTATTCTGTTTCTGATTGCGTACTTGTGCTAGATCGTTGTAACTGACTTCAGGCATTATGGTGTATGTCCCATCATTGTGTATTCCACGATCACATCGTCCAAAACAAAATCTTGTCCGGCACAGGTAAACTTCAACTCTAGCGTTTTACCTACTAAATTAATAAAGTTACCTACATTGGTTAATGCTGCCTTCGCAGGGAACTCAGAACTAAATGTCTTGGCTGCTGATCCAGAGCCATCAAGATAACAAATGACTGTTAATGCGTCTGCTGCTTCATCGTCTGTTTTGTAAGTAACATAAATTCTACCAAATCGCTTCTTTACGTCAGGAGCGCCGAAATCAAATTGCTTGGTCTTGATTGTAGCGGTTTCTGTATTATCAGCCCCACTATCATTCATTTTCTTCACTTTTTTACCCGTATTCTCAGCATACAGGCCATTCATATCACTGCCCATTACCAGGTTCGTTTTTTGGATATTCTTGTCAAGTGTCATTTGTGACCAGCTACGATAATCAAAATTGTAAATCCAGAAATTCACATCATTACTATCAGCATCAGGAAGCACTATTAATTCATTCTTCTTTGGAGCATAAGCCATTGATGGGCCATCCAGAGTCAATGCCTGCCAGGTAGCTCTTATTGGCATAGTCAATTCAATCACTTCCTGTGGCGTAACAAGTGATACCTGACGCTCATCAGCACAGACAACTCCATATCGCGTAGGCACTGCAAGATGTTTGTTTGCACATCCCACACCACGATGATGTCTTTCCGTGTACCAGTTCATCTCATTCCCGGCTGATACATTATATATATAAATATTGCGCTCTTTTAAGACATATAACCGCCCGTCTAATGATTGCAATCCAATGATTTCATCACCATCGTTCTTCCCAAAATCCTTAAAATGACGTGGATCTATTTCATCCGGCTTATATATTGGTGTATAATACACTCGACTTCTTTCCCGTACCGTCTGCTGATTCTCATCTTCTGTATCTACATTCCCGTAAAACACCCGATTGGCAATAACCGCAGAACAATTCCATCTAATAGGTGGTATTACCTGACCAGCATATCTTCCTGTAAAAGAGTGATAGGTATACCCTTTCATTCCATCATTAGGTATATACCAAGTAGCCATTTTATTAGCGTCCGCAGGACTGCCGTGAGCATATCTGGCTGCTGGGGTGGTATCATATCTAGCCCTATAATCCATAGCATTTTCCACTAAACCAATCAGAGTGGGAAACTTACTGGCAACAGCAGATACAAGAGTATCATTTGTAGACAATTCAGTAGTAATACTAGCACTATCAGTGGTATTGGCTGTTGTAGCAAAAACAACATCACCCACAGCATAATTTGCCCACTGACTGCTGGCAGTATCGTGCCACGCATCCTGATCGCCACCATTAAGAACAAAATTCTGCGGTCTTGCTGGATCTCCTAATGACCAAGAAGGGCAAGCTAACCAGCAACCCAGGTTTCTGTCTTTTGCTGCTATATCTGATGGTATTGTATCTACTGACATATTGCTCTCCTAAGATGCTGACGCAAACATAGCCGTTCCAGGTGGAGTACCTAATCTCTTGGCTCTGTAATCATCAGCCCATCCAGTATTGGCGTCCAAATGCACTATCTGATACCAGTCCACATCCCCTTTGGGATTCCAATAAATATTCATACCTGTAATTCTTTTATCAACTGTGGCTGTATTCCATATAACTTGAATACCGGGACAATATGCGCCAGAACCAGTTATATTCTCTCTGGGACGAACACCAATAGTACCATCTTCAGCTCTACCAAGTGCTGACTCTTGTATATAATCATATACATAGGTTGCCGTATAAAGATCGCCATCACTAAAAGTATCTGCACCAACATCATCAGCTAATACATCTGAACTGCTTGAATAATGGATATACAAACCAACATCAACTGTACTGTCATCTACTTCAGTATTGCGATCCCACGCACTTCTCATAGAAATAACCACTGGCGGTAAAAGTTCTGTGGATGTTCTGTGCCAGGTATTAAGCGCTACGGCGGGGCTAGGAGCTTTGAATCGCTCTGGTTCATTGTATGACATAGAAATTCCACCCAGTTTTACACCCTGTCCAAACCTATCTCTATTGATATATCCATACCATTGACTTGCATTATTGGCGTTTGCAAAGTTCCCGTCTGAAACTCTTAACACTTCATTTTGCACCACCATATCAAGATTCGGATCATTGGTTTTACTGGTCCATACTGTTTCATCAAATATCTCCGCCCAGCTCCCACTTGTACCATCATCTTCATCGTAGCGGTTTAATGTCCTGTCATTATCACCATTTTTCCGATACAGGATAAACCAGTTAGTAGAATTTTCAACAGGAGTGCCAGCCTTATCCCATTCAGTCCTGTAAGTAAACAATCCCTGACCTTTCAAATTATCATTAGTATAAACAGCAGCGTCATCTGCTGCGCCCTTGACTTTTTCAAGACGACCCAATTTCATATTATCAACTTCATCTAATTGCTGAAACTGGTTCTCCCGCATATCAAGTGGTGACGGGAATGTCACCAGTCCGCCACTGAAGTCCGCTATTGATTGTCTCTGTTTAGGTCTTGACATTAGAAATCGTTGTAATCCACGTTAAATGATTGCTCGCCAGACTTCTTATGTCCAAACTCAATGGCACGCTGTTTCAGCCTTTGCCACTGTGCCTGGAAGTATCCCGCCTGGTCAAAGTTCTTCGTCATCTCAGAAATCTTGGACGCTGCATAATAGACAAGAGCATCGTGATATTGCTTGTCCACATCAGGAGTGGTCCCATCACTCGACATTATAGCTGGCCTTGGAACATAATAGATTTTCACCGCCGTGCTTGCAGCGGGAACTGGGTAAAACCCGATCTTGGAATCACCAGTCACATAATACACTGAAGTGCCACGTCGTCTTTTGAAATCACTTCTAAAACCCATCTTATTTCTCCTATGCAGTCACGACAAATATCTGCCCATCAGTTGTAAAAAACTGAGTACCTGTTGTTCTCGTAGTTGTATTGATTGTGGGAACTTCATTCATCCCTACCCTGTCGATCTGGTAATTACCCATATCAACACGCTTAATTCTTACTATGGCAAGAGAAGTCACTGAACCAATACCTTCCTGTAACCATATATCCTTGATCAGATCATATCTGGCTGTATCCGCAGTTGTACCAGTGCTGAGTGTAGCGAATGTTTCCAGCATAGTCCCTTCATCTACCATAATCAGTTGCGCTTCATTCAAAAAATCGTTGATCAAAGCGTCAGGAAGTTTCTCCTGATCCATATTCCCGGTAATGCTGCGAACCTTGGATCTCATTTCTTTTAATGTCATACTTACCTCAATCTCGGTGTCTGCACACCCACAGCTTCTTCAGCAGCTTCCACCTGTGCTTCCAAGCCATAAAGAGTACGAACCTCATTCAACTTCGCTGCCACATCCCTTTCAGCCGTGGCCTTGTTCGCCATCATATTGACCTTGCTCATCGCCTTCGCCATTGCGCTCAATACGATTATATCATAATACTCAGTAGGTGCGTCCAAAGTCCCAGCATCCGTTGTCATCTCATCCGGCTTTCTCAAAAAGTAAAGTGTTGTGGAATTAGCAGACAATGCTGTAGCTGAAGTGCCTACAAATAAATATAAATTTTCACCAAACCAGTTGGCAGCGTAGGAACTGTCATAATTTGAATTTGCCAACATTGTATGGAGCTTGGTGTCTTCCACAAACGGGATCACCGTATCGTTTGCCATAACCCACTTCACGATCTTCATAATTTTTGTAGGGGCGTAATTCCCTGTGAGAGAAACAGTGGTAATTGCGTTTGCACTGGCGGTCACACTTACAGTCTGTGTGGTCCCGTACCAGATATTACTGATCACCGACAACCGCATTGCCACATCGAACTGGCTCATATTGATCCAGTAGTTCAGCTCCTCTTTGCCGAACTTGTTAGGAGCTACATCATCCAGGCGACTCTGTAAGTCGCTCCGTATCTGCTTTAGTGTAATATCAGATAAAGCCATTATACACTGTGCAGGTTGGCAAAGCGCTGGCTAATCGCGCCTATCCTGTTGTAAAAATCTGCCATTATTCCCTGTGCATCTCCATATTCTTCCACCTGTTTTTTGCCCTGTGCTGACGCATAATCAACTACTAAAGGTTCAAGAAATACTGGAAGATCACATTCCGTACCCGTAGTTGTTTGTGGGGATTTGATATACTGGACTTCAAAGGAATTGCTTTCATCTAAGGCAGCAATAGACAGTTCGATCTTACCATCTTTTATAGCCCAATATTTTTCAGAAGTTGTAAACATACTATTGTTCCCATCAGTCACCTGATCCAATACACTCGGGGGAACACGTTGTGCGGATGTAACACTTCCGCCAGATTCCTTAAATGATACTGAAATGATGCGTACCGCATCAGTAGGAATTGTCTGACCAGTATTACCGCCACCATTTGCCAGAGAAACTTCCACCAAAGGTAAAAGAGCATCATTGGGTACAAGAGAAACAACCTCATTCTGTCCATCAATAACCCATTGATTAATCATTGCATCAGTAGTAGGTGTAGTATCGCCTGATCCTAAACCCAATTTGACCCTGACCTGATCTTCTAATGTTCCTAAAGTTGCCATTTATTTCCTCATATTATCGCTTTGATGGAGTGGGTTTATACCGGGATTCTACCCCACGGTTTTCCCCCACTCCCCTCAAAGGAATATCAAAGCGTTTCATTAGCTTAGTAAAACCTAGACTTAGGAAGTAAAGTCGGTATTTTGGGTATAATATGCGATCGTCGCATAGTCTTCAGAGTTAAAGGTGGCTTTCGCCTGCCCATAAATCAGACCACCCGCAACACCAAGTTGATTACCATAGTCAAAGGTTTTTTCAACCCAGACAGGTTCGCCAGTTCTAGCATACAATCCAGCCTGTGCGCCCATAAACAGATTGACAGAATAGTGCAGGTTACTGCCACTTCCGCCAGTGTCGGCCTGAGAGATGTTTTCGTGTGCGTGAATAACCACGCCATCCCACACGCCTAGTGCGCCAGAGAAAAGAGGATTGTCTGAACCGCGAGATTGTGCTTCACGCTGTGCCTGTTGCCACTCAGAAAGTTGAGTGAGATCGTAAGCCACTTCAGGGTGGACGAGAAGAACATAATGATCTTTCCCTTCTACCCGAATTGGTCGCATACGAAGCTCAGTTGAACCTTCTGGGACTTGCGCCAACCGCTTCATTGCGGAAACATCCGCAAGAGAGATTGAGTCAGCAGAAGTCAAACTAGCAGCAGTACTGCTTTCGTTTGACCTTGCAGCCACAGTGGAAGAACCGTCATCGGCCCGAAAAGTTCTGGTTGGACTAGCAGCGAGACTTGTGAAAATGTCGGAATCAACTTTTTCAGCAAGCCAGGTCTTCAACACAGACATAGCTTCTTTCCGAAAATCGAAAAGAACTTTGCTGTTGTCAAAGCTACCAGTATCGCGTACAGCATTCCGTTTCATTGCAGTCGAAACGGTCTGACTGTAGGTACTCATAGCTTCTTCGTTGCCTTCAAGCGAATCATCACCAGAAACGCCAGACCCGGAAAGATTGGTCAAAAGACCAAATGTAACATCTTTCCCGGCAGAGCCTTCTAGATCGTGTTTCGCCTGAATCATCGAATCAGAGCCGTCACCCATAAACTTCTCGAAGTAGATTTCTTTCGCAGTTTCATAGTAGAGCTGTTTAGCCCATCTGGATACCTGTAAGCCACTTGCCCAGTTAGAATCAGCCATTATCTATACTCCTTTACTCACTGATTAAATCAACAATTCTGACCGCAATCGTAAACGCGCCAGCAGTCAATGCTGCAGTTGCGACTGTCATATCAAACGTATCAGCGGATGTACTATATCCTGCGCCACTATTAGTAGCGTCCTGATCATTAATAGACAGAGCAATCACATCATTGGCAGCACAGTTGGCTTTGCCGAAAGTACCGCAGTAGTCAATGTTACCAGTACCGAACTTGATAGTGGCAGAGCCACCAGAAGTAACGGACGTAGTAAAGACTACATAGCCTTCAGCAACAAACGAATTTGCTGGAATTGTGAATATTTCGTGAGCAGCAGCAGTAGAAACACTATCATCAACGGGCGTGACTTTTTTAGATACCCAATAGCCAAGACTCTCACCGGATTTACCGATGGGTTTCTGGGCTACTGTACTAGTAATATCAGTCATTGGTTTTCTACCTCTTGATTAATCCAGAGATTAGCCCATCGGCGTGTCTTGCAGGTGTTTCCAACGCTCATCCTCAGATAATCTGGACCAATCACGCTCT
>Ga0208449_1001403_pt1 | contig 12976 bp, 24 predicted proteins | sample MalvireepMed_s17_FD_184247 | JGI IMG/M metagenome (GOLD analysis project Ga0208449, IMG submission 184247) | Marine viral communities from the Global Malaspina Expedition - Malaspina viral metaG DeepMed_s17 (SPAdes) (version 2) | ecosystem: Environmental > Aquatic > Marine > Oceanic | place...
CGGTAAATTATTAACTAATTCTGTAATTTTTGGCACAAGAAAAGGGCTTAAAAGTGAACTTGCTAGAACGGCGATTATAGCTTCGTTCTTGAAAATATCCTTGCCCGTTCCTAAAACATTAGGACGAAATATTTTTCCTAATTGTTGACCATTTGCCATGTAAAATCTATATTATTTGATTGATATAAGGACGGATCTCGTTAAGTCGTTACTGACTAGGCACGACTTCACGAATATATGCGCCTTGCGCCCTCTCGGTTTTACGCTTAACATACGGCTTGTTATTTTTTAAGAAAATTTTGTAATTTAGATTATGATTTTTTGTAATGTGAATGTTTAGCGCGGCTATTGTGCCGAATTTTCTAAATCGACATTCTGGGCAACAAAATATTTTTAGTTTCATGTTATTTTACCAATTACCCCCGCGCCTTTAGTGGTATCACGATAATAAAAACTATGTTCGGGGATCATGTCCGCTTGTTGGTTTTTTTTTCGTTGTTCTTGCGGTAATAATTCCCATGCTTGCGCCCCTAACCATGATTCGAGAAAAACAATATCTGATTCTAGATTAAGCTTAAACGCGAAAATATGTTTAGCATTTGTTAACGCATTATTAGGCAAATTTTGCGGGCGGCTTGAAATTGAAATTACTGAAATCCCGCGCGGTCGCCCGCTAAGTATCAAATCGTTATACGCTTTTAGGATCCGTTGTTTTGAAACGTATTGATGTACCTCGTCAATCATACAAACACAATTCCCACGATTAAAAACCCATTCACAAAATTTTGTGAACATTTGTTCACTTTTATCGAACGGTTGAAATATGTAATGTCCGCCGTTTGTTTGTTCATATAATGAAAAAAGATCCTCTAAGGTATGTATAACGACGGCGTGCGAATCGAAAAACTGAAAATTAAAATCGTAAACCACAACGTTAAGATTTTTGAAACCTTGTAACATTTTATTTGCTAAGTAAGTCTTACCCGAACCTTTCATGCCGATAATTACAATATCTTCATTATATGCCGTGAAATTAAATTCTAACGACATTATTGAGCGTTCCTTAATTGTAAATCAATTTCGTCTAAATCGTTAATGTCAGATAAAAGAAACATAGACGCATTAACAAACCAATTAACAAGCGTTTCAAATTTTTCGGGATTGTCTTTTATTGATTCCTTAGCCGCTGACTTGATTAAATCTAAAGTCGTATGATAACTTAAGCCCGTGCCCTCGATTTGATAATCGTCATTTGATTTTATCGCGGCGAAAAATTTATCCATCACTTGATCAATTCTTGCATCGCTAATCATTTTGACTATCCCGTAATTTTTTAATAAATTTCATACCCGCGTCGGTCGGATCATGTAATGCGTTTTGAAAATTTAATTCGTAAAACCATTCGATAATCTTACCCCATATCATTTTTAATACCTTTTCGGGCGTTATGGCGATTTGCGCTTTCATAATTTCGAGCGCCAAAATATAACGGAAATTTGCGCGCTTGTTTTGTTTCCATTCATCAATACATTTATCACAAAAATTTAGTAAATCTTTTTTTGTAAGATTCAATTTATCGGGATCAAATTCTAACTCAACCATTAACGACCACCTAAATGATCCGTCCATTTGTTATCGTTGTCTTTATCCTTGTTGTCCTTTTCGTCGGGAAAATAATCTTTTTTTAATTCTTGTTCTTTTTTAGCTTGGTTAAATTGCGCGACGCGAACCAATAAAACGGGCAACGTGGCAAGTATTGGCATAACCCAAATGCCCCCCTTATCGCCTAAATATTTATCAAAAATCGGTCGCCACGATTCGCCTAAATTTCTTTTCTCCTCTATTGTTAATTTAGTACATTCGGGATATCGAGCATTTAATAAATTAAACATAGTATCAAAAACGATAGCCACATTCTCGGCGGTATAATATGCGGCTTGTTGCGCTAGCGGGTTAACTTGTTGTGTAGCTTCTTGCCCGTGTTCTTTTAATTCCTTACTTTTTGGAATTGCCCCCGATGGAATTTTCGGTTTTTCGTCGGTTTGAATATTCATTCGCATGGATCCCGCGGTTTGTTGGGATTTTTGCGGCACGGGCTTAATTCCTTTTTGATGTGAACTTATGCCCCGCTCGCGAAAAATTTTATCTAAACTTAAACGGAAAAATCTTTTATCGCGTTGTTTCCAACCCGATTTTTTATTGTCGGGATCCGCTAGAAAAGAATTTACTAATTCGTTTCTTGCGTCGGAATTGCGCAAATCGATAGTATTCTTATCAAGGATTTCCCGCCAAAAATCCCGCGCTATTTGGCTTTTATTCATAAATACGAACCGAGAATTTTTTTCCGCAAGCTTCGCATTTTATGGGTTCCGCGCTTTTTAATGCGGGGTAAAATTCAACCCCACAATTTACGCAATTTTTAACCGCGCCGTCGATTCCTTTTGCCGTTCCGATTTGTTCTGTTATTTCGTCGCTCATGTTAGGATCCTTTTTTTTAGTTTAATTAAATCTTTTTTCGATAACAAATTAACGCGGAACCGTGCGGACTAGGATTTTTTGAGGGGATCCCATTATTCCAAAAATGCAAACGACCACGTAAAAAGAGAATTTCCGCTTTGCCGAAAATATAATCATGCCATGCGGCGGTATCTGTTTTATTGAAAATTAACATTATTCCGCTTACGTTGTGCTTAACGTGTTCTAAGTAACACTTTCGGATCCAATGTTTAACATCTGAATAAGGCGGATTACAGAAAAAGTCGAAATCAAAATTTTTCTCTAAGCCGTCCGTTTCATAATGATATTTGCATTTTGTAGTTTGCCCCGTCGCGCATACGTCCAACAACGGATCAACGTGAAAATAATCACACGCTAAACTAAAAATGTCGGGCGGGGTTTCCCAATCGTCTTTTTTTGCTAGATTATAGACGCCGCCCATTTTAACCCGTATCGCAATATTTGCATACTCGAATTTCTTGATCAGATTCCATAAATAAAAAATTGGTTTGTGTTTTTGCCATTAATCGCTTGCAAATTATACAAACCGCGACTTCAATAACATTAATGCCAACTATTGACGCCTTCATTTTTGCCCCCAAATTGCGCGATTATAACAAGCTAAATGAAACACGCTTAATTTACCGTCGATATTTTCGCATGAAACGGTTGTATGATTTTTTTTAATTGGTTCGTGACATACGCGGCAAGTCATTTACTAGCCCCCTCATAATTTACTTTAAGAATAGCCGTGCGTTCTATGTGCGTTAATTCCCGCCCGTGGTTGTTTGTAATATGCCTTTGAAATTCTACAATTTGGGTATTAAATTCGGTAGGGTGTGCCCATAAAAATTTTTGATGACATTCTAAACATTCCAAACGATTATTTTTTTCGTCATAAGGCGACATTGGCGGATCCTCTTTTTTGGGTTCGGGGTTATGGCTAGAAATCCACGTTGTTTTTTGAGGTTCCGTCGTTATGATTTGCGGTTTTGTAATTCTTAAACCGCTTTCCGATAAGGGACGCCCGAAATTTTCAAAGAATTTAATTTTAAGATTCATGTATTTATTTTCTTGTTTTAGTTTTTCAATTCTTAACTTAGTCATTTCTACCGCTAGATCGTCCTTTGGTTTTTCGATTAAATCGCCGTCCAAATAATTATCTAAAATTTTTCTAACGAAATCATTAACGGGCATTTTATGAAGTTTAGCCAATCGATGAATTTTCCCATGTCGATATTCACCTAGTCTAAAAGAAAAAATCGGGTTTCGTGTGTCATATCCCATAAAAAGGGGTTCTAATAATTTGGTTTAAAGGTGTAGAATTAAAAAATATTGACAAAAAAAAGGAAACTCACGGGTTGGTTTCTGCATATTAGGTTAGGCGCGCCCCTCTCGTTCTGCATACTAACAACCCGCTAAGGCTTACTTCTTTTTTAGGGAAACATGAAATTAATCGCGTTTTGCTATCATGCGCCCCCCAAAGAATTAAGCCCATGATATTAGTATGAATTTGTTAAATATGAATATTAGGGTAAAATTCAAAAAAAAAAGGAAAAAAGAGGGGGTTTAATCCTCAATATATTTTTGGTATTTCTTTTCGAACACTTCGGGCGGCATACCGCCGTAAGATGTTTTTAGCTCGTCGATAGTATTCCAACCGCCCAACAATGCGGTAAAACCATAGTCGAAGTTTGACTTTAATAGCCAATATTGCGCCGCGACATGACGCAAACTATGGAATGGTTTTTTGGTGAAATATGGATCCGCCATATTTCCGCCGACTTGTTCGTATACCCATCTTAAATTTTGGGCGATTTCTCTTTTTGCTTGTTGGTGTTTTTCCTTTAGATGGATTTCGTCGCTCGATTTTTTTGCCATTTCGTTAAATGACATATATTCGTCGATTTCGCCAACTAGGCATTTTTTGCCCGCGGCTTTTCGTTCGTTGATAAGGCGAATCAAGTCATTACAGAAAATTCTTTTTTTCTGTATTTCGCCGCCAATGTGTGTGAGTTTCCGCTCAATCGTTTGGAATATTTTTGTCGCGCTATTCCAATTTTCTATTAAGGCGGAAAATATCGCGCCCTCTCGGCTTGCGGTTTGAACGCCGAATTTCCATACCATTTCGGTATCTTGCCGTCGGGTTGGAAACGGCATTTTACTTTTTGGATCTTCTACCAATTCGTTAGCCCGTGCGATTTCGTCCATATCGGCACGCACTAGATCCGCGTTTCCGTGTGTGCTTACGATTTTACCGCTTAGATATTTCGGGCATAAATTGCCCCGTGGGATTCCGACCCCGTTATATTGGATCCAACTGCGAACCGCCATTCTAATTTGATAAAATGACGATTCGCTTGTAACGACTTTCGAAACTTCAAGCATTAAGCGGTTAATTGCTTTTAGTTGCGCTTGATGGTCGGTTTCCGCTTTTTGGCATAATGCCATTGGCGAAATTTTCAAGATTTGGCACGCATGATTTAAACACGCGGCATGATTTCGCGTTGTCTTTTTGTTTTTGCCATTCTCGATAAGATCCGTGTGCCATGCATTGACCTCGGGACGGCTTAACATTTTGGCGGTTTGCTCGTTTCTAAATTCCGCTTGATCCTCTCGATCCTTAACGATAGCGGATTCATCTAACGCATTGAACGCCATAATGATTTTTTTGTATTTTCCGATTGTATCGCTATCCATATCTAAAAGACTAGCGATTTGGGATCCCGTCTTGCCCTCTTGAAACATATCCCTAATTGATTCAAGCATTTGCGGCATATTGACATGACGCCCTTTTACTTTTTTTCTTGGTGTCAATAGTTTGAACGATTCGCCATTAGTGGCGAAAAAATAACCGTCCACGACTTCGACTTTTTGACCGAAGATTATTACTTCGGTTTCTTGACTAATTGCCATATCCTTATTCGGTATAAGTTAGTTTAAAAGTCTTGTGCCGATTAATGTCTATTTTTGCCCCTTTTTGGTGTTATATGCCCGTTTTTGGAAATGTTCAAACAATGAAACCCGCCCCCCTCTCTTTCGTTTCCGCTAGCTTACTCATGCTTTTAGGTGTCTAATTTATTCGGAAATCACACATAAACAAAATTTTGTGAATACAGTATACAAAACAAGCCGAACATTAGGCACGGTTTCCGCATTTGTAAACAATGTTTATGCCTGTTGTATACTGAGAAAAGATGTCTTTTTGTCTATTAGGTCGCCACGCGGTCGCATATTACCGCGTATTGTGCCTAAACCGTATCATAGTTTAAGTTTTAAAAGAAGTTATGAAAGCCGAATAAAAAACTAATAATAAAATTTTGCAAGATTTAGCACGCTGATTTTTTTAGTCGGGCTTTTTTTTTGTAACAATTTTTTTTTTGGTGTCGCGATTTTTTTTTACCGTCCGTCGTGTTTAATCCAATACTCGATCCCGTTATCTTTTATCGCCGTTTCGATTTCATTGACAATTTCTAAAGCCGTTTTTAATTTAGTGCATTTATTTATTCGCGTTAATCCTATTGCGTCTTGTTTATTAAAATCGCGTGCAATTTGCGGAACGTAATTATTTGCAATTCCTTTAATGGCTAATTTTTTTGTATAAACGCCGCGTTTCATTTTTCTAGCATAATTTTTTATCCATGCGTAATACGTTCTATACAAATCATAATCGTTTGAATACCAAATATCTAATTGATAGACTTGATGTTCGTCAATATCTTTTTTATCACAATTATAACCCGCCTCGGCTAATTCATAATCCACGGGCATTATTTTTTGCCTCGATTAGCTTTTAATTTTCTTAAACGCATATCGGTTTTATTGCCGCCTTTAAATCGTCGTTTATCGTGTATTATTCCCTTGCCCCGTCGCGTTGCCGTTTTAACCGCTTTTTTTTCTTTTTTCCTTTTTGCTTTTTTTCCCGCCCAATTCCTTACAAATTTCTCGCGCGCCTTGCGTTGCTTTTCAGTTACCATATTAATTTAGCCAACTATTAGCCCCTCGTTTTTTTTTCCCGTAACCTTAAACATTTTATTTTTACACGTTGGACAATTTCCATAATTTGCGGTTTGTCCGTTTTTTAATGTGTCCGCCGTTATGTTTTGCATTTCCTTATTTTCCTTACAATTACCACACAAACCAATCGTGACCATTTATGAAAACCTCTTTATCCTAATTCTTTGAAATTTTCGTTCTAATGTCTTAATTTGTTTAGCGGTTTTTTTTAATTGCATATCGTATTTTTTTAATTGCTTGCGTCTATTTCGTATGTCGGCTACGCTAGGGCGTCTTACCCTCATTCCTTTTTTAGGCAAATTTACACCTCATAAAAAAAATTTTTGGATCCCTATGGAATAAGATTAATTGGCAACTAATCATATCAAGATCTAAAGCCGTGGACATAGGGATCATTTTTTTCTACTCATGCCTTATTTTTAAGACTATCGACCGCTTGCGTGCGTGCCGACTTTTAGGATAACTGACATTCCAATTATTAGAACGCCAACCAACCCGATTAATTCAGTTTCCATAATTAAAGCCCATGAAATTAAGATATAAGATAAGATCCTTTAATGTCGTGCCTAATCAATAACGACTTACGGAAATCGGCGGCTTGATTTCTCAAAATTGCCCCCCCTGTTCGATTGATGTTTGCCGTTGAAATGATGTTCGATTTCGGTTTCCATTCGTGTAACACGTTCGCACAAGTCAGCAATTTTTTTTATTTGGTATAATTGCAAGCCCGCAAATATCGCCCCAAAAATTGCCATGATGGGAAAAAAAAAAGTTTCCATTATTCTAACTCTGGAAATTTTGCACGAATTTTATTCATATCGCCAATGGTAAGATTAACTGATGATTCTATAAAATTGATTTTTCCATTTTGATTCACTTCAATCGATAAGGGTTTATTTTTTAGTTTTGGAAAAGTTTTGATTAACCATTTAGCACAATCATCTAATGGATTTGCACATTTTTCTGAATTATTTAATTTCATTAACCATCACTATGTAATACTGTTAATGTTGCGTCAGCGTATTTGTAATTCACATCGTTAAAATTAGGATCAATTTGTATTGATGTCACTAAACTAGTATTCTCCCATTGAAACCAAACAGAACTACGGCATGGAGCTCCTGAAGATGAATCAATCCAATTTCCTTGTGCCAATCCATATTTGTTTTGTCCTGAGATATTGATTAATGAGATAAATATCGATCCTGCACTTGCTGTTTCCGACATTGTGCCACAAGCCTCAAAGACATTAAGATCTTGCTGACCTGTTCTTGTACCTGCATTTGCATTACAAAAATATCTTGAAGTATATTCTGCTGTATCTGAATCGTTAAACTGTAATTCTTGTTTGTAATTTGTATTACCCCCTAAATCAAATTCCGACCAACTCAAATATGCTTGAATATATTTTTTGAATGTAACCGTTCCTGTATCAAAAACATTATCGGTAATTGTTGTTTGATAAGCTTGCTCCCATAAAGCGCCGCCCCCCGCGGCTTGAAATGTTGGCAATACGCCCGTGCCGTTACCCGTTAAAACCTCGCCGCTAGCGCCCGCGCCGATTCGTGTTAAAACATTTGCAGCACTTGCCGCCAATAAATCGCCAGTTGTTGTTAATGTGCTTGTTGAACTTGCCGCATATTTCAAACCGAGCGCTTGCGCCGAATCTGCTAGAATGGTTTGATTATTGGATCCGACATTTAGCGCGGCGTTCGCCGTATCATACGAATGGATTTGCCCCTTAGTGTCTAAATCATAACCCTCGTCCGAAGTGTATTGATTACCCGCAAAACTCAATTAAAACACGCTCACGTTATTATAGAAAATTACGAAAGTCGCGTGGCTATCCGTAACCGTACTATTTACTTGCGCCCGATAAAAATGATGTTTGCGGCTTGTTGCGAAACTATTGTAAGATCCCGCGGCTATTGCGACGGCGGTCGTGTAACCCTGTTCGGCGAAAAATGTTGTGCCGTCCTCACTGTAAAATATTTGCAAGTCTAACGAATTTGTTGAATCAGTATTATAGACCGTGATATAGAAATCTTCATACGCCCCGACGTGTTTAGTATAATAATTAACCGCGCTGTTTGTACTTGTTTTATTTCCCGTTGTGGGTATGCGCCCGCGGTCGTGCCAATTATCCGACGGATTATAATTTAGATATTCATCAGTGGACGCCATAAACGCGACTTGATTTTCATCGGGGGTTGAATTGCTAGGGATAACAATACGCAAATGATCAAATTCATAATTATGGATCGTATGTGTCAAATGATGATCCGCAATAGATAGAGAATTTCCCACATGGATCACGCTATCGGCGTCCGAACAAAAAACCATAAACGACTTACATTTTTCGACGCCCATAGTTTGCAAAGAAGTATTCATCGTTGTGACGGTTCCGTCGGGTTGGGTAATGTTTCCATTAGTAAAATCTAATTCTAAGGATCCCGCCGTTAATCCCGTTAATATCGCGCCGTCGTTAGTTGTAAATAGTGTGCCGCCCATTATTCGCACGCCCCGATAAATTGACAAAACATACTAATGATTAACGCGGTTGTTGTGACGTATGCCGCGGGTAAACCTATTTTTTTTAATTTACTTTCGGTTTTTGTTGTTTTTTTCATTTCTTTTTACCACCTCGTTTTTTTAATTTAGTATTGACTATTTTAGTTGTTGGTTTTTTTGATTTCGCCTTTTTGGCGGTTTCAATTTTCATTTTAGCGATAAATAATTCGGCTTTATCGTGTGCCGACATTGTGAAAATAGGATCCCGTATGTGTTCGGGCGTTCCTTGCGAATTAATTACGGGTTCGGGTTTTTTTCCGTATGTGCTTGTTTCGTCAATGATTACGGGTGAGTGTCTTTTTTTTGCCATTTACTTTTTACCCCTCATTAGCATAAAGACAATAATTAAACCAACTAACGCCAACCCGCCGACCATTATTAAACCGCCGCCCCCGCGTTCAAAAGATTGTTGTGCGGTTCCTATTGCGCTAGAAATTCCTAGCCCGCCCGCCGCGACGGATCCGCCGACAATGGCGGTTTTTCCAATACCGCCCCAACCCGCCGTTTTAGGTATGACGCGACTTACGGGGGTTTTAGTTGCTACGGTTCCGCCCGCCCTTGCGGCGTAAGACGCTAACCTTGCGCCCATTAATGCAAATCCAAAAACCAATTACTTAAACAACCTCTTTTTGAAACCGCCCTTTTTTTGTACTACTAAAACAATACCAACCAAAAGAATGGCAAAAATTGGGATCCCAAAAATTTTTTTATATGACCATTCGCCTAAAACCATTTTTATGATCTCCTCATTAATCTCGTTCCTTGTTTTTGCAAACGTCTTTGTGATCTATTGCCGCCCAAATTTCTAAAGCCCCCACGGTTTGCCGTGCCGCCGTAATTTGACCGCCCGCGATACATTCGCATTTTTCCGCCACTTCTTGATCGTGGTTGTTGAAATGCCGCCGCCATTTTTCCCGTGAAAATAGTAAACACGCCCAACAATAGGACGCCGCCAATAATTATTTTAATTACGGGTTTCAATATCTCGGACGCCCCCCGCCGCCCATACCCATAACAATTTTTAAGATAACTAACGCGCCAATTCCTAGCCCGATGTATAAGACATATTTATTTTGTAATAGATTTTTTATTTCTGATTTAGGATCGAAATCTGTTGGGTTTACGGGTGAACTACCTAGCATTGACGTGTTAAACCCTTGCGGGCTTGCGGCGTAAGCTTCTTGTTGTGCTTTTCCTTGCGCAAATGCCGTATATGTTGGACGGTCGGGGTTTATCGTGCTTTCGTTTCGTTGCGGTAGCCATTGACTTTCGGGCGACATTTGCGGCGATAAGCCGAATAAACCCGCCATGCCCTCTATTGGATTCCACGGGTTCGAATTTCCGTTGGGTTGAAATCGACGGCGATTTACTGCTTGTTTTTGCTGTTGTGATACGTGTAATTGGTTTAACCCTTGCGGGTTTGTCCATGCTTGCGATTGATTAACGATACGGGGTATTTGTGGCGTGGCTAATGGCGAATTTAACGGGCGACAACCAAGCCGTTTATTTCTATGGAAACCAATTAAAGCTTTTATCGTCCCCTCTGGGCATTGACGCGACGGCGGGATAATTGCGCCCCCTATTGGTAAACCCGCCGCGACCGCTTGCGCTAACGGGCTAGAATATACGCCGACCGCTTTGGGTTGAACGCCTTTCGATTGATAAAATTTTAATGCCGCCGCTGATAGTTTAACGGTTTTACCGTGAACCTTAAACGTGCCTAATGTTTTTGGTGTTGGGCGTGGTTTGGTTGCAATTCGCCCGCCCGTTAATAATCTCCGATTAAATGCCTTACTGCGCGGCGGTGAAACCGTACGCGTTCGTTTAATTACCGTGCGGCGAACCGATGGCGATCTCGCCCTTGATGTTGTACGCGCGGCTTTTCGTGCAACGCGGGATCTTGTTGTTCTTGTTCGGGTTGATCTTTTTGTCGATACCTTGCGCGCGGTTCGTCCTGATCTTTTTGATGTTGTGCGTTTTGTTGAACTGCGGCGGCTTGTTGATCTTTTCGCGCTTGACCGCTTGCGTGAGCTTGATCTTCGACTTGATGATCTTCGACTTGATGATCTTCGACTTGATGATCTTCGACGTGCCATTATTTCTTTATCACCTTGATTAAAACAATAGCGCCAATTCCTAGCCCGACATACAATAATATTTTTTTAATATTTATTCCGTGTTGTGGATTTAAATTAATTCTTGAATATGGATCCTGTTTTGAATGATCAAAATGTGATTGTGTACCCGTTCGGTTTCCCGTGCGCCATGTTTGACGGCGATAATAATTTTTTCCGTCGGAATTAATAACTTCTTGCGCGCGTTCCGCTTTTTGTGGTAATACACTAGGGATCATGCTTGCAAGCGTTGCGGCTATCATAATAGGAATGAAAAACGGCATAAGCCTTTAAGAAAATTAGCCTTCCGTCGTAATCTGAATGGTACGTATGATAGACGAAGTATTATTTTTGTATAAGTCGAGTGTAAGATCACCAACGTTAAAGCTTGATGTATCAAGCCCGTCAATTTCGGATCCCGCGTCGGTTTCTACAAATGGATTTAGCGGATTCATAAAGTCGATTACCGTCCAACCTGTAAGCGTTTGTGATCCGCTTGTTGATGACATAACGGGTTGATTAACTAACGGCTTTAATGCGGTCGCCGTGCTTGATGTATCGGCGTTAATGTCGCCCATCAAAACGTTACCGCTTGCGGCTAGATCCCAATCCTCAATATCTTGTTGTTTGGAATCTCTAAAGTTTTGCTTGCTGATTAATGGAATGGTTCCGCTTGTTACGGTATAATATTCTATCTCAGCGTCACTAAGAACACCGCTAGAATTTTCGGTTATCAAAAAGTTTGACCTTATCAAAGCGCCAACATTAAAGAACGTGCTAAATTGTTCTGTTGATCCGCTTGAACTATCACCGTTTAATTCTTTATACAATGTAGTTTGCAACGGGTTATTACTGAAATCTGGATCTGATGGTTCGGGTATTCCCTCAACTAAACTAACGGTAAGCGTTCCGGTGAATGTTGTATTATCGCCGTAACCTAATGCGACGGTATCCCATTCAATTTCTAATTGTAACGTGGATAATAGATAACTAGGAATTGCGACGCTAAAATCTGATGGATCGTGAAAGTCGGTTCTGAAATCGAGCGTACAAAAAAATTGCCCCTCGTTTGTATTTGTCGCGACGTCGGTAGGACTGTTTTGATTACTTACGGCGGTTCCGTACTGAAAATAATTTAAGTTTCCTATGTCCTCGCCTTTAACTTCGTAAATTGTTTTAGATGAACCTTCGCCAACCGCCTTAACTCTCACAAATTTCATTAATGCAAACGGCGAACCGCTCACTAATGTTGAAACGCTTGATGTTGTAACGGGTGTGCCAACCATAGCCAAATTAATTCTTTGAATTAAGAAATCTCTCGGCAACGAAATTGTTGACGTCGTGCTTGCGCTGTAGCTTGCAGTTGTTGCGAGTGTACGACGATTTACTAAAACCATTAAGATCTTACCTTCGTGATTAATGGGCTAACTATTGGCATAATTGCGGTTAGTACAAAAGATCCGCTTACACCAATTATTGCAGCTCGTAAAATTGGGCTTTCAATTCCCGCGGCAATTCTGAATAATATTATAGCGGGAATCGCGGCGGCAATACTTGCGTGTCCTGAAATCATTGGCGGTAAATTACTAACTAATTCTGTAATTTTTGGCACAAGAAAAGGGCTTAAAAGTGAACTTGCTAGAACGGCGATTATAGCTTCGTTCTTGAAAATATCCTTGCCCGTGCCCAAAACATTAGGACGAAATATTTTTCCTAATTGTTGACCATTTGCCATGTAAAATCTATATTATTTGATTGATATAAGGACGGATCTCGTT
>Ga0208449_1001409_pt1 | contig 12956 bp, 7 predicted proteins | sample MalvireepMed_s17_FD_184247 | JGI IMG/M metagenome (GOLD analysis project Ga0208449, IMG submission 184247) | Marine viral communities from the Global Malaspina Expedition - Malaspina viral metaG DeepMed_s17 (SPAdes) (version 2) | ecosystem: Environmental > Aquatic > Marine > Oceanic | place...
ATCCTTCTCAATGACCTGTCGATCTATGATTAACCTATGGCTATTCATCACAGGCTCCAGTGTGTCACAGATACGTCGTTCTTTCTGTACACTGTGCTTGATCTCTTCCGTAGTACACCTGTATATCTTCCCTAATACAGGCTTCAGTAACTGAGTAAACATACCATCACCGAAGTTTGCCTCAACAAGTATGAGGTTTACCTCTTGTTCCTTGGCTACCATAGCCAGACTCTTGAGAGTATCTTCGGAATAACCCCCCGGCAAACCTCCGGCATCTGTGACAAACAGGAACCCATTGAGCATCTTCACAACAGCATAGGCTGTCTCGTCTTTACCGCGTCCCGAAGGGTCTATTGCCATCACTGAGCCGCTGTAAGGACACCAGTCTCCTACCCCTAGTGATATAGGCCCGTAGAAGCGATCTCCGGGGAGTCCTACATTCGGGAGGTCCTGGACCATATTGTCAGGTGAAGCAGCCCACACGGGCTTCTCCGGCCCCTCACGGGGATTCAGTGACATGATCACAAGATCAGACAGTCTCAATGGATATCTGTCGGCATCTGAGAGGCTAGGATCGAGCATAAACTGTAGGGCAAACCCTGTTCTTCCGTAGGAAGCCTCACGCTCCATCAGGTCTTGTGAGTCAAACCTGCCGGGGTCTGTGGGCTGTCCTTGGATTTCGTTGTCTTCTTCAATCTCTCCGTGTATTCTTGGAGCCAGAAAGTCTCCATAACCCCGCCTTTGTTTCTTGTTAGGGTATCTAGCAGGCCATATCAGGGTCTTGAAGCCTCTCTCTGGCAGTGCTGCGTAGATACTGGACTCCGTCTGGGGAGTTCCAAGGAACACTATGTTTCCATCAGGCTTCAGTACAGCATCGAATTCTTTGATACCTTCGCTTAGTTTGTCTCTCATCATCTGAGTAGCAGAGTTATTCAAGGACTCCACGTCATCAGCCACTATGAGATCAGCACGAGAACCTGTTATTTGACTGGTTATTCCCTTCGATACAACTGAAGGGGCATGAGATGCTGGTGCTGGTCCCACATCAAAGGCGATTTTACTGTTCCGCTGAGATTCCAAAGGTTTAAGGTGTCTCAGTATAGGCATTTCGTTGATTAGACGCAGTGTGAAGGTACTAAAGTCATCTGACCGTTGTTTTGAAGCAGATACCACGAGAATGTTCTTACTGGGGTCTAGCAGTAACTGGTGACACACATACGCTGAGGTAATCCATGACTTCCCCACGCCTCTAAAGGCTTGTACTACACGTCTCTTTGGTCCGTGTTGGATGTACTCTGCTATATCGTACTGAATAGGAGTAGGATCAGGGAGGTTTAGGTGATCCCAAGCAATATACAGAAAGTTACGGAAATCTTGGAGTTGATTATCCACCCTTAGATGCCGCCCCACCGCCGCCTATGCCAGAGCCGCCTCTTCTTCTACTTGATCGAGCAAACATTGATGCACCACCTGCGGGGTTTATGGGGTTAAAGGCTTGACCTTCAGGTCCTGCCTGCTTCATCCGTAGCATCTCTAGCATCCTTTGTCGTCTACGGGCTTCCCAATAGTCTTCAATGACTGGGAATTTCTTTTGATCGTCAGGTCTTCCTACAGCGTCCGCAGTCTCGCTAGTTCTCTCAGGGTTATCTATGGCTTCTGCGTCCGCAGGAGCAGGACTCTGAGGAGCCTGAGCCATCTTGGTGTTTGGCGAAATAGTCATTGGTACACACATTAGGCACTCTCCAGTTCTATCTTAAAGGGTAATGATTCCGCTAGTTTGCCCAGTGCGTCATTCTGTTCTGGGGTAGCATCTATTCCATTGTCTTTGAGGAAACCACGGGCTACATTGAGTTCAGCAGCATTGGCTTCCCCTGACATCACTCTACGTAGCAATTCTTCTGCTACGGCTCTGTGTAAGTTTGAGAGAGTTTCTTCTTTGTTCATGTTGAATTCCTAAATATCCAAGAGACAGCAAAGGATGCCAAGCCGCCCACGGCAGCCGCTGCACCCATCAGTGCTGATTTTCCTTGTTCTAAAGTTCGCATTCGTTTATCAAGCCTCCCTAACTCTTCGTTGTGGTGCTGTTGCATACTGATTAAGGACTCTACTTTACCTTCTAGGCGGCCCAGTGCGATGAGAATATTCTTTGTATCTTCCATTATTACCCTTAATCTCTTGCTCTGTAGTGACCCGTTATGAAGAACATTACATCTGTACTTGCTGCTATGTCATTATCATCCAAGTGTCCCATTGAAGCCGAGGTATTTTGTGGTCCATGACGGAGTGCTATAGTTGTAACACCTGGATCAAGAATTGGGACTACGGAAGGATTGTTGTCTATCCCCACAGCATCAGAAGCCGTGAACAACAATGTGCTATAGTTATAGGCATCAGCATGAGAAGCCACTGGAAGGCTTTCTACAGTAACATTTCCCGTATTGGAGCCTCTGTTGGCTCTGCAAGCCATGTTGAAGAAGACTCTATCGCCTACCCGCGTAAACCAGCCTCTACTAGCATCTGTTCCGCCTGAAAGAGAGCCATCGGTTGCTGCGTTTCCTACAGTATTCGCAATAGTAATAGCATTTCCGTCTGTTCCTGAAGCATCTGCTGTTAGTGTGATTTTGGTAGACCCACTAAGAGTTGCGGTAACTCCAGGCACTCCTGTATTCACGCCGGTATTTGCACTAGCAAATGCGTGATTGTAGGTTCCCCCTGATCCGAAGAATCCGTTAATAGCGTCTACGGCGGTCTCTGCTAAAGTCCCTGCACTAGGTCCAGAACTACATCCAATCGCTGTTGTGGTAGAAGTTGTAGAAGCAGACCCCGTAGCATCCACGCCCTCAGTAAGTATGGTGTAACTCACCAAGCCTACTGTAATACTATATGAATCGTTAATAGTAAATCCAGCGTAATCTATTGCATCCACATAGGTAGCCGTTGCTTCTGCAATGCCCACGTCAGTAGTCCCTACTTTTACTACAGGGGTGAACGTGCCTTCTACTGCGATATCAGGAATATCAATTAACGCACCTGGAATCTTTCCAGAAGAGTCTAATTTAAGGATTTTATCGACATTGGCTGCTGATGTAGATACGACAGCCTTATCTGTCATGTCGTCAGCACTCACCATTGCCAGGTCTAGTTTCGTAGTCATTTTTTAAGTTTCCTTTTTAGATTTATGTATCGGTTCGGACATGGGTAGGAGTCACCAATACCCCACTGTAAACACGCACCTCAAGTGTAGAGAATGAATATGATCCTGAAGCAGTATAGTCCTCTTCTATTACAAGTTTACCTGAGTTGTGTGGGGCTGTGGGTCCATTTGGTGCAGTGTCTGGATCATGGGAAAGCGAAAGTTTTGTAGTCATTGCACCTGTCGCTCCAATTCCTGCAATTTCACCCGTCCAACTAGGCAAGTCATTGCTCGTTCCTTGCGATCCTGTTTCGTTGGTTACGCTTCCTGAAAGTATGTCAAGGTGGTGGTTATGGTGGCTATTATTCCAGAAGGCTTTGAAGTACAGATTGTTTTGCCCACTATTCGTCTGGTGTTGTGTAAAGATTATCTCAGCACTGAAATACGAAGGACAAGTAAGTGTTGTTGTCAATTTATCTAAGGTTGCTATATCACCTTTATCCCATTTGTAATGATATTCTTTATAGGCAGGTGTTGAGAGAACCAAGCCTCCTATCGAGGGGACGGAATTATCGCCTTCCATCTCTACGACACCACTGAAAGTAGAATTTCCATTGGTTACATCAAAGTCTCCTTCGACAACTTTTGTATATCCTCGTAGGTAGTTGCTACCATTAGTTGTCGTTATGTAATTTAAGGTGCTTGGTAGATACCGCATGGTAGGACCCGAACTGCTTATACTAAACGATCCTGTATTGGTTGCATGCGTAAGACCGTTACTGCTTCCCCCGTCGATCACGAAGTTCCCCGCATTAACCTCCAAGTCTCCTACTACGAGTACCTTGTCGCTCTGCGTTTGGATAGAATGAGACGGATTAAACTGCATCAGCGGTCCGTCAGCATTAAACTTAATTAGTTTCTCGCCCCCAAGGTTACTCTCAATTATGCCCGTCCCTGATGTCAGTACGATTTTCCCGCCAGGGAAAAAGTCTCCAGCCGTAGTAACGTCCCCATTCCACCTAATATCGACCATATTATCCCAACTCGTATCCTCAAGATTCCTTCTTGACATTAAGAATCCGATGTTGGAATTTCCCACGTCGTTCTTCGCACTCAATAACACCTCAGAGCCGCTTGTGTTGGTCCCGTGGCGAGATCGTATTTGTATTCCCGCTGCATTGCTCCCCTGCGAGTATTTCCCCACCCTTATCATTTCTCTTTCTATCCCTGTATAGTTTAGGGCACCCGATCCTACCCGAAACTCCCCATCACTATTTATCCTAGAAAGATAACTTCCACCTTCGTCCTGCCACTCTTGGAGATTGGCTGATGTAGTTTCTGACTTTCTACGGACTTGCAGAGCAACCGTGGTGTCCAGTGCGTTTACGTAGGGCTGTGAGACGACGTTTCTAGATGCCCCGAAGTTTCTAACGGCTATAGCCACTCCGTCAGGGATTGCGGGGTCTGCACCACCAACAAGAGTCAGTGTGTAATTCTCGCCTGACACAGAAACCACGTAAGTCGCTGGAGACTGGATGACTCCACCTACCTCCACTAGATACATGTTGTCTACTTCTGAGGAGGGTACAGGGGATGCCAGTGTGTACACTCGATCAGACCCTACCTCATCGTCTCCTGTAGTGAACGCCCAGTATTGTGGGTCCGTGGCTCCAAATGCTGTGCCATAGATTTGTAGGTTGTCTACGTACTCTTTGGTGACTACTTCGTCATCATTCACTGGTAGGGCTACGTTCTTTATTTGGGTAGCCACGCCACCTACCAGACCTGCTGCGGCATCCAGTTTACCATCTGTATCAAGCGTGATTTGTCCAGGGCCTCGCTCTTGGATTCCATATAGCAACTGTTTGTGCTGAGTGTTTAGATCGCTGGCTTTGAGAACACTACCGTCTGTGAAGGTTCTCTCAAGTTCTGAGGTAGGAGTAGTACGAGTGATCCGTACCATATCTGTGGCTGCTAAGACGGAATACTCATCAATTTCATCGAAGTCTAGAGTTATCTTGAGTGAACCAGTAGTGTCTACGGTGAACTGCTCAGCGGTAAGGACAGTTTGGATTAGGGTCGTCCCATTGGTGATTATGACACCAAGGTGGTCCGTAGAGGAGTAGTTGAGTGTGAGGTTGTCGAAGATTCCATCGGTCTGCGTTAGAGCAACTACCTCGCCTCCTACGTCCACTCCAAAATCAATATAACTGTCTGCCATTTTTTAGTTTCCTTTTATTTATAGAGCCGACGTATATGCCAAGATTTCCCACTGAATCTCTGCGTATTTATCGCCGTTGTAACTGCTGTGCATGTTTATGAGAGCAGAATTATCATTTTTCGTGACGAAGTTGACTTTTATGGGGTCAATCAGGAGGTCTTGCGAGCCACCGCTGGCCTTATTCAGTATTCTAACTTTTACTTCATAATTTGCGGCACCAATGTCAGCCAGATTTCCTGAAAAAGTCAAAGTTATGTCGTCGGTGTTGTTGGTGGTTACAGTTACGTCGCCATCATCAATGTGCCAATAAGGGGTGTAGGTATCAACTCTGTCATTGCTATCCACTTTGATTCTTGCTCCCCCAGTTGCCATAAGAGCAAATGTTCCTACCTTTGGCGCAAGTTCATCCACATAACCCTTAGTAGCCGCATCCGTAGCGTCTGTGGGTTCTGCCATGTTCTTGATTTGACAGTCGCTCCCGCTAGGTGTTGTCGCCTGAGTGAAACCTAAGTCAAGGTATCCGTTCTCTCTAATAGCCAAAAGTCCAGTGCAATATACGGAATCACTTTTTGCTAATATGGAGTGATCGTTATTATAATAAAGGGATGGACCGCTTCCTGTCAACCACCCAACTGATCCAGTATACTCAGAAGACTTAATCAATCCCTCCCCTTTAAGCGTAATGATTCCACTGCTTGATTCGGGACTCACGATAATTCCGCCGTCTACTGTGAGGTCTCCTTCGGAAGTCTCTAGGGGTCCTTTTACGTATGTCTTATCACTGCGCACACTAAGATAGCGGTCAGTGCTATATTGCATGACAGGACCGCTTGTATGAAAGTAGATTACACCAGGATTTGTGGCTTCATTTGTAGACCTGATTCCCGGACTGCCCTCCGTGGGGGGTATTCGTATTGAGTCAGCGGTAAGTTGTCCAGCCGCCGTAATGGCTCCCCCCACCGTGGTTTTGAATACTAACTCTGTCCCATGATATTGGGCAATACATGAAGAAGCCGGGTTTGCTCCTGACTTTCCCGAAATACGAATACGCGAGAATTGGTTGGCGGCATCGTCGCTTTCATATCTTCCTAGATGAATACCTGCCGTGTTCGCGGCTGTAAAGTTTCCTATTTCGATTCCTAGTCCTGTTACCTGTGTATCGCTGTCGTCGTGAGTTCCATCTAACGCCCAGCCACTAGAAATTAAGATGTTGGGATCGTCAATACCGCCCTTGCCTATTCGGAGAGACCCCACATTATTAAAGTAAGCAAGAGTATCTCCACTTTCATCTTGCCACTCTTGAAGAGGTCCTTCTGTACTCGCACTGAGCCTTCGCACTTGCAAAGCCACGGTTGTAGTAAGATCGTCTGCGTGTTGATACGGCTGCGATATGACGTTTCTGGAGGCTCCAAAGTTTCTTACAATGATCTCTACGCCATCATCTTCAATATTTGTAGCACCCCCAACAAGCGTTAAGTAGTACACTCCCGAAACGAGAGTTACTGTATAAGTTTCGGGGTCTTGTAGAACACCTCCTGCCTCAACAAGAAACATGTTTGATGAGGTAGTCGCTGGGTCAGGGGTGGCTAAAGTATACACTCGATTAGCAGGCGTGGTGTCAGAAATATCAGCCTCTGCTGTTGTAAACGTCCAATACTGAGGGTCCCCCGCACCAAAGGCCGATCCATAGACAGCGGCGGAATCTACATACCCTTTTGTTGCTACTTCATTGTCGAAGTCAGGGCGTGCTACATTCTTGATCTGTGTGGCTACTCCAGCGAGATTAGAAGCAGCATCCAGTTTACCATCGGTGTCTATGGTAATGTCACCCTTGCCTCGCTCTTGGATACCCAGTAACAACTGCTTGTTCTGCGTATTGATATCGCTGGCTTTAAGGACGGAGCCGTCTACGAAGGTTCTTTCTGCGACAGTCGTGGGGGTCGTTCTGTAGACTCGCACCATGTCTATGGCTGCTAATGAATCGTAATTATCGATGGCAGAGAAAGTCAGTTGGATTTGTAATGAAGGAGAAGTAGTTACTACGAATTGTGAGGAGGTTAAATCAATTTTGTCTAGAGAAGCCCCGTTTGTAATAGTTACGCCGAAGTGAGCCGTGGAGACATAGTCCAGCGATACATCAAACAGGCCGCCTTGCTGGGCTTCACTGAGTTCTCCTATGACCCCAAAGTCGGTATAATTATCTGCCATTGTTTAATCCTTATTTCTTCTCTGGAATATTTGCTGGGTTTATGAATAGTCTGTCTATTCCCTGATCTACGCCGGGCATCTTCATCATCCATATAAGAGATTTGAAATTCCTTAAGTCTTCTTTAGATAATTTGTCACCTCTGAACATCGCACCAGTGCCTTCTCTGAATGCTCTCCAGCCCTTTCCGTATAGTATGCTATATGGGACAGAGCCTCTGATTGGGTCAATGCCTAGTCCTGTTGTCCTCATAGATGGATCAAATACAGGCTCTTTGCCTATGAGCCACGATGCGCTGTCGATGAGCATTGGGAATATACTAGAATATGAGCCTTTTAAGATTCCTGCTTTAATCAACTGATCTTCTTGGAATCGCCTAGCCAAGTATAGTTTTCTCTCGTATTCATCCATAGAAGCCGCGCGGTAGTACGTCTGCATCTTATATGCGAGTATGCCAAGAGCAGCAGAGCCTACCATGTTTGCGGCTTCTGTTGCGTCTAAACGAGAAACACCAGCCGCTAGTTGTTTGGATTTAGAAGCAAGCATGAACACTCTATATTGTGCAAAGAGTTTTCCTAAGCCTGTATTCACCCAAGCAGGAGACTCTCCAAATGACTGGCGTTGAATCGTATGATCAGTGTGCCGCTTCAGAGCCAACGCAAACTTATCCATGATATATAGGTCTTTTATGTTCTCTTGATTAAAGGATTTGACTGCATAGTTCCCGAATATACCGCTTTTTTCCACCTTTATTATATCGGTGTTTCTCAACTCCTTGAAGAGCCTGTCTAAGTCAGCCTCGTCCAGACCTATTTCTGACATACGTTTCTTAGAGTTCTTCCACCACCCCTTGCTTAGAGTGACCGCTTTCCCATCCCACTTATATGCTTCATTTACAAAATGTTGGAATGATGCCTGCCTCGCCCATGTCCTTAAAAAGGTATCCATAGGCATGATGCCAGTAGGAGCCAAGGCTGCGGCCATGCGGCCATATTCAGTATACCCAAGAATACCCTTAGCCACATAATCTTCATCAAACTGCATCTCATCTAGCCTTCTTATCATGTGGTCGCCTATGCGATAATCGACACATCCCGCAAAAGTTTCTATTTCTGCCGAGACATCATCGGTCATTGCTCTACCAATAAGACCCAACCCCTGCCGTCCCTTGGCAAGGTCTGCTATACCCATAGTAAAAATGCCTGCCGTATCTTTCAGACTAGGCATTGTTCCAAGGGCTGCTTTGGTACTTGTTCTCGCTACTAAAGAAGCAATTTCTGGAACTTGAGCAAAGCCCAGCGTTGGTCCAATAGTCCCCTGTGCGAAGGCATTCATCGCCATGATATGCTGCATTTTTTGCTTGTCCATATAAATAGGCTGTCCAGTCAATGCTCTGTATGTATGATCGGCAGCCCACATAACAAAATCAGCATCATCTCCTGCTTCCAATGCTTCCTTCTGTAGCCTATTTAATAAGGTCTGTATGGTAGTATTGGGCTTGCCTGTCAAGGCTTCCATGCCTTTTCTTACCTCCACCCCCGCCGATATTCTCTGAGCATACATAGAAAGAGAATGGAGGAGGCTGTTGTTGAAAAGTTCGTCAATACGAACAACCCTGCTAGGCTGCGTCTTGTCGAGTGGCTGCATAGTCATCTCAAACATTTCATCCATAGCGTGTCGTCGTTTGCCATAAGAAATGTGAGGCTCTCGCTCTAAATGTGGAATAATCAAGTCCATAAAGGATTCTACGATGTCCTCTGAAAATTCTCCCGCCTTCTTTAATTCTGCCGTTAGAGACTCTTGTATTGGGTCTAGTAAATACTGTTGTGTGTCTTTCCAGTGTCTGTGTGGCTGCGGATTTCTTGCAACATCTAGTATGTGTTTCCCTAGAATTTTTGCGGCTGCCTCAGTCTTCACTATCGCTTCAAACGACTTGTGATTCCTTATTGCTCCAGTTACAAGAGCATTAAGTTGGGGTTTCCCCATTTCTTCATCAAGCGCAATCGCTTTAGGACCACTCCAATTTCTGGGAAAGTACATCGGATCATCAGGAATTGCGTCAACGAAAACCCCGTTGTCTTGTCCGTGTTTTTTAGCAAACCTGAAGAACTTACGAATAGCAGCGACGGCATGCGCTGTTGCAGGGTCAGTAGGGTCTCCCTCAGTCCTTACAGCAGCCACAATAACATCATCTTCTAGTTTTCCCCCCGCCTTTCTCGCCATGTCTCTTGCTTTTATTACTTCAGGCCACACCGAGTCTATCAGTCTTCTTCTGTTCATGTTAGACGCTGTCCACACATTGTATCCATGTTCTCTAGGGACTTCTAGAAAAGCCTTAGTAAACCGTCTTGTAAACTCACTCTTATCAGCCAGCAGTCGGTAAGAAACGGGAGTTGTAGCAACATCAGGACCTATTTTATCAATCGCTCTAGCAACAGTCTCTCTGCCTCCTTCTCCATGTCCTGTGATTTTGAATTGTCCGGGGTCTATTCCTATTTCATCCACCTTGAGATGGACCATATAAGGTCCGGGGCCTACGCTTCTAACCTTGCCCCCAACAACCAGTGCGCTGTCTGGAACCCCTGATACGGGGTGTGGAGCATCTATTACTGGTGCTGTCCCCTTAGCCATCTTGCTTTTGGCTGCAAGTGCAGTCTCAGTTCTGCCAACAACTTGAGATGCATCTAGCACCATCCATTGTTGCCCATCCTTGACTCCATCAAATCCTTCAGACCGAAGCATCTTTGTAATTGTTCCGGGACTCACCGCAGTTTCATAAAAGTGCTTATTTCCCCTTCTTGCAATTTCAGCACTCGCCCAGTTAGCATCCACCTTTTTTGCCATCTCAGCGTGAAGGATTTTCATGGCTTTTTTCCCCCACTCACTTGTTCCCCTGATAAACGGCTTTTTAATATTTAATAGAACTTCATGTACAACCCCACCAGCCCTCTTTGCATATCCTTCAGCCACTGATCGTCGAAGATCGAAATAGATGCCACGACCAGTCAACGCGAGTGATCTTGGCGTATCCTTTGGCGACAAATTTGATACCCTTGCTGCTCTGCCTCCGTGAAAAACAGTCACAGGATTCCCTCCATCATCTACAACCTTTGTGCCAGTAACCTCATGTTTAACACCTAGTTTCCTACGGGCTTCTGCGATATCCTTGCGAATATCGGAATGCTTTCTTTTATATACTTTTATATCAAGAGTCTTAGCCTGGTCAAACATCTCTCGTTTACTGAGCGATTCTACTGCTTCCATTCGACGTGCTTCAGCAATATCTGCACGAATATCAGAATGTTTTCTTTTGTATGTTTTGATGCCCAGTCGCTCCGCCTGAGTGAACATTCCTTTTCGACTAAGCGACTTTATTAGTGGGACATGGCCGAGGGCTTCCATTCGACGTGCTTCAGAAATATCTTTACGAATAGCGGACTGTGTTCTTCTGGAAACGCGGCCTTTCACACTGTCGATTGTTTTGATACCAAGAGCCTCTGCTTCTTTGAACATATCCACTCGACTGAGTGCGCCTGCGGATTCAACGAATTCATCATAGGGAACCACTGTCACCTTGACTTGCTCTTGCATTGTTCTATCAACAACCTCTTTCAGAGTGTCATCACCCGCTTCCGAATGCAGAGCCGCTGCTTGTTTCAGTTGTGCTGCTTTAGACATATCCTGAAGTTCTCTCAAGAACAAGCCGGGCTTCCATGCAGCAAGTCCACTACCTAGCACTCCCGAAGCACCTACAGCAATCATTGCATCTAGTGGTCGTAGAGTCTTGTCGAGAGCATATCTAGTAGTCTCCAGAGGGATATCTATTGCTGTAGTGATTGCCAGTGCTTTGCCTATTGCTCTCGCTCTGGTCACTCGACCAGCAGCATTACCTAGTCCCGCTACGGTTCCCGCTGGACCTCCCACAGCCGACGCTAGTAGAGTCAACAAGACCGCTTCGCCCCCAGCAGCAACCATCACCATCCCAAAGCCGGAAGCCATTCCTAAAGGCCCTCCAGAGAATAACTCAGCACGTCTCTTCATGGTCATTCGTGCTTCATTTGTTTCATACAGAAATTCTGAAAAGGACTCAGAACTTGTGGCAACTCGCTGTGCAGTGTGAGGGTCTAGGTCTGATGCATACTTCTTTATATCTTCATCAGTAATTACATATCCTGTTTCTTTGAAATCAGGACTGGTCATTGATCTATACAGTTCCCCCGCTACTGTTTCACCTACAAAAGCGTTGTGAAGTTTCCCTAAGAAACCTATGTTTTTATCTGCTCGATATTTGTAGATGTTATTAAATTCTCTACGAGTTCTTTCAGCAGGAATGTCTGGTGTCCATAATTCTGAAAGAGACACGGGACGAGAGGGGTCAACTCCGCCGTCTTCTGGCGTTATTTGTGGATCAGCCATTTTTAATCCTCTTCCTCTTCACGAGTATGCGGGTATACGTATTTTTCTTTTAATCTTTCCAGTTCTTCTGGAGACATGCGTTCCAACCATCGTTCTGCTGTTCTAGATCGCCTCTCCATGTAGTCAAGGTGCTTCATCCCTGCCCATATGCCTAAATCTTTTCCTTTGTCAGTTATGTATGTTCCCACAGACTCTGCGACAGTCTTGCGAGTTCTTGGCTTATCTTTCCACTTTACAAGATCAACTATCTCTGCCATGGTCCAAGGGTTGTTGGTTTTCGGATTGTTTCGGTTCATTGGAGTCGTGCCGTCTCTGTCCTGCATTTTTAGTTGGTAGAGAGAGCCTCCATTTGTTCCATCCTCATACGGAAAGAACCCAATAATCTCGATGTCCACATCTTCGGTTCCTGAGAACCACTTTGGAGCAGCAGTTCTAAGAACGTCTTCGGCTGCTTCCAGTGCTTCAGGTACAGTAATATCTCTTTCGCTAGTTTTATTCATACTAAACCAGTTGCTCCTGACTCGCTGGTAAAAGGATAATGCTGTGGCTTCAAAAGTCCACTCATTTACATCCCCCCCTGTAAGGTAATCAACTGTATGTGCAATGTCGACAAATAACTTAGGAACTTCTGAGGCTACTGCAACTGCTGCGCGACCTGCTAATACTGGCCCTCCCAGTCCCAGTAGGTTTAGTCCGGGTTCCAGAAGCCTCGATCCAATGGGGTAATCCAGAACTTGTGGAATCTCATTAGAAAGATGATGATCCTTGTCTAGTTTAAGGTATCCCGTCATCGTTTCTTCTGTCATGTCTTGTCTATCGACCTTAATTCCGTTGTGCAGTGTGAACATTCGTTCTTCTCGTGCTTCCAGTGCTTTGCCTATCGACTGCTCCATGTCCAAATCTGTTAGCCACATCAGACCCTTAGCAACCATTCTAACTTCTTCTACAGCAGTTGTATTTAATCTATGCACACTTTCATC
>Ga0208449_1001412_pt1 | contig 12945 bp, 18 predicted proteins | sample MalvireepMed_s17_FD_184247 | JGI IMG/M metagenome (GOLD analysis project Ga0208449, IMG submission 184247) | Marine viral communities from the Global Malaspina Expedition - Malaspina viral metaG DeepMed_s17 (SPAdes) (version 2) | ecosystem: Environmental > Aquatic > Marine > Oceanic | place...
AAAAAATATTATGAAGAAAATAAAGAAGCTATAGGAGAACATAAGAAAAAATATCATAAAGAAAATAAAGAAGCAACTCTGTGTACTGGTGCTAAAACTAGAAGTAAAAGTAAAAACATTTCTTTTAATATTGACAAAGAATATTTGAAAGAAATATGGCCTAAAGATAATAAGTGTCCTGCTCTTGGTATCGAATTTAAAAGAGGAGAGGGAATGCAGATTGATTACTCACCATCTATAGATAGAATTATTCCTGAACTAGGATATGTAAAAGGAAATGTACAAATCATATGTATGCTTGCTAATAGAATAAAGAGTAACGCTACACCAGATCAGGTCATACAAGTTGGTACATATTTTAAAAAGATAGCAGAAGGGGTTGACAATGAAGAAAAAATCTGATATAAGAACATCATCAATCAATCAGATGACAGGATGGTTAGCCAAGAACATACCTGACTTAATGCTTGAATCAGATTGGTCACATCAAGACTTTGACATAGAAGGTATAGTTAATGGTAATGGAATTAAATCTTTTTATATGGTAGAAGTCAAGGAGGGGTGGGTAGGTACATGGCCTACAGGGTGGACAGAGTTAAGGATACCCTATAAAAATAAAAAGGTTCTTGATGTCTGGCAACAGAAGTATAAGGATGAACTACTTACATTTATTATTTTTAGTAAAGACTTAAAGAAAGCATGGCATGTACCAGCAGATATTATTTTGAATGCTAAAGTAAAAGAAATACCCAGTACCAATGAGTTGTTTTTTCGTGTTGATGTTAGAGATATTTATCAAACGGATATGACATATGACAATAGCAGTAGTTGATATTGAAACAGATGATCTTAATGCTACAAAGATACATTGCATAGTAGCTAGGTCTTACTCTTCTGATAAGGAAAAGGTATGGGTTGGTGAAGAGTGTAATCAGTTTGCTGAATGGTCTGGACAAATAGATCAGTTCATTATGCATAATGGTATCAGCTTTGATGCTCCTATACTGAACAGGTTAACAGGATCTAATATCAAATTGTCTCAGGTCAGGGATACTCTTATTGAATCTCAATTATATAATCCCATCAGGGAGGGAGGACATTCTCTTGAGGTATGGGGAGAAAGACTTAATTTTCCCAAGGGAAATATGACTGAGTTTAAATACTACAGTCCAGAGATGCTGGAGTATTGCAAGAAGGATACGGAGTTAACCAGCAAGCTCGCCAAGACTATGGAAAAAGAAGGGAAGAAATTTTCCATACGCTCTTATGAAATGGAAAGAAAAGTCAGGGCTATTATAGATCAGCAACAGAAGAATGGGTTTGCATTTAATATAAGAGAAGGAATGCTTTTACTGGCTAGACTTGAAGATGAACAGCATCAGCTTGAAAAAGATGCAGAAGAAATGTTTGAGCCTGTCATCACCTACTCACCTGTTAAAAAGATACCCAAGAGTACGCCCTTTAATATTGCCAGCAGGAAGCAGATAGCTGAACGCTTAATGAAACTTGATTGGAAGCCTGAACACTACACTGAGAAAGACAATGTTATTATCTCTGAAGAAATATTATCCAAGATAGATATGAAGGAAGCTCAGATGTTCAGTAGGTATTTTCTTCTACAGAAAAGAACAGGCTTACTCAAAGCTTGGGTACAGGAATGTCAGGAGGATGAGAGGGTCAGAGGCAAGGTGCTTACACTCAAGACCGTGACAGGCAGGATGGCTCATCACTCTCCCAACATGGCACAGGTGCCAGCTTCTTATTCTCCCTATGGAAAAGAATGCAGGGAACTATGGACAGTTTCCAATCCTGATACTCATGTCTTGGTAGGGACAGATGCCAGCGGTCTGGAGCTACGTTGTCTGGCTCACTATATGAATGATCCCAAGTTTACCAAGGAGGTTCTTACAGGGGATGTACACACAGCTAACATGAAAGCTGCTGGATTAACAGACAGGGATCAGGCTAAGACTTTCATCTATGCCTTTCTCTATGGAGCAGGACCAGCCAAGATTGGTAAGGTAGTGGGAGGTAATGCCAAGACAGGACAACAACTCACAGCTAAGTTTTTATCTAACATGCCCAAGCTTAAAACATTAAGAGATAATGTTACTGAGGCTGCTGAAATAGGGCCAATCAAGGCTCTTGATGGGAGAAACTTACATATAAGATCGCCTCATGCTAGTCTTAATACTCTTCTTCAAGGGGCTGGAGCAATCGTATGTAAGCAGTGGTTGGTTCACATGGATGAACATATCAGAAAGACAGGAGTGGATGTCAAACTTGTAGCTTCAATACATGATGAGTATCAGTTTGAGGTAGCCAAGAAAGATGTGGAAAGGTTTGGAAAGATAACCAAGGATGCTATGCTGGAGACAACCATGACACTGGATATGAAGTGTCCTCTTGACTGTGAATATAAGGTTGGAAACACATGGGCAGAGACACATTAAATTATTTTAAAAAAGTGCTTGACATTTTTAAAAAAGTATGTTATACTTATTCAACAATCAGAAAAGGAGAAAGCCTTCAAAGAAAAATTTAAAACCTAAGTAACTATTTCATGTCACAACAGCGTGACGATTTTAAAGGAGAATATAAATGAACGATCCTATCTATATCACAGGCAAATGTCACTATGCTTGTATCGTTGAACCTAATACTAAGTTTGATCCTGTATGGTCAATTCAGGTTGAGGTTAATGACGACAATCGTGATACTATTGAAGCAGCTAAGTTGCCCATCAATAACAAGGGTGATGATCGCGGAGATTTTGTTACGATTAAACGTAAAGTAAACAGGGCTGATGGTACTCAACGCAAAGCTCCCTTTGTTAAAGATTCACAGAATAATTTGTGGAATGGGAAGATGATTGCCAACGGCAGTGTAGTTAATGTAAAGGCGGTTCCTTATGATTGGAACTATGCAGGTAAGTCTGGTGTTTCTGCTGACTTGGCTGCTGTTCAGGTAGTAGACTTTATCGAATACACTGGAAGTCAAGTCGAAGATTTTGATGTGGTTGAAGGTGGATATGTAAACACTGAAGCTCAAGAAATTCCCTTTGCTTCTTAACCCCTAAGGAGACTTGGAGGGTGGTAGACTACGGTTGGTTTATCACTCTCCATTTTTTAATATGAAAAAAATTGATACTCTAGTTGAAGATATATATAGTTTATTTTCTCTTGATCCTATTGATATGAAGGAAGAGGAAGTAGACAAGCATATAGATACCTTTGGGGAAATGCTCAAGGTTCATATCAAACAGTTTATGTATGAACAGCCAAGAGTTAATGGACATCTAAGATTGTCAGCCATTGGAAAACCAGACAGACAACTCTGGTATGATATTAATACTCCTGTTTCTGAATCTTCTCTCAAACCCAGTACAAGAATTAAATTTCTTTATGGATACATACTGGAAGAGTTATTGCTTCTCTGTTCTTCTATTGCAGGTCACAAGGTAACAGACCAGCAGAAAGAAGTTGAGGTAGAGGGAGTAGTGGGACATCAGGATTCCTTTATTGATGACGTTCTGGTGGATTGTAAGAGTGCTTCAGGAAAAAGCTTTCATAAATTTAAAAGTAATACCTTACTGGAAGATGATCCCTTTGGTTATATAGATCAGATCTCTGCCTATGCTGAAGCAAACGGAGTTAACAAAGCGGCCTTTCTAGTAATAGATAAATCTACAGGAGAGATATGTCTTACTCCAGTTCATTCAATGGAGATGATTAATGCTGGTGAAAGAGTTAAACATCTTAAGAAGATGGTTGCCAGTTCCACTGTTCCTGACAGGTGCTACGCTCCTGTTCCTGATGGGAAGTCTGGCAATCTTAAGCTTCATTTTGGTTGTATGTATTGTGGACATAAGAGAGAGTGTTGGAAGGATGCTAATCAAGGTCAGGGTATCAGGGTATTTCAATATGCAAAAGGTAAAAGGTATTTAGTACAGGTTAATAAAGAGCCTGAAGTTCCTGAGTTTGCAGCATGGTAGAAGAAGAGACATTAAGAAATTTTCAAAAAGAGTTATGGGAATTAGCAGAAAAATATATAGACCCAGAGAATAAGGAATCTGTCTTTATGTGTGGAGGTGCCATGCTTCATGCTGCCTTACAAATATATACAGTAGCTCTAGACAATGAAACTATAACTCTACTTATACAGGAAGCTTTAAGAACTCTTCAGCCTCTCAGAGAGGATTTGGAAAAGAAAATAAAAAGAACACTACATTAATGCATTGGAAATATAACAAGAAGCCAGACTTATCACAGTTTGGTTTTGTCTATTGCATCACAAATATAAAAACTGGAAAAGCTTATATTGGTTGTAAACAATATTATAATTATAAAAAGAATAAAAAACAATCAGAGTCTAATTGGAAATCTTATATGGGATCATCTAAATATTTACTTGAAGATATTAAAAAAATTGGTAAAAAGAATTTTAGGTTTGAGGTTATTGCAGAGCTAAAAAATAAAAGAAGTCTAAGATATTATGAGTGTTATTATCAGATGAAATTTAATGTATTAACAGCAACCTTAGAGGGAACAGATGAAGCAGCCTTTTATAATAATTATGTAGGAGGTAAGTTTTATAGACCTGTTCAGAATTATGTTGATCCCTACTGATGTTACTATAGAATCTCTTTATGATCTTACTGAAAAAGATGCACACAAAAGTCTATATCTTGCAGTAATTGTTCAGGCTTTACTGGACATAACTAAACCTGAAGTAGAGGGAGAAGACAATGAAATAAAAATTCAAAGGGATCAGGCACACGCATGGGTTTTTGCTTCCATTGGAGTTACATGTGATGATTTTGAAACTGTGTGTTATTATGCTGGTCTGGAACCACAGAAGGTCAGAAGTTTTGCATGTGAAGTTATTGTATCAGGAGATGTAGAAAATGTCAGAAGAAGATTTAGTTCTATTATCTACTAATGAAGATCCTTTCAGTGAACAAATAGGGGGAGATCATTATAAGGATTGTATAATACAACCAATAGTTTATAATCAATTAAACAATCTCAATGCTTGTGAAGCCAATATAGTAAAGTATATTACAAGACATAATAAAAAAGGACAGGGTAAAGAAGACATATTAAAAGTAATTCATTATGCAAGAATGTTATTGGCCTTTGAATATCCTGATGAAAATAAACAACAAGATTTATTTAATGATTTAATAGATAGGGGTAGATATGTTCAAATCAAATCGTAATCCACAATTCAGATCCAAGTTTAGCGAAGATATTTTTTATACCAAGTATTCTCATGAAGGGGCAGAGACTTTTCATGAGTTGGCCTGTACTCTAGTAGAGGATGTATGTCAAACTAATCTAAGTAGGGATGAGAAAGAAGCGTTGATAGATCATATATCCAATCTCAGATTCTTGCCGGGAGGTAGGTATCTTTACTATGCAGGAAGAGATAAAAAGTTTTTTAATAATTGTTATCTTCTTAGAGCAGAGGAAGACACCAGAGAAGACTGGGCAGATCTATCTTGGAAATCAGAAAGCTGTCTGATGACAGGAGGCGGTATAGGTGTGGACTACTCTATATATAGATCTGAAGGTCAGACATTGAAGGGTACTGGAGGCATAGCCTCTGGTCCCATACCTAAAATGGAGATGATTAATTCTATAGGACAGAAGGTAATGCAGGGTGGTAGTCGAAGATCTGCTATTTATGCCTCTCTGAACTGGCAGCATGATGATGTAGACAAGTTTCTTACAGCCAAGAACTGGTTTGATATGCCAGTAGGCAGCACAGGAAAGACATTGTTTGATATTAAACAAGAAGATTTTAATTTTCCTGCTCCTCTGGATATGACAAACATTAGTGTTAACTATGATACTAAGTGGTTACTTAGATACTGGGAAGAAGGGAGGATAGGCAATGTTTTTAAAACAAATGTGGCACAAGCTCTTAGAACAGGCGAACCGGGATTCTCATTTAACTTCTTTGAAAAGGAAAATGAAACTCTACGCAATGCTTGCACCGAAGTCTCTAGTGAAGATGATAGTGATGTTTGCAATTTGGGGAGTCTTAATTTTGCTCGTATTGATGATCTAAATCAATTACAAGAGGTTGTACAATTAGCTACTAAATTTCTTTTATGTGGAACTCTACGAGCAGAGTTACCCTATGATAAAATCTATACAGTCAGGGAAAAGAACAGACGTTTAGGACTTGGCTTGATGGGTCTTCATGAGTGGTTGATACAACGTGGACATAAGTATGAAACTACACCAGAGTTACATAGGTGGTTCAAGGTTTATGAAGCAGAGTCAGATAAGGTAGCTAGATCTTTTGCCAACACACTCAACATCTCTATACCTGTAGCTGTCAGGGCTATTGCTCCTACAGGAACTATAGGTATTCTGGGAGGAACTTCTACTGGAGTAGAACCTATCTTTGCTGTGGCTTTTAAAAGAAGGTATCTGAAAAATAAAAGATGGCACTATCAGTATGTGGTGGACAGCGCGGCACATGAAATGATAGAACTCTATGATATTAAACCTGAAAGCATAGAGTCGGCTCTTGATCTTGTAACCAACTATGAAAGGAGATTAAACTTTCAGGCAAATGTTCAGGAGTATGTGGACATGGCTATCTCTTCTACAATTAATCTTCCAGCATGGGATACGGAGGATAACAATGAAGGAAAGGTAGAGGATTTTGCTCAGACTTTGGCTAAGTATGCTCACAGGTTAAGAGGATTTACCTGTTATCCTGATGGATGTAGAGGAGGACAGCCTCTTACCAAGGTGCCATATTCTGAGGCTCTGGAAAAATTAGGAGAAGAATTTGAGGACAACATTCAGGCTCATGACATTTGTGAGATAAGTGGCATGGGCGGATCATGTGGAGTTTGATAATGAAAGAGATAGACATAAAAAAGGAATGGATTGAAGAAGCCAATCACAAGTCTGAAGAGATGGGAAAATTAAATAATTCTATAACTTATGGTAAAGGAAATATTAGTGGCTTTCTAGGAGAAATAATGACATTACATTCTCTTTCAGAAGGAGAGATATGTAATACATATGATTTTGATATTTTATATGGAGATAAAAAACTGGATGTCAAAACAAAAAGAACAGGGGTTGTTCCTAAAGACTACTATGATTGTTCTGTAGCATCCTACAATACTAAACAAAAATGTAGTCACTATATTTTTACAAGGATTTTAAATGATCTTACCAAGGGATGGGTCTTGGGATGGATGTCCAAAAAAGATTATTTTAATAAGGCTCGTCTTCTAAAAAAGGGGGAACAGGATGGGGACAATGGCTTTATTGTTAAAGCAGATTGTTATAATCTTCCCATAAATAAATTACATCCTATTGAAATTTTAAAATAAAGACTTGCCAAATCAATAAAAGTGTAGTATAATATATATATAGAATGCCAATAGTGGGTTCTATAATTCTTGCTCAAAGAGGAGAAATATTATGAATGTACACCTTGAAGGTAATTGGAGAGTTCTTAATAACCCCACTCTATCTAATTTTCAGAGATGGGCAGTAGGTTATGAGAGGCTATTTCAAGCCATATCGGATGCTCCTAGAAGTGATCAGAGTTATCCACCACATAACGTTATTAGGGAATCGGATGAAGAAATTCGGATTGAACTAGCCTTGGCAGGTTTCAATAAAGAAGATGTGAAGATAGTTCAAGAGGGACAGAAACTAACAATTAGTGGCAACAACGCTGAAAAGGAGAATCAAGAAAACATTCTACATAAAGGTATTGCCAGTAGGGCATTTACCAAAAGTTTTCCTCTTGCTGATAATATTGAAGTCATTGAAGCATTGTTTGAAAATGGAATGGTTATCATTAAGCTTAGACAGAATATTCCAGAAGAGAGAAAGCCAAAGTTAATAGAACTTAAATAAAGATAAGGGAAGACAGTTATTAGATCTAAGGAAGAATCAGATATCTAGATAATTGTCTTCCCTTTTCATAGGAGATCAAATGAAACGAACAGAACAAATTAATACAATCTATATTGGGTATGATCCAAAGGAGGATGCAGCCTATGAAGTACTAAGAGATACTATAAAAGCAAATTCTCCTAAACCTATTATTATTAAACCTTTAATTAAAAAGGAACTGGAACGAGCCACGCTTCTTTATAGACCATTTGAAATTGTCAATGGACAATACATAGATAAGATAGATCAACGTCCTTTTTCTACTGAATTTAGTTTTAGCAGGTTTCTAGTTCCATCTTTAAATCTGTGGAAAGGTTGGGCTTTGTATATGGATTGTGACATGTATCCTCGAACAGATATTAATGAACTCTTTGAAGAATATAATGATCCAAGGTATCCTCTTTACTGTGTTAAACATGACTATGCTCCTACTGATAAATACAAAATGGATGGTAGAGAACAAGGAATGTATTCTAGAAAGAATTGGTCTAGCTTTGTTCTATGGAATTGTGAACATGAATTAAATAAAAATATAACTCCATTGGAAGTTAATAATAGATCTGGTAGATTTCTTCATAGGTTTGAATGGTTACCTAAAAAGAATAGTGTCATAGGAAAAATTCATGAAGAATGGAATTGGCTGGATGGTCATTCATCAGAAGATATCGAACCTAAAAATGTTCACTTCACTACTGGTGGTCCTTGGTTTAAAGAATGGAAATGTAAAAGAGCTATTGATGGAATGTATGCCGCTGAATGGAATGCTGATTATTCAAGACTATTACTAAGGGATACCGTAGATGCAATATAAAGTTGTAACAGCTTTTGATGAAAGCTTTCTTCAACACAGCACAATCAATCTTCTAAATGAATTTAAAAATAATTGGGAAAGTTCTATAGAGTTTCATTGTTATTATTATAACCTAGATTTAACTAACTATTCTCTGCCCAAGGCAGCTAATATTTATTATCATAATCTTCTAGAGATAGAAGAGTATCCTAAATTTTTAAAAGAATTTTCTAAACATGATGGAACTGAAGGAAGAACCATAGCTTATAATGAGATACTTGATCCTCTTAAATTTATTCCCAAGGTAATTTCATTAACTGAATGTGCGTTTGCATCTAAAGGTTGCTGGTTAATCTGGATTGATCCAAGCTCTATTAATCTAAAAAATATTTCAGTTAAAGATCTTGATAATATTTTACCAGAGCATTCAGAGAATATAGATCTTATTACTTTTAAAGATCAAACATATCTTACTATGTTTAATCTGAATAGACAAACTCCAGTAGATCTACTAGGAGATTTAAGAGGAGCCTTTATTTCTGGAGAGTTTCTTAACTATAGAGAGTGGCATGATGTCTTTGTTTTTAATAGACTAAGAACAATCTATACTGCTCATGGTATGAAAGAATATGAAATAGATATAGATAACTCTCCTCTATCAGAAATGCTTGTCAGTCTACATGATCGTAAGAACATGGCAGTAAGAGATAAGGATGGGAATCGTATAATTAAATTATCTGATACTGAAACCTCTCCTGATATTTTACCTAATAGGTATAGACAACTAGCAGACTTAATAAAATTCTACAAACCCAAGTGTATACTAGAAACCGGGACATGGAATGGTGGTAGAGCTATAGAAATGTCTTTGGCTGCGTTGAAATACACTGACAAAGTTCACTACATGGGTTATGATTTATTTGAAGATGCTACAACAGAAACAGATCATATAGAGTTTAATGTTAAACCTCATAATACCATGCAAGCCGTAAGAAATAGGCTGGAAGAGTTTGCTGCACATATTAAAGAGAAGGAAGACAAAACATTTACCTTTGAATTATATAAAGGAAATGTTAGGGAAACTCTGGATGTTATCAGAAGGACTGAGGCAATTAATGATGTTGAATTTGCCTTGATGGGAAGTGGCAACAGTAAAGAAACTGTAGAAGCAGAATATAAAGTTCTTAAATATACACCTGTTGTAGTAGCTGATCATTATTTTACCAAGGAGAGTGAGGAAGATGGGGAAGGGACACCTCCTGAAAGATATCAAGGAGTAAAAAATGTATTTAATGCTGTTAAGACAAAGAAAGTCAACGCACAGGAAACAACAGAAGATGGATGGACGAACTTCGATGAAAAAGCATCCACAAGAAAATATGTTCTTCCTTCAGGTGACAAAGTGGCTGGTGGTGGTCATACTCATCTTGTGGTTTTTCTTCATGATTCCACTCTAAAAGATTTACCAGAAGAACTTAAACGTGTTCCTATTATTGTACATCCCAGAGATTGTGTACCAAAAGATTATATTAAAAATAATATTAAATCAAACATAACTTTGATTAGTCCTAAGAAGTGGGTGACTAAACATCCGGGTCATAGAGGTTCATCAGCAATGATATCTGCTGGTCCTTATCTTGACTATAAAAAACTGAAACAATTTACTATTGATAATCCTGAAACGAAATTACTGGTAGTTAAACATGCTTACCCACATTTACTTGAACATGACATTAAGCCTTGGGGTTGTATTATTCTTGATCCCAGACCTATTACAGGTGTTAGTACACACAATATTGTACGTAAGGACTTATTTAAAAACATAGATCCTACTACTAGATTTTTTGTAGCATCTATGACAGATCCTTCCGTAACAAATCATCTGATTAGTCAGGATGCTCAGATCTGGGGATGGCACGCTTTTACTGATTCTCTCAGACAAGATGAGGAACAGGGAACACAGATACGAAATCAACAGGTAAAGGTAGAAGAAGAATTAGGCATCCCACAAGGAGCTACTTTAATTACTGGTGGTACATGTGCTGCCATGAGAGGAATAGGGATGTTACATACTTTAGGCTTCAGAGATATTCACTTATTTGGTTTTGATTGTTGTCGTGAGGAACCTAGTAAGAAAGAGAAGACTGAAACTACTGGTGATATAGAAGGAGGAGAAACTCCTAAACCTAAGTACATACAAGTTAATGTTAAAGATAAAACTTATTGGACTACTGGTGAGTTACTGGCAATGGCTCAAGATTGTGAGAAAGTTTTTGCTGATGAAGGATTAGAGGGAGCGCTTACTTTTCATGGAGCGAATACGATGGTAGCTGATCTCTGGGATATTAATTTAGAGAGACAAACCAGACCACAATTTAAAGGATACTATGATGAAGGACATTAAAAAAGTTCGGAAAAAGGTTGAGGAATTAAAGGATATAGTTATAGATGCCTCTATTCCAGAAAGAAAGAAAATACATTTTAATCCTACTTTAAGTAGAGAGAAACCTTCAAAAAGATATATAGAATTATTGTCTATATATAAAGATCTGCATAAAGTAAGCGAAAAAATGTTTAACGGCAGAAGTCTAATGAAATATATAGATGTAATAGGAGCCTATCTAGAAAAAAATGAATGTAAAACACTTCTCGATTATGGCTCTGGGAAGGGACATCTTTACACAGAGAACTATAAAACAGTAGAACGAGGAGAAGAGATGGGAGAACCTCTTCCTGATCGATGGGGATTAGATAGTTATCAACTCTATGATCCTGCTTATCCAGAATACAGGGAATTACCAACAGGTAAATTTGATGCAGTCATATGTACTGATGTGATCGAACATATACCTACACCTGATCTTGGCTGGGTTATAGATGAAATATATAGCTATGCAAAGAAAATAGTATTTATTAATGTAGCTTGCTTTAAAGCTTTAAAAATATTGGAAGATGGAACTAATGCACATGCATCTGTTTTTCACAAGTTTGATTGGCTTGATCTACTAGAATATAAAAGTATACCTCATAAAGATTTAGTTATTTATCCTTTCTTTGATATGTTTAATGAAAAGGAAGAGGTTGTAGTATCAGGATTTAAAACAAGACATCTTCCGGTAACTGTAGAATTGAAACAAAAAACAGAGGAGGATAGAGATGTTAGGGATAGCTGAATCAGTAATAGGAGTAGCAGGCAAAATCCTTGATAAGTTTGTTGAGGATAAAGATCTTAAAACCAAACTCAATGCAGAGTTAAAGTCTCAGATCATATCTCTTGATCTGGCACAAGCACAAGCTAACATTGAGCAAGCCAAACATCCTTCTGTCTTTATAGCTGGGGCTAGACCTGCCATCATGTGGATCTGTGCTTTTGGTTTGGGTTGGCAGTTTGTCTTTCAGCCTATAGCTTTATGGGGATTAGCTGTATCTAACATGGATATAGTCTTACCTGTAATTCAAACGGAAGGGTTGATGACTTTAACTCTATCTCTTCTTGGTCTTGGTAGTATGAGATCCTTTGAAAAATTTAAAGGTATTCAGAGAAATAATATGAAATGATTAAATGGTTTTTCAAATGGCTCAAATGGCTTGATGGTCAGTTAGAAGGAAAGCCTCCTCCTAAATACCTGTCGGGTAAAGGATTGGTAAAGGAAGTACCAAAAAATGACAAAAAATAATGGATGGGCTGAAGTACAGGATTACCATTTTCTTGAACCATTTGGTTTTCATGTTATTATAAATCATTTTACTGGGGAACCAGAATTATGGGATACGTTTGCAACAAAACAAGAAGCTAAAGAAGAAGCTTTTCTTTGGAACAATGGGCTGTGGGGTAAAGGTTTTACTTACTCTGCTGAATGGTTGAGGTTAAATACTACAGATGATAAAGATAACTGACAATGCAGACATACATCTATCCTCTGTTGTTGCAGAGAATAAGGTAGCTGCTATTCGATTGGCAGTTAATAGTGGAGGATGCTCTGGTTTTACCTATGATTGGCAGCTTGTTACTGAGGAAGAGTTCGATGATATTATTGATGACTTCATTATAGATCTGGATACAGGTAAGCTTGTCATCGATAATATCTCTAGTATTTATGTAGCAGGAATGACGGTGGACTATAAGAAGGATATCTTTGGTCAACGTCTTATGATTGATAATCCTAATGTAGAATCTATGTGTGGATGTGGGGAGAGCTTTCAGGTATCATGACT
>Ga0208449_1001413_pt1 | contig 12936 bp, 4 predicted proteins | sample MalvireepMed_s17_FD_184247 | JGI IMG/M metagenome (GOLD analysis project Ga0208449, IMG submission 184247) | Marine viral communities from the Global Malaspina Expedition - Malaspina viral metaG DeepMed_s17 (SPAdes) (version 2) | ecosystem: Environmental > Aquatic > Marine > Oceanic | place...
GATATGATGCCTACAGATAATACAAAATTATTAGATTTTGTTTATCGTGAAAATATTTGGCCTAGAGAAGAAAACACATTTTTAAACAGAAATCGAACTCGAACAACTTTTGTTAATAATTTTTGGAAAGAAAATAGGAGCGATAGAAATCAATATAATATTACAAGCTTGGCTGGGAAAACGGTTTCTACACAAAGCATGTGGGCCATGGATGCAAGATTTAATCATGGAACAACCACTCCTCAAACTGGAGGTTTTGATGGTGCGGGAGTATTACAAAATAATTACGTAATTTATCATTCACAATCAACTAACCCACACAAACATGTGCAACTTGGACCACTCTACGCCTATACAATGTGGGATGAAACAGATTTAGCAAACCCAATATTTAGCAGCGACACTTTGTTTGAAGCACACACCCAGGCCGGAAAAGATCCGTTTTATAATTCATATGATCATTTTGCAGAAGATATTAGAAAAGTTGGAAAAGACTATTCAATAATCCCTGAATTTGTAATAAGCGAGCACCTGCCTTATTATATGAATCAAAAGGCTGGTAATTTCATGGTCGATAATCCGGGATTTTTAACGCTGACCGGCTCTCAAGGTTCTGTGACAAGTAATGCAGACAATTTTTATAAAGTATATGCTCATTCAGATTTTTTAAAATATTTTGAAGTCATTAAAGACGATTATACAGGGAAGGCCACGCCGGCGCATTTTAAATTAAAATGCAAAGCTTTAATGAAGTTTGTACCTTATGATGGTTTTTACCCTGCAGAAAGAACTGTACAATTGTTTGACTTATTTAGCCAATCTTATGGTAAATTTATTAATCTTTTAAATAAAGATGTAGACAACAATTCTATTGCACAAAGTCATCCGCGTACATTTTTTCAACCATTATGGTCGCCAGGAGTGTTATATAATACAATCAAATCTGGAATAGCAGTTGATTGGCCCATCCACACAGATACCCTGCCTAACGTTACTGGTTCTCGTGTTTCTTCTCCTGTCACTACTGACAATTGTGGTTGTGACAGAACATATCCGAGAATTAACACAAATTTTAGCAACCGTATACCTTTTGAATCACTGGTTGATCCGCAACTTTATTTAGCGAATAAGCGTATAGCAGATTCAAATCCTCATCCTTCTGCCTCTTTGGATTCTATTGTTCGTTGGGGTGGAGAATCTGATTCTGAATTATATAGATTAGGAATGCATAACTTCTTAGCAGAGTCAATTGATTTCTTTTTAGAGGGCGGAGAACTTACAAATTTTGTATCACAAAAAACTATAGCTAATTTTTCGGATTTGAAACCTTATGTGATGGATGTTGGTATTTATCGCTCTCATAGCGATTTTCTTGCCGGCACAACGAATGATTTTGGGTTCGTGCACCTATCAACAACGGCTGAAGCTAGTTCCTTTGCGGCAAGCCCTAAATTGCAAATGTATAGCAACTGGGGAGCCTTCGGGCCGTTAGTCGATCAGAGCTTTTTATATACAGACTGGAATAATAGTGACACTATCGGAACTCCCGTGACTGGCGCCGCCAGAAATCCTTTCACTCCTCCATATTATAGTGGCCGCGCCCGCGCAAGAATAATGTTTACACCGGACCGGTTAGGCGACTGGACTATGCAAGAAATTATTGCGAAGTCAACTGTGACCTATAGTCGAGTTCGAGGCGTGGTGTCGGCAAATTTCGGTAGCCCATTAGGTGGGACACCTAGTGGAGGAGATTGTGTCCCTGTAAGTGACAATGATCCACATGGGCAATCAGGCTCTTATGCTGTAGGGTCTTTGTCTGAAAACGGATACATGAATGGGTTTCACAATGAAAGATTTCGAACAGGCTCGGCCATAGACTTTAAAGATAGTATGCACATAAGCGCAAGTTTGAATTTGTTCCAAATGACTAATGTACATGGTTTTGAAGTAGATGACAAAGGGTTGCTAAAAGTTACAAAAATTGATGCAAACGAAGACGTGAAATGGGTTATTGGTACTAAATTTGAAACACCAATTTTAAACTTTAGCGCATCATCTCAAACATTGCCAGATGTAGCGCCAAGACAAACAGCAAAAGGAATGTGGCATCAATATGGAACAATCCCAAATGATGATGTTGGCATTTATGTAGAAATAACAGATCCGCAGAATCACAATCAATTAGGTGACTACTATTCAGTTAACGGCTCTGTGATAAAAGACACGCAGCCCGATTGGAACTTAACAGGCTCACTGGCCGAAAAAGTTGGTTTTATCAAAGCTCAAGGTAGCATCTCTAGAAAAAAACTTGGTCGGCCATCTAAAGAAAAAGTTATTAGAGAGGCGATTGTTGTCATTCCATTTAGAAGAAAAGTAAATAAAAAAACTAGTGCAATCGAAACAAAATTCTTTGATTTAGATTTAAATCAATTTATTAATGCAAAAGAGTCTGTCGAAAACAACGCCCCGCCAGAAAAAGTAACAGAGTCTTATTATGATATGGTTTCTGCAATGAAGCGTTATGTTTTTCCACCGAAGTTTGACTTCTTAACGCAATTGGACCAACAAAAAGCAACAAAAGCATTTAAAGAATTAGATGCTCAAGTTCCTGGTCAAAAAATTAAAGGAGAAATAGATGTTAATCCAGTTGCAATGTATATTTTTGAGTTTAAACATACGCTTTCGCAACAAGATATCACTGATATTTGGCAAAATTTACCACCAAGTTTAGGGACATCTTTCCAAAAAGTAGAAACAACAATTAATCATCGATTGTTAGAGGGTGAGTTGATGACAAATATGAACGATTCAAGAATACAATGGCTTGTTTTCAAGGTTAAACAAAAAGCAAAAACGAATTATTATGAAGCAACTGCCGGAACACTCGACGACATTAAATTTAAATTTGATTTAAAAAGTCAAAATTCAGGCATCCCTGCATATAGTTATAATTGGCCATATGATTATTGCTCTATCGTTGAATTAGCAAGAATTGAAGCAAATACGTCTTTTGACGCAAAAGGAGATACCACGTAAGGTAATTTAAAATGGAATTTTTTAATCAAAAAGAAGACGTTATAGACATTGAACTAACGCCGTTTGGCGAATATTTGTTATCACAGGGAGCCTTTAAACCTACGTATTATGCTTTTTATGATGAAGATATTTTATATGATGGAGAGTACGGAGGAATCAAAGAAGATCAGAACAATGTTAAACAAAGGATTAAAGATGAAACGCCGCGACTCAGACCGCAAGCTGTATTTAAAAGCGTGGCTGAGCCAATATATGAGCATGAACAGATAGCAGCAGGCAGTAATCAATGGCTGGTAGACATCGATCAATCATACTTTGCAAAACATGGAGTAAATCCAGCGTTTATGCAACAATATTTTTACCGGTTCGATAATATTGAGCAAACCGCTGTAGAAAAGCACTATACTTTCCCTCTATGTTTGGGAAATTCGAGCTTTGATTCAAAAGAAGCCCCGGCCTGGGAAGTAAAATTTTTATATGGGAGTGTGACAGAATCAGTTTCATTTTTGGCCGCCGACAATCGAGCTTATTTAAAAATTCCACAGATTGAGGCGTATATAACTTATAAATCATTTGTTAAAACGGCCGGCACTACAATCACAGATACCACTAAATTAAAAGTACCAGAATATGAAGAATTACATGAACTACCTTCGTATACAGATGGGACGACATATGATTTTGATGAAGATTTTATTATTTTAGAAATAAATGAACATAACGTGCCATATAAAAAAGATAATTTTGAAATAGAGGTGTTTGGGGTGATGGACCTTTTAACAGAAGATGGTCCCGCAGAACAATTGATTCCTTTATCTTTTGTTCGTCCGCCATCACAAACAAAAAATGGTCTTTTAATGAGTTTTGAAGAACAAACTTTGGCTACTGAAAAAGATTTGCAAAAACAGTTTCTTGATTTAGATGATACTTATATTGAACATTGGTTCAATGTTTATGTAGATAAAGAGATAGATCCGGAATTAATTTGCAAAGTCAAACCAGTGGCCAAACAAAAAGGATTATTTATTGATGATCCATTAGATTGTGCAGACGAGTTATCTGATCAGATACCGATATCTAAAATTTATGGCGTCGAAGACGACCAATCGCTTCCGGAGTGTGAATAATGATTTATCCTGGCCGTCGCGCACCACAGCCTTTTATTAGAAATGTTGAATTAGAAACCATAGGAAACCAAACGCACGCGACAGTTTATATTGCATATAAAAATACAGGTAAATCAGGTAGGAATGCGGCTCAGGGCCATGATCCTAAATCGCATACTCCTCAAGTAACGTCAAATTTAAAGATGGCTGTCATTAGACTGTCTAGTGAATTATTATTATATAAATTAACTTCGCCCCGGGCACGTTCTAATATAATGAACAGTTTTTTGAAAAAAAGTAGAACACCAACTGGCGACAGACCCGATACATATGAGGTAAGAAATATAAGTTTTAGAAATGCAAATCAAAGGTTTGCAGATAATGGGTTTACAACTGTTTTTACAGAAAAATTTATCATACCTTCAAATAGTCCCCAGCATTTATCGTTTTGTGTTATAAGCCACTATAATGATGAAAGTCGTGAACATCAAAAAGTTCCACCCTCAGTGCTTAACTCTTTTTCATCTATAGCGGTTGAAACAGTTATTTTTGCCGGCAGAACAGTAAGAAGAGCGGTATTTTTCTCCCCAAGTTCTGAACAATCTGAACAAGGAAAAGGAAAGTATTTTTCTAACACGCCCGCCGGCGAAGTTTGGACCGGCCCGTTCCACATTATGCAAAATGGCCGGATAATGACGGGCGAAAGACACGGCGGTCAGGAAGAATATTTAAATGCAAATGAAATATATAACACTACATTAAGGGATTTTAGAGATTTAGATTTAATAAACAATATCAATATTAATTTAAGAGGGAATTCTCCCACAAACCAAAGAATAAAAGGTAAGAATGCTGCATTTTCAGATATGCTTTTGACAAAAGATGAATTTAATAATATTAAATTTTTATTCGATATTGATTTTGCGAGATTACTAGTAGACAAGATTCAATATCCGTCGCTTATTGCAAACATCCAAGATGGTATTTGGAGACCTGCGCCGTCCAAGGGTTCGTTTAATGAAGTTTTAGATCTTTGTAAAATAAGGTCAATAACTATAAAGAAAAGGAAGCTTACTAATAAAAGTCAAAATAAATCACTATTAAATAATTTAATTAGCGATGCGAAAGTGCAGAAAATTGATGACAGTGTCCCAGAGGAAATTGTTGTTGTTGGACTGGATAGAGCATCTATGGTTGAAGGGTCAAGTGCCCGTAGACATAGAAATTTAGAAACCCGAGAACAAACTGGCGAGATTAAAGAAATAACAGGAAATATATATTTTATTGAATCCGGCCGCCCCGGCAATAAAATTAGGACATTCACTGGGACGGATTTTCTAGATTCACCTCCAGGTATTTATTGCTATAGCGTTGAAATAGAGATCGTTGATGGCTCAAAAGAATGGTTAGAAAATCGTTTGAAAGGATTGGAAAGTAGCTATAAAGAGTTACAACAATATAGAAGTCAGATTGAACGTCTCGCAAAGATCACCCCTAGATCATCAGAACTTGATATTTTGAAAAAAATAGAGACTGATGGTCAAACATATATTAGAAACAGTAAAGGGCCGTGGCATAATGCAGTGGTTGACCTGTTTAGATTAATTTCTGTTTTTTCGAATGGTGAAGAGAACTTTGTTGGGAAAGACGGAAGAAAAATATCTACTGGGATATCTCAACGTAAAATACAATCATTAAAATTTTCATTGGCGTTGATGGCCCACCCAAAGACTGCCAGTATTAAATCAATTGATCTGTTGATAGCTACATGTGCAAAGTTTATTAAAAAATTTGAAAGCATACGTGAAACCCAAAAAGGCCTTTTAAGCAGATCTAGTGCTGAAAAAAGCGCACAAACACCCGGCCAAGGAAGCAGGCTCCCCAATCCAATAATTGTTGTTGAGCATAAATTTGGGGATATAATTGATACTAAAAATTTAAACAATATTGGCTATGATTATATAACTACAATAAATAGAACACCAACAAAGGGGTTACAAACTGTAGATGAGTCTTTTTATAAACAAAGAGTCGTAGAAGAAAATGAACGGTTTTTTAAGAACATTGCCGAAGCAGGCGTTATTATGGCCGAGACCCCGCATGAAAATAATTTACGAGTTACAGAGATGACTTTTTTAGCTCCAAGTGCATTAAGGTTGCCAAACAGGTTGTTAAGGACTTATTCAAACAATCCAAAGGACAAATTTTCTGAAAATCGAATAATGAATGATCACATATTAAATATAGTGGATTATAAAAATCATAATCGTATTCCACAAGTTGATTTTGAGAAAGAGCAAGCGCGCAAATTTGAAGAAGCTGTATGCACGACCTCTACTACCAAAAAAATAAAAGCCCGTTTATTGAATGCTATTTCGTTTGACAATGTTTCTATAGGTAGAAGGACTTTTGATATAAAGTCCTCGGACGAAGAACGTGAAAATCATGGCGCCATGGCCGGATTAAGTGCGGAAGAAACTCGTTTATTTAATTCAGAACTTGAAAAAGATGAAATTGTGTCCGTAAAAAATCAAATTCCAGATAGAGTTGATCCAAGTGAGTTTATAAAATCTCTGATTTTTTTAAAAACTTTTGATATTTCAAAAGAGCTGTGCTCATTAGACTATTTAAACTCAACATCAGAACGCTTTTTGTCAAAAAGTGAACAAAAATATTTGCCAAATCAATTAAAAAGCATAATTACTAGCTCTGTTAACCCAGAAGCAGTTGTTAATGGAGTTTTTAACGCCGAGGGTAAATTTTCAATAGATATTGTTTCGTATCTTATGAATTATAAAAATTTAGCAACAATTGAATTTCAAAATAGTTTTAGAAATTCACACGTGAAGCAAAGAAACTGGCAAGGCCTTACACAAGCACAAATTGAAACAGCTTCAAATGGCGGTCATAGTTTATTACTATGCAGGATTAACTTTTATAACAATCCTAAAATTGGCTATACACATAATAAAATGCTAGAATTACCAATTTATAATGAATATTTTTTACTTAAGTTGCAAAAAGGTAGTGCGTCTGCTGGAAGATCAGTGTCAGGTGTAAGAACAGGTACAGTTGGGCTTCCCATGGATTTCACTTTCTTAAGAGAAATGAGCGTTGATAATGAATTTTTACATACAAGTTTGATACAATATCTATCTAAAGAGAAATCTACTAAGCCGCGCGGCTCATCGGCCGCTGCACCAATTACAGGCACAGGAGCTACCATGACGGCAACAGCCGCACAAACTACTGGTACTAGCGGGATGGGAGGCGGTTATTAATGGCTAAATATAATGGTGGTCAAGAAAGCAAATCAGAAAACCCAAAAGCAATTCCTCCTATTGAAGGACTAATTGATGTTATAGTGCCAAGTAATTGTACTAGGTATCTTAATTTTTTTAATGTTGCCAGAGTTGATCTTCAAAAATTAGCTGATGATAAAAAATTGACCCGCTATCATCAAGGTGATGTCGATGACAACCTTAGAGGAATGACTAATCATTGGGAAAAGCTTTCTTCGAAAAACGAAGGAGGACATTGGGCCTCGTCTCTTAAATGGAATCAGAATGCCGATGCAAAAAAAGGAGATACCGCACATAGGATTGGAAACGTACCTTTCCTGGATGGGAACAGAAGATATATTGTAACAGATTGGGGATTTTATATGTATGATCTTCTAGGTTACGCAAAAATGTATGGAGTTTCTCTTTTTGAAGAGCCTGTCGTACAGCCGATTAAGCCGGATAACCCCGAAGCGGACAAACCGGCACCGGGAGAGGAAGAACTTGTTTTTGTGCCGCCAAGTCCAGAATGGAAGATCGACCATCATGATACTTCTTGCCATCAGGTTGACTTTGTAGCACAAGCAAATATGACACAAGTAAGCTTCAAAGGCCCGGGCGGACTAGCGGATGCCAAAGGCGGCTCCGACGAGGGTACCCTCACCTGGACGGAAATTGTGGACCTAGTTGGCGTGGACATGTCAATATTGGGCCCAGACGGGTTATATGGACGTTTTTATGGGAAGGTTGTTGATATTGACGCCCCGGTCGGCCTTTATGGTTATCACTTTTTGCAAGAACGTTTTTTGTCTCGCGTAGGAATAACTGCACCATTCCAAAAATGGCCTTCGCTGGGCATACCTCCTTTGTGGATACCGGCAAATCAGAACAAAGAAACTACTGGAAGTCCGATGGAATTTATGCCTTCATTGAACGGCCACGAGATTACAGATTTAGAAAACGCTATGAACCATTCACACACTGTATATATGGATCGTGGCATGAACGGCTTTACGGTCGATACAATTCAGCATGAAGACTCAAAGTGGAATGCGATTGCAGACCATGTACACCCAGTTATAAATGGAAAAATTATGCCGATTGCATTGCATATATATTCTCCTTGGGCCGAAGCCGCACCAGATTATTCTTCCGGCCCTCATTGGCCATTGTTGTTTCCTCCAGATGTTAAGTGGATTCATGATCACACTGCAATGGTAGAAGAAAAAGAATTAGTATATACTGGCATACCAGGTATAGGCATGGCCGGCGCCACTTACGAAGTTGTGACAACTACAGTGCCAAAATATTTTGCAGAAGATCCATTTTCGATTACTGAGCTAGCGGAACCCGACAAATTTATGGAAATGATAGAACTACGTCATAGCATAGGAGCGTTTGAAAATATTTTCCACTATAATGGGCTTGAAAAACATCCATGGTGGTACGGCTATGAGTTTAATGAAAGCGGCCATTGGGGCCCAAATATGATTCCGCTAGATAATGATCTTATATACGATGCAACTGTTCCTGCAAGTTCAATAAGGGCGTATCTGCAAGCGGATGTGGGTTCATTTGGACAATTTTTGGTTGCCATAGGAGCTACCCTCTACAAGGGTAAGCTCATAGGTGAGCCGTTGTTTGAAGACGAAGGAACTTGGGCCCCGGGAGCAAGTTCTTATTATACAAACAAAGTGTATTCAACTCATCTAAACCTTGCAGGCTTAAAGCCAAAAAGTCATTGTGTCGCCGGCGACCCATATATGTATTCATTAAAACAAGAAGAAAAGCCAGATAGTTATTTTTGGCCGACAAAAGAAAACGATGCTCTAAAAAGACTTATTGCAGGAATATATTTAGATTTTCGCACTCCTGTTGAAAGCCAATCTCCAGTTGTATTTGAAGATCATGTGCACCAAGTTTGCACTGCCGACCCTCTTACAAAAGAAATTAAATCAGAATATAATTATCACAATGTTGATTTTGAAGATGTAACAACGTCCAAATATGTTCCTTTGCCGTATTTTCCGAATTTTTATCTTTTTGCTTTATATCAGGACTCTCCATTCCATTTCAAATTTCTCCCCACAATCAACGGATTGAATATTTATACTGATTTATTTAGCCTAGGCAACAACATAGAAGTGGGGAAGCAAGGCTCCAATATGTTCTATCAAGGCGGATTGGACACTTATTATAAAGAATGGAGCCTAGTAATTGGAAAAGTTTCAGCATTCTTTCAAGGTATGTCTATAATTGATTTTGAGAACTTTGAGCTAAGTGATACATTTTTCTTTGATTATGATGATTTTAAGCTTTTAAGAAATTATGAGTATACAAAAATATTATTTCCAATGTATTTTGAAATGTTTTGGAATGTTCCGAAAAGCTCTGAGACTTCAATAATAGATATATTTGCAAAAAATCCATCATTATGTGAACATCTCGTATCTTGTGTGCGCCCCGCAACAGATGAAGTTGTTTCTGATGCTGAGCATGCAGATACTATAAAATTCTTGATGGACAACCAAGAATCTGGACTTAAAAACGAATTTAATTTTGAAGCTATGGAACACATACAAGAAAACAGGACTTGGGATGTTACAAAATTAATATATAAGTACGCTTATGAAGGCGATGCTAATATCCCAAATTTTGATGGAGTGCACATGAACAGCGAACCTCCAATGGGCGCTGCAAATGATGAGTTCAAGGTGATAGAGGCATATAATGATTTAACGGCAACGATAAGAGAAAAGTTTAGATGTATGCAGGAAGTTTTTGATGGAGAACTGGCGTATAATGAAGTGGTATTCTTTGAATTACTTAAATACGACCCTAAAGATGAATCCAAAATTCAAAGATATTATTTTGCCAACCCATATGGTTTAGATCCAAAAACCAGTACAAGATCGGATTTGATAAAATTTATAGACACACAAATAGTATATGAAAAAGATTATTCATATGCAATATTTCAGTACTCAATGATTGTTGGAAATAAATATCATTATGTTGATCATATGGGCTTTATGGGAACGCCAACTTATGGCAGAGTCATCACACCCGGCCTCGGTAATCCTTCGTCAGCTGGCCATATAATAGTGCCATGGTCAAAAAAATTAGATGTAACATCTCATTTTAAAATCATTAATGAACCACAAATATTATTGAAAAAAACAGAATATGCTTCATTAGGTACAATCAATGTTTCTGACGAACCACCAGTGCCTCCAGATTCAGTAATTTATCCGTATAAGGACGTTAAGGATAAGATATTAATTTGGTTTCGAACAAATATGGGTGAATTTGATGCGATACCTATTACAATATTACCAGGCGATGATCTTCTATTTGAAACTATTGCGGCTTCTCAAGGAATAGATAGTATAAATCAGCCAATTCATTTTAAAACAGATGATCCTATAAAACAATATCAAATATTTAGATTGGATGAAAAGCCAACAAAATGGAAAGACTTTGCAGGAGGCGAAACTTTCTTATTAGAAGAAGGCGTAGTCTCACATTTGGACAAAATAGAGCCAAATAAGAAATATTATTATACTTTCAGAGCAATAGACTTTCATGATAAGATTTCTAATCCAAGTTCTATTTTTGAAGTAGAATTAGTACATAATAGTGGTGCAACATATCCACTAATAAATGTAGCACAATTTGAAATAAAACCAACTAAAACTAAACACAAAAATATGCGAAAATATATACATATAATACCAACATTGGAGCAAAGTATGTTGACAGGTCATAATCCAGCAGATCCAGATGTAACTAGCGCACTTGGCCTTACTCCAATGTTTGGCACAGTGTTTGGTGGAATACAACTTGGTTCTAGAAAATTTAAGATAAGAATTACAAGTAAATCTTCTGGGCGAAAATTTGATTTAAATTTAAATTTTGCGCACGACCACAAAGACGAAGTAAAAAAATAAAAAAGCGTTTATTTGAATAAATACTAATTATTAGAGAAGATGGGAGAGAGAATAACATATGGCATTTTTAGATAGTTCTGGAGACATAATATTGGATGCAGTGTTAACTGACACCGGAAGATATAGATTGTCCAAAGGGGATGGATCTTTTAGCATTGAAAAATTTGCTTTGGGAGATGCCGAAATTAATTATGCATTATATAGAAATGCAAATCATGTAAACGGAGCGCACCCAAGTGGTAGTGCATACTACGATTTAGAGATTCTTCAATTGCCTGTTTTAGAGGCATTTACCAATAACGTTTCTTCAATGCAAAGTAAGTTAATGAGCTTTCCAAAAACAAATCATTTGTATCTTCCGATCATGAAGAAAAATGATGGAAGCGGTAAAGAAACAAAAATAGGTTCTGTTGTGACAACTGGCCTAAGAGCCTGGACAAGCAGCACCCCGAACTATTTAGTTGGAGTGCATTTATGCGCAGTGGATGGAGCTACGAACTCAGCTTTCTCCGGAGACGGGATCACCGGCGTAATGAATGGCGCCTTTCCCAGCGATGGCGGAGCCTTTATCCAAATTGAACAAGGGCTTGATAGTCTTGATTTAAGTCCAAAACTTGCTATGGATTCAAGTTTGTTAGAAACACAATGGCTGGTCCAAATAGATAATCGGCTTGGCCATATTTGCAGTACCTCCGGCGACAAACAAAACTGGTCTTTTCTAGATGACGATGGAGTTGCTCTTTACGCTTTCGACTCAACAACTAATCCAAATATGGTTCAAAATATTACTGGAGATACCGAATCATATACTTTGCCACACACTTCAGTACTTAAAGCTGGAAGAGGGTTTCGACTTAGATTTAAAATAGGAGCAAGTTTAAATTTGCAAACTCCAGGAAGCACTTACTGGTTTGACCTTCTTGGATCGGCGTTTAGCACATCAACTACAAATTTTCCAGCATCAATAAGTGATGATGTAGTTGGCGAAAACAATTTAGACACACGAGTTGATGCCGGCGAATTGCTTTATATTGATTCAATTATACGAATAACAGGGGAAACAACAGGATATCGACTTGATGTTCCTGTGAGGTTTGTAAAGTGCACAGGGTGTGTAGATAAACTTGTATTATAAATTTTTAAATGAGAAGAGGAATAAGGAATGGCCACAGTTTTTAAAGTTTTTCAATCGGACGATATAACATCTAAAGGAACAGTTGTTCATGAGGCGACACCAATTACGGGGACAATTGTATCGGGCGGCTATGTTTATTATGATGCCACTCCATCGCTGATTGAGGCAAATATTAAAAATTATACACATGGGCTGTACCAATCAGTTTATGACTATCCTTATTTAAGCTCTTCTGGTAATCATATGTTTGATATCGGATATGGATTTTCATCTGGCTCTGCTTTATCTGGCGCTGCCACAACTCAAAATGCTAAAAAAATAAACATTTACAATCAAATGGCTCAAGTATTGGCTGGTTACAATGAGAATGGAATTATTAGAGAATTCGACCAAGATGGAGATTTAACTAGCGGCACGAAGCTTAAAGA
>Ga0208449_1001422_pt1 | contig 12871 bp, 27 predicted proteins | sample MalvireepMed_s17_FD_184247 | JGI IMG/M metagenome (GOLD analysis project Ga0208449, IMG submission 184247) | Marine viral communities from the Global Malaspina Expedition - Malaspina viral metaG DeepMed_s17 (SPAdes) (version 2) | ecosystem: Environmental > Aquatic > Marine > Oceanic | place...
TCCCATCACCATCTACCACCACCCATCACCTCCTAGCTCTCATCGTCATCTATCCTTCACCCCCCACCCCCCACCCGTCGCGTAATGCTCTCTCCTTTGTACCTTACGCGAGCGTCCACGTGTGGGAGTCGTAATGCCTCCCCCTCATAGCTTGATGCCCTCATAGCGTGATGCCTGTAGGCGTGATGCTTCAAGCGTGATGCTTCAAGCATGAGGCGTACTTGTAGAAGTACACAGTAATCTTTAACGTTTAAGTTTAGAACATCATCGCCAGTCCAAAACTCTATTACTGAAATGCATTGCATGCTTAGATAATCCCGCTATTGGTCTATCTATCCCCCATGCAGGCGTTACCCTGTAACGTCACTGGAGGATGCTTTTAAGCCGTAGTATTTCGCCATGACTCTATATGCCTGTAATGGATACACTCGTCTCTAAGACGCCTCCAAACGCCTTAGAGCATTTCCAGTTTTCAAGCGTTTAAGTTTAAGACAGGCACAAAGTAATTGACTGTGCAACTATATGCCCATTGTGCGAATTTTCACTCTAGGCACAAAACCACTCAAGGCGTGCATGTTTTACCGTTTCAGGCATGCCAAACATACCCTCCAATTAGTTTGCGAAATTACTGCGTGACGTATCTGGTATCTTCCTCAATGCATCCTCACTGCTTGCCCTATCCGTATTTATCCCGTTTGACGTGTTGGCTGTAGCGCTTGACACATGCTCTTAATCATGAGATAATCCTCCCACGTACTTTAACAGCTGAATATTTAGTTGACGCGATGTTGTGGTGCACGCCTACCCTGTACTTCTACAAGTACAGCACGCACCTTTGGAGGTGGACACCATGACAACGAACAACAACACCTTGCACGAAACAATTCTAACTCGTCTGCTGGACGACCCAACAGGCGAAACCTTAAGCGCTGCGGAGTTACTACCGAAGCCTGTAGTAAAGCCTGTAATCAAACCTACCGCCAAGCCAAAGGCGAAGCGTAAAGCGAAGCGCAAGACCGCGCCTGTACAGGCTCAAACAAGAGCGAAAGGCGCGAAGCTATCGACGCTTATCGACTTATCTGCTTCCAAAGTAGAAAACAAGTATCGACGGGCGTTCGAAGCTATCGGTAAAGCTGGCGTAGACCGTATGCCTGCATTGCTCGCGAAGCGATTCGCAAAGGGCATCAAGTGCAGGCTTGTGATATCGAGCAAGCCGGAGTACCGAAGACAAGTGAACATCGTAACCATCGGTAAGCCGGATATCGAGCATGCTTATACCTTGACGGTATGGGTAGGCCATCCCGATTACGCAAAGGCGGTAGAGTCCAAAGTATGGACTACCGTTACGGCTCACATAATGGCTGCGTTTGTCGAGTGCCTGTATCGAGCCAATACGCTTAAATTCCGCAGCGATGCGGATTCAGGCGGAAAAATAACGGAAGACGCTTCGGACGTCTGCGAATCCATCGGGATTACGAAGCGAAGCAGAGTCGGAAAGTTTAGAGGGTCTAAAGGCCTTGAAGCGTGGACAACGGATAAAGTTATTAGCAAGCATCTTTCGACGCTCGCTGAGATGTATGTTCCGAAGTACACGCCCAAGCCTGATACGCCGTCGAAAAAAACAACGGTGACTCTGGTATGTATTGCGGGATGCAAACTTACCGACGCTACAAGTTTCGGGATTCGGGTAAAACACGCAAACGTAAACGACTATACCAGTCTGCTACGGTGCGCGCATCATCCCGACACCCAATTTACCATCAAAGACGAGGATTAACACCTAATATCGACGTTATCAGTAATCAACCAATTGTGTGTGTGCCACAACATCGCCTCAACTACTCCCAACACCCGATGCATAATGTGTCGGGTGTTTTCAATTGCGTATGGTTTGCATTGTTGCATTCCAGAAAGTGAGCGCCTATGTGAATTTATTGTTATCGGCGCTTGTACTTGTAGAAGTACAGGCTTAGCTATTGCGAGGGGGACGTTATGCACACGTGCCAAGTGAAGCGCTGCAATCGCAAGGTTGCGGACAAATACATGCTATGCGGACAGCATGGCCGTCAGGCGTGCAATGCCGCCAGATGGCATGAAATGGTGAACGCTGCCAAACGAGAGCTATCGACGAGCTAAACTTTCCAGGTTGACGAGACTTTTCTGAAAGTTTCAAATAACACCTTACGCTGACGTTGTACTTGTAGAAGTACAGAGGGTAGGAATGATTATCAACGGAACGTACATAGACCGAGTGGAACTAATAGAATACTGGCGGATGTCCAACGCCTACGAAGTGACTCGCTACAAACGGATGCTGTGGGCGTCCAAACGATACGCGAAGGCGAACGACATCCCAAGCATCCGTGCCTATAAAGCATTAGACCTTTTCCTGGGAGAGAACCGACTGGCTTGCGGCATGAAGGAGGATTGAGATGCCAATGCACATAGATAATGACAAGATGGAAGATAGAACGCCGCCAAAACATGGCCTTGTGTTCGACGGGGACGTGCGCGGTCGATTCGTAGGCGAGCCCGTTCAACACATGGCTACGGCCTACGGCTGGACAGGCGAGGAACTGCCTGCGGACAACGAGTTCTACGATGAGGCAATAACGGAGGCAGAAGACTGGTTGAACGACAACGTCGCCGAAGATGGAAGCGTGTTTCACTTCGCCGACGGCTCGTTCTACTACGAACTGCTGTCAGATATAGAGGAGCTCTGAAGGGAGATAATATTGGATAGCTCTGAAAGATTAGACTGGCTTACCGTCGCTAGCACCGCAGGGCCGTGCCCCCTGATTGAAAACCCCCATATCCCCGATTACTGTGACTGCGAAGAACGCATCTATTGCCCGTATAAAAGCACAGCAAAAGGGGGTCATGACACATGCGGTTATGAAGTAATTGACGGTAAACATTATGCGCTTTTCCGTGGCGGGATTAAGAACGGCGTAGACGCTATGTTTAATCCAGTTACAGACGGTTGGAAATTCTCCAGGCGCAAACTTGTAGAAATACAAAAGAGAAGAATTGAGAGGAGCAGGACCAACGATAATGTTGTGTGAAATACCTGACTACATGTGTCCTGAGCGTGCGTCTCGCACCATAGGGCAGTACACCCGTGACTTCCATGACGGTCACAAGAGCGTGAACCTGCTCTATGTGTGCGAGAAACACCTCGTCGAGTCCACCGACGGCGTCACGTGGCCGTCTTACTACTTCTACGATTTCTCGCACGTCATACAAGGGCCGTGGGAAAGAAAGGAGGGCGCATGAGACTGCGTTGAACTACGGGAATTACAGCTTGTACTTGTAGAAGTACAGGGAAGGAGGCACTGATGAAGCTCAAATGCAAAGCCCAAGACCTGAATGCACGCTTAACCGAAGCGTGGCTGGAAGAGAGGAAGCCGTTGGAAATTAAATGGGAACCGCCTAGCTGGCAACTCCTTGGTGACTTAGCGATAGACGAGCTTAAACAAGGACATACAGCTTATGCCCTTGGGGTAATTCCCATGATGGTAGAAAAGTTGGTTGCCTTGGAAGCGTACGCTAACGAAGATGGGAAGCTATCCATTAACAAGCCTGAGAAGGAGGATAACGATGCCTGAGAAATTGTTCACTCTGGAGGATGTGGAACACATTATCGAACACGTGTTGGGCATTGACTTGCCCGATGCGCTAGCGATGGTGCAGGCCAACCACACAGGCCAAGAGGAAATGAGAGCCGGACGGATGCACGGGGTCAACGTGCCCAAGTCTGAGCCGTGTTTTGAGTGCAAACGCATGATGCCCATACTCCTAGACATCGGGAAGGAGGATTGAGATGGCGACGTGTAAGCATGAGTATATCTTCAGCGACTACTGTGGCGCGAAGGTGTGCTATGGCTGCGACGACCACGAAGGGTTGGCGCGGTGCTACTGCGGATGGGCAAATGACAAGGGAAACGGTCGAGAGCAACTAATTGAGATGGGTGAAACCATCGAGGAGGACGAATGAACATCATAGCGTACACGTACGAGGCAGACATTCACTGTATTGCCTGCACTATCAAGCGGTTTAGTGACGAGTCTAATTCCAAACGGAACGTAGCGCGTCTTGTACTTGCAGAAGTACAGAAGATGAATTTCACGCGCTACGTTGACGAGCACGGTGTATGGGATGACCCACAATTCCCAACACTGGATAACGAAGGCAACCCGATACACCCGATGTTCTCGACTGACGAGTGGCAGGAATTTGAGGAGGGCTTCCTCGCTGAGAACCCGACCCAATACCTAGCCTGTGGTGATTGTCACACAATCATTGAGGAATACACCCATGAAGAAGAAGGAGGATAACGATGGCTAGCGAAGATGGAAAGGTAATCAATTCCCAGGGTTGGGTGATAGTTGAAGGCGTGCATTGCTGTTACTGCCAGCTGGCTGAGTGGGCATGCCCCAAGCATGGCGAAGCGACATGGACGAAATGGGATGTGAAAGGTTCGCTGGGGCCTTTGATGCCGACTGAGCGAAGAATCGAGAAGGAAGGTGACAGATGAAACACACGAAACAAGAGTTTGAAAACATGGTGATGCAACTCGCGGAGGAGCAGATGTTCGGCATGGGCAACGACGGTATATGCCTTGCCTGCCATTACGTGCAGGGCGGGTGTGAGCCGGACGCCAGGAACTACGAGTGCGAGTCATGCGGCGAACGCAAGGTGTTCGGCGCCGAGGAACTCTTAATCATGGGACACGGAGGATAACAATGACGGTTAGGGATATGAACATATGCGACGACTGCTCACTGCCAGCGTATGACCTCGGCATCGGGGGGAATGAACTCCTCGATGACGACTGGGACCATCGTAAGGCATGGGTGAAGCAGGTTGCGTTCATGGTCACGATGGGCGAGGAATTGCCCGACCACGAATGCACGGCCAAGATGGAGCCGGACCTTAATATCCAGTGCGATTGCGGGTGCAATCCTGGAAGATTCGAGTGGCACCGGAAACAGCGAGAAGCAAGGAGGACGCAATGAGCGACGAGTATAACGGCTGGAAGAACCGCGCCACTTGGAACGTGGCGTTGTGGCTGGGGAACGACTACACAGTCTATCGTGCCTCGCAAGGGTACTCGACCTACCCACAGCCATACCTAAGCCTGCGGATGGACTTCATGAACGGAATGTTCAAATGCACCCACACCGGCGACGGGGTCAGCCTGTGGGACAAAGAGCTAGACATCGAAGCGCTAGACGAAATGATACGAGAGTTCTAAAAATAGAGCGTCATAGTCTGTACTTGTACAAGTACAATCAAGGAGGTGGACACATGCGAATAACCAAAGGAAACGGTTGTTATACAAACACGGGGAAACAGCAATTCACGACCAACCGCATGAACGAAGAGATGACCGCCATCGGCGTGGACAAGACCGGCGCAAGCAAGCTGGGCGACCTTCACGTGACCCACGCTTCCCAGGTCACATGCCCCCAGGACTGCCCGTTCTACGGCGAGATGGAGGACGATGTGTACGGCGCCGAACGTATGCGCCTTGCGCTAGCGGTCGCAGAGGTGGAAGCTGAAATCATAGACGATTTCTCGGGCGACAGGGACGCGCGTATTCACGTCGTCGGAGACTGCCAGACCATACCGGCGGCAAACCTCGTAGGCTCCGCTATGGTGCGGTTCGAGGAACGCACCGGACGGCAGGCTTACACCTACTGCCACTCATGGGCCAAGGTCCCGTACTCCGCATGGATGGGCGCAAGAGTCCTCGCATCGTGCGAGACGGTCGAAGGCATCAACATCGCGAGGGAAGAAATGGGGTATCCGTCGGCAGAGTGGACGTACTTGAAGCACCTGTCCCGCAAGGTGCATGAGCGTGAGGGCGTCACAGTCCTGCCGTGTCCCAACAACTTCAATCCCGAGGTGACCTGCGACAAGTGCATGCTATGCGCCAATGTCGAACTCCTGAAGGAGCGGGGGTATGTCATCGGACTGCACGGACACGGTGCGCTAAAACAACTGAGGCTAGCGCTGGAGAAAGCGAGGGCGACGGCATGAACATAACAAACCGTATCATTAACGAACTCGTGTACGGACGGGTGCAGACCTATCCCGAGACTCGGTACACTCCGGCCGAGTACAAACTTTACTGTAATGAGTGCGGCGTGGAGGACGGCGACGAGCATAGGGACGGCTGCAAGCTGGTGGCCGTCGAGGAGTTCCTAAACAAATACAGCCACACAATCGAAAGGTGGGTGCGAAATGACTAAGCCCAAGACCATCAGAGAAATAAGGAGAGGAATGACATGCAGATAGGAGAAGTAGTGTACGAAGTCGGGCGTTGTAAGTGTCAGGGCCTGCCCCTGTTGCCTTACTGTTTTCACCACTATGCGAAAGTGCTGAAGACCTACCCGCCAATGCACGGAAATCCCCCAGCTGTCTTGGTCGAGAATAGAGGCGGCACTAACGTCAAACGTATCAAGACTACGAACCTATCGACACAACCGTCACACAGTTGGGGTCTGTAACACAAACAAGGAGGAGAACAATGTGTGATATGTGTGAGATACAAGCAAGGAAATTATTGTATGCTTCCTCCCACGAAAAGGAAATCCTGTACGTCCTGACGGTGGAAGACCTAGAAGGTTGCTACAACGAGGACGAACGGACGGAAGGAAAATTTGAGGACCTGCCCTTGGAGGAAAGGCAAGGAGTCATCCGTACCGTCAAACAATTCATAGGGAGTTGGGCCGGTGATAGCATGTACAACTGGGACGATGCTATCCAAGACGGCATCGAAACATATTACAGGGATAGGGCCCGATACGAAGGGAGGAGTGATGCCAAAGTATAAAGCTGAGGTGGAAGCATGGGCCGTCGTCAAGGAGTTCGAGGCAGAGAATGAGGACGAAGCCCATGATATAGCCTGCGAGCTTTTCTTCGACCAGTACGTCATATCAAGATTGGACATCACCGAAGTTAAGCCACTCATGTGGCCCCCCGTCCATTCACGAAACGAATCGAAACAAAAGGAGGACGAAGCATGAATCAGCAACCATTTTCAGCAGAAGAATGGAAGGACCTACGCGATAGACTCGACAACGTCGGGGGGAGCGATGTCTACTATCTTCGTGTCATTGCCAAGGCCCTCGTGGGCATAGGAATGCAGCTGGCGTCCAGCATGCAGTACATGGAGACAGGCGGCATTCAAGACATGCTAGGCGAGATAAAGCATGAAATACGAACCAAATAGAAGAACAGGGGTATTGTCAGATGTTGTCAGTATGCAGCAATTGACCCATATCACTGTCTGTTATAACATAGCTGCATGTAGAAAGGAGATGGCATGACAACGGAAGCATGGCGGCGCTCACCCAAGGACTTCACTGTAAGTTCAAAGAAACAAGCGATTGCGGATTTGAACGATGACACCAAGATGCTGTTGGATTTCAGGACGGGATGTATCCTGCTGAACATCAGCACTGTGACCGGTCACGCAATGGCCCGAAAAGAAGAACTCCCTGGCGCGGTGCGCGTAGGACATTCCTGGCGCTTTCGCAGAATACCCTTACGTAAATTCTTATATGGAGAGGAGTAGCCTATGAGCAATAACTGCCGCGTGAAAAGGGACGACCCCATAGGAGCCGTCCCAATTGCGAGGTGGACACCATCGCAACCCTAATCTACCACACGGAGGGTAACATGGAAACAGTGAGGGTGACCGTGGAATCACGGTCAACCAACCAGAAAGGAAACCCGCTCATCCGGTGCAGTATACCGGGGTACGGGAAGTATCCCATCCCGCTGAACCTAACGCCGGAGCAAGGCGAACAGCTGCGGGACGGGAAGGACGATTACGAGGCCGTCTTGGTGAAGGGCGAACTCAAGGAAGGCAAGAGCGGGGACTTCCCCGACCACTTCTGGTGGAACGTGGCAATGTTCGAGGGCATCGTGGACGAGCGAACCATGACCACAGCGCAGTCCCAGGCCGAACAGAACGGCGCGACGGCTCCGCCCTCTCAGTCCGTGCCCACAGTATACGGCACGGCGCCGTCATCTGAGACTGACAACAAGGAGATGGTATACAGGAGACAGACCGGCCTTAACTGCGCCTCTTCCCTGATTGCCCCCCTTGCGCTGGACGATGACGATGACAAGTTCCAGAGAGTGGTGGCTATGGCCGAGAGATTCGTGGGTTATATCTCCACAGGCAAGGCTGACGGCCTCGTAGATGCGTTAATACAGAGCGGGGCGCACATCGTTGAGGTGGTGGAAGAGGAGCCGGAACCCACGTACGTCTACCCCGCGCCGCCCAAACGGATTACCGAGGAAGCGTTCAACACGTACATGGACAGAGCAGGCTGGGCCTGGAGCGACATAGAACAGTGGCTTGACGGCCTGGACCCCGTGGACTGGGTGAAGCAGGAGAAGGGACGCAGTATGCGCCTTGCGCTCAGCGCCTGTCAGGACGCAGCGGTCGAAGCAGGGCTCGTCCCGCCCGAAGATTTCCGAACACAAACTGAGTAAACGAGGAGGACGCAGTGAGTTCCCGACGCACGCCCATCTACACCGAGGACGGTAGGTTCGCCTGCTACTTCGACGGCCGAGACCTAGTCAAGAGCGCAGAGGAGGGCCAGCACATGCTGCGGAAGCCGCCTGCATGGGCTTGGGATATTTCCGTGATAGAGAACGGCCTTAATATGGGCGCGTCGGGCCTCATCGTAGAGACCCGAGACACACACAAGCGATACGTCACAAGCATGGACGTGTTCCTAGACCACAAGGGGGAGTTAAACCGAGGGCATAACACCCAATGGTTCCTGACCCTGAAGCACTGGACCACGTCCGAAGCGCAACAGCTACGGCTAATTTAAGGAGGAGCAATGGCTAAGAGCAAAGTAAAGACAACAGAGGTGCATCTGTACCCCATCATAGACGAAGACTTGCTGCACCTGAACCAGGTTACAGGGCCACGAGGGGGCATGAGGGCCTACCAGAAGCCAGGAGACCCGCTGCCCCTATGGTCTGTGACCACCATACTATCGAACACCGTGGCAAAGCCTGCGCTGATGCGATGGTATAATCAGCAGGGGCGCGAAGCCGTTGCGGAGAAGCTCGAACCCCACGTGGGCAAGATGCTCTCCGAGGAGACGCTTGAGGAGGCGCTCCGTGAGGCAGGGCAGAGGCCCAAAAAGACCAAGGAAAAGGCCGCAGACCTCGGCTCCCGCGCGCACGATTGGCTCTCCGAGTACATCACATCGCGCATGGAGGACCGCCCCATCTCGACGGCGCCGCAAGACCTGATGACCGTGTTCGATTCGTTCCGCGAATGGGAGGAAGAAGCCGGGATAGAGCGGTGGCTCAAGACCGAGTTCGCCGTGTACTCCGAGGGATTCCGGTACGCCGGAAGCGTGGACGCGCTGGCCTATAACTCTGACGGCAAGTTCATGGTTCTGGATTGGAAGACCGGCAAGGGCATCTATTCAGAGATGGCCCTACAGGTGGCCGCGTACGCCAACGCCCTCTCGTTCCCCCTGCGGGTGAAGGTCAACGGCAACCTCGACTTCCCTTGGAACACCTGGGAGCGTATCGAGCCGTGGGTAATACGCCTCGGCAAGGAAACAGCGGAGTTCGAGGCGCGCCGTGTGAGCAATCCCCAGCTGGCCCTCGACGGGTTCCTCAATGCGATGCAGCTGTGGTACTCGCTCAACATGCCCGGGCTGACCGACAACGCCAAGGCAGAACTAGAAGACTACTTCGACCTGCCTGACGAGCTCCCGACGGTGTGGTAAGCCGCGCCCAACACTAACCCCCATAACATAGCCACAACGCACTGTCTATAACAGTGCCAATGCCCGAACGCAAAGATGAGGAGGTTTTGCGATATGCCTTGCACCCCTAGCTACTGCGATGACCACGATTTTCAGGTGGCCGCGCCCTGGTGCCGTTATAAGTGGGCGCTAGCGCGTGAGGCCGAACAGAGCGTCACCATAGAGACCGTGCGAAGAGAGATTTGGCAGGCGATTGACGAGGTCCACGACGAACTGCGTGATGACCTACGGGTCTCCCGTCTCAAGAAACGCCCGTTCCAAAACCGGCCCAAGCCAGAAGATAAACCGTTTAAGGGGTTTAATGTTTAATGGAAGAGATAACAAAATTCGGCTACCACCAGTACAACTTTCCCGAGTTTGGCATGACGATTAAGGTCGATAGGTTCCACGAGTCGAGGCACGAGTTGTCGGCTGATGTCACCATCGAGGCCGACCTTGGCAAGCACCCCAACCTCGTTCACCCCCACGTTCTGCTGCAACGACAGAACCTATCGGGCGGCAGGGCGAAGCAGACGCTTGCCAAGACCCTGGAAGAACGCGTTGCCATCGGGGAGTGGGACGGCATAGTGGAACTGTTCTGCACCCGCTCGATACGGACGTACCGACAGGGCGCGGCGATGGTGAAAATCGGGAAGAACCCCAAGCGCAAAGAGGTCCCGTACCTGCTGTACCCAGTGATTCGAAAGGACGCGCCCTGCATCATCTACGGCGCAGGAGGTATCGGCAAGAGCTACGTGAGCCTCTACTTTGCGCTGCTCGTCCAGTACAACCTGAGCGTCGGGCGTCTGGCCCCGCAACCGGCCAACGTGCTGTACCTCGATTGGGAGTCCGGCGAGGACGACCTCAACGACAGGTTGGCAGCGCTCAGCAAGGGCCTCGGCATCGAGGCGGAGATAAACTACCGCTACTGCCATCAGTCCCTCGTGGACGATATAGACACCATCGCCTCTATGATTGCGGCCGAGGATATCGACCTCGTTATCGTGGACGCTAAAGGCGCAGCGATAGGCGGACTGATAAACGAAGCGAAGGAAACAATTGATATGTTCAACGCCCTGCGCTCCCTGCACGTGACATCGGTAATCATAGACCATGTCTCCAAGGAGAGCGCCGGAGGGCCGATAGGCTCGGTCTATAACCTCAACGAGGCCAGGAACGTGTGGGAGATGCGCGCGTCCCAAGCGGTAGGGTCGGACCGTTCCCTCATGGGCCTGTACCATCGTAAGACCAACGTGGGACGCAGGCACGATTCCTTCGGCCTGGAGTTTGTGTTCAAAGACGATGAGAAGTCCAACATCGACGCGGTGTGGGTGTCGGAGAGAGACCCGTCAGAGGAAGAAGACACCCGTTCGGGCATGGACTTATGGCAACAGATTGAGGTGTTCCTGCGTGAGAGCATCGAGGTCGGGAATAACGGCTCCTTTGAGTACGTCCCCATGACCATAGAGGAAGTCAGGGAAGGCATTGGCTGGGACAACTACGCCACTGTGAAAACGAGCCTCTCGGACAAGAGGTGGAATAACCGCCTGTGGCAGCATGCCGAGAAGGGCAAGTACGTCTACCTGGAGAGGAGCTAAGGCACATGGCAATGCGCATGGTCATACCCCACCTACCCGCAAGAGAGCTTAACCCCAACTCCCGCAACTACCACATGCAAAAGAACCGGCACTTCCAGGCTGCGAAGGACGAGATGGTGGCAGAGGTGCGAAGCAGGGACCTCAGACAGGACCCCCTATGGGGGCACGTTGCCTTAGAGTTTGTCTATCACGCGGGAGACCGACGGAGCAGGGACGTGGACAATCTTCTGGCCGCATCGAAGGCTTGGATAGATGGGCTGGTGGGAGAGGTCATCCACGACGACTCAGGCAAGCACGTCTCAAAACTCTCGGGACAGTACGTTCTGGACGACACAAGCTACACCGAAATAGTGATTCGTCAAATCAAAGATTGAGAGCGCAACGCAAGCAGGTCAAGTAGAGACGGAGAAGAACCTACTCTTCCTGCTTGCGTGGCTCTCCGAGGCTTCTAGGGCGTCCTGGGGCAGGTCTATCCATACCTTCAATCGTCTTCACCATGCGCCACATGTAGCTCAGCACGCGGCCACGCTCACGACCGTTAAACTTGCCGTCCTTCGTGGAATCCTTGGCGTACACAGCGAACTCCAGAGCCAGCGCCATCAGGTCCTTGTGTGTTAACGCCATTACAAATATCTTCCACATCTCACGCTCCTACCGAATGAATACTGGCTCCTCAAGCACGCCGTCGTTAACCGTTCCGACGGAAACTGACGAATTTATCACAAAATCTGCTGAATCAATGTCCCCGTCATCACCGATTCTTACATTTTCAAGGATGAGACGACCGATTTCAAAGTTGTCTGCATTAAACGCGCCTGCAAAAGCACGAACGCCATCTAAAGTCATCTCATCAATCAGCACATCTCCGCCAGATGTGGACTGTATGATAAGAATCCTGTCAACTGTCATGTCTTCCGCTATATATGAAGTCGCCCCTCTGCCGGACCCGATTACCACGTCATTCGTGGTGCTTGCCATAGTCATGGAAAACGTGTGACCAGCGGCAACTACTGAAGATGTGGCAGTTAGTGTATAAATATCCCCCGCCGCCCAATCCATCGTCGGAAACTCGCTATTTTTGATAGTCAACGTATCAATTGTAATCACATCTGTTGTGCTTGTTCCTGCAATTTGGAAAGAATCAGTAAGTCCAATTTTCCCCAGTGATATATTTTTGAAGGTAACTTTGTCCAAGCGGATACCCGCTGGAAGGTTAATCTTCAAAGTTTGTGACCTAGCGGAGGGAAACTCTCTATCCACCACAGGACTGCCAATCATACTAGGAGCATCATACGAGGCGCCTAACATAGGCCATGTGATTTCCTGGTCTCCACTGGAAATTAAAACAAACATCGAGGCAATGAACCCAAGGGCGACGGTTGCCAGAGACCCGACGATGAGCTTCCCGCCTCCCAAGTACACGCCGCCTGGGAGAGGGAGCCGTAGCCGCGCCAGACCGCCAAAACGAACACTGA
>Ga0208449_1001424_pt1 | contig 12843 bp, 14 predicted proteins | sample MalvireepMed_s17_FD_184247 | JGI IMG/M metagenome (GOLD analysis project Ga0208449, IMG submission 184247) | Marine viral communities from the Global Malaspina Expedition - Malaspina viral metaG DeepMed_s17 (SPAdes) (version 2) | ecosystem: Environmental > Aquatic > Marine > Oceanic | place...
ACACACCAGCGCGGACATGACAAATCACCCATCGAACAGGCGCTGGATTCCATTCAATCTGCCAAAGAATCGGCATCTGACCCGTTGGGTGACAAGGGCAAAGACAGTGGCTTATACGGTCGTTAAGTTCAATAGGTGGGTTCGCTTCAGGTGGTATCGTGGCAAGTATAGACCTTTCCAAGATGGATGCGATGGCTCGTAAGTTAGAGACCGCGATTGGTGCATTTCACCAAGCGATTGAAAACGGTGATGCAAACAAGGCGGGAGAGCATTTGTCTGTCATCAAAAACACCAGTGATTTCCTGTCAGATGACTTGTGGTCACTCGTTCAGAAGGAGCAACAACCCGATGACCCAGTCGGCCCAAACAACCTGTTCGCGGGTGGTGCGCCTGTCATGCAGTTCGCAGAGACGGGGCAGGTATTCGATGTTGGCGACCGTGACCGAATGGTGAAAGGGCTCATCATGCCCGCTCGTGTAGGTGGCGTCATGCGACCACAACGCTCACCCGGTCAGCGATTGGGGTGAATGAATGAGTGATGAGCAACAGGATGCAGCAGCACAACTTATGGATGCACTCATCCACAAGATGGAGCAAATGGATGCTCGTATTAACAATCAAAACACCCAATTACGCAAGTTGTTGGCAGACCCAGCCGTTTTGTTGAAGCGAGCCGGATTCATCCACCATGAAACTCCTCGCTTAGAGGATGTGTGGAGCGACCCCCTACGAGGCAATGATGCCATAGTCAAGGGTGTAGACGGTGATGAATCGTTCGATGTGCCTAATACCAACGAGGAGTTCTACGATATGGATTGGAACGCCATTCACAATCTAGCAGGTCAAGCCAAGTCCCTTGGCCATGTGGCAAACATACCAATACCGACAGGTGATGCAGAATGAAACCAGTAAGAGTTGGACCGGGTGAGTGCAGTGAATACGAAACTCTATTGAAGCGGGCGGCTGACTTGGAAAAGGCAATAGATGTTGGCGACCATGATGTGAAGTTTGAGGATGTGAGTGGGTCCAATGTCCGAGCGCAACACTATTGGACCAACCAAGAGATACCTGATGACCCGGAAACTGTCACCAAGAAGATTATCCAAGACAACAACCCACCCGGTCTGAATTATCATGCAAATGCAAACCCCCACCAAAGTGGTTCGACATTGGGTATGCATGTGACTGATGGTGGCGGTGATAGACCTGCAGCACTTCGCAAGTCAGAGTTGTTTGGGGCATGGAAGGAAGACAACCCATTCGACCTCAATGCAATCGTCAATCAAGTTGAGGAACTTGCCCGCCACCTATGAAGGGGCGTGTGGGCATGATTGAAACACCAGTAGAGTTCCATCTGCGTTCCAAAGTCGAACTGCTCCGTTCAATCATCGATGGAATGGAGTTGGAGAACGCCGCTGCCGACTACTTGTTCTCCAAGACCAACATTGCACGACATGGTATGTTCACCAACAACCATGCTGAAATATCACTCACCTACCTCTCCAGTGATATACTGAAGAAGTCGCGAAAATGGTCGCGCTCCTCCTTCCGTGACATAATAAGTGAACAGGAGGGAGAGGCTGCGTCTCCTTGGATACCACGATTGAATCGTCATGCCAAGGGTCACGACAATCCTCGTGCGGCACACACATCTTGGCCACGGATAGTCGACCGTGACCCGACCATGCCATATGGGTCATTGTCTCCGTGGGACATGTCGCCGCTGATGGATGGACAGGAGTTTGGCAACCCTACATGGATGGGCATACTGGACACCGCATACTCACCATTTTTGGACAAGGATGGGAACATCACCAACCACACGAAACACTATTTGGAACCGGGGGTACACGCTCATGAGAAGGACCATCAGGGCTCGTGGGCGCAGGAGCCGGCGCACATGGGTTCATTGAATGGGAAGGGACATAATGGCGGTGCTCCATCTGAAATGTACGAAAACCACTTCCGACGATGGGTGGGTGAGGCTGCCACGAAGGAACAGCGCGGCATGGATGAGATGAAGCAACGACAACAACATATCAAGACATACAAGGATGTCTGGGCAGGGAAGGAGCGCGACCCGTTGGACCCATATGACAAAGGAGACCACTCACTGGGTATGTTGGGGTATGCATTCGGACTTGAATGGATGACTCCCACCCAACGCGATGATGTCATCAGGCATCTATCCGACTACGGCTTGATGGGCCATGACGACGATGCATGGAGCGGCATCGACGATGCCGACCAAGGTGATGGGAGGAAGATGCCACACATACCACAACCTTGGTTGACACGAAACTGGATGGGGAGGTTTGTCGAGAGTGCGATACACCAGAGTCGGGGCATGGATTCAGTGGGGAGCATCCTACCTGCACCACACTACGACATGCATGATGTCGACATCAAGGAGAACTTCAAAAAGCGACATCTGATTGAGGCCATGAAGGATGTCCTCGTGTACGAGCATGATGCTGGGGATGCTGACATGTTGCGACCGGGAACGAACTCGGGAGACCTTGCATACGGTTATTTTGACGAAAACCGCGATTCTCGCACATATGGCCAATGGGTGCATGATGAAGATAGCGACAAGTCCGGCCATGCATATGACTTGGGGTCGCGAAAGACTACAGATACTCGGTACTTGGGTGGCGGAAGGAAAAATCAGGCAGGAGTTATATCGTTGATGGACTGGGTTGCCAATCAGGACAAGGACGGGAGAATCCCACGACGCGACCAGAACGGCAAACTCGGAACCAACCATAGGACGAATAACGACGAGCACTTCGGTACCACCGAGGAGTTCGATGATTACCTTGATAGCGGAATCCTCGATGAGAACCAACACTCCCATGTCAAGAATCGTGCTGCTGAAGTTAGTGAGGAGTTTGACCGACGAACACAGGTCCTGAACCACTTGGCTCCATACACATCCATGTACTACTTCAGGGGAGGTAATTCCAATGACATCACCACCTCACCATATCAACTGTACAAGGGACCATTCCATACTCGTGGAGGACATAACCTCGATGTGAACAACACACAGAGTGAGTTGAACCATATGTATGGGCCAGACAAGGATGAGGGAGATGGGTGGCACCAACACTCCGGTCTGTTCACCAGACCACCACGAGCAGGTCAACAGTTCTATGGGATGTCATTGCGAGAAGGAGCCAGACCAGAGGACTTCCCAAAGGATATCTGGCCTGTAGGTACAGATACCTCTGGGCTACAAGGAGAAGGACTTGGTGGAATGGAAACTCGCCAAGAATCAGAGCAAATCACTACACCACTCGGGAATGAACCACGAGAGGACATGCATGGGTTGTTGGGCATATTGGCTGACCAACCACTAGAGTCATGGGACTATGGTGGAATCGCTAATCTGCAGTCCGGTGCAAACGACCATTGGACACAATTGCTGACCACCCATGAACCTCATCATGTGCAGGAGAAGTCCCGAGTAGGGGAGACTGGTGCAATCAGACTCGGTGTGGATGGAATTATGGCAGATGCGAACACCCTAGGGCGAAGGGCATCTCACCATGTCTTGTCGAAAGGAGGCAGAGGTCGCGAGCGTGAGAAGTATCGGGCATTGATGAACTCATTGTTGTTCAAGTGGAACGAACACCCATCCCAATCACCATTGACCACTGGTGCATTGAGTGCTCTGCATGACAAAGGTGCCATAACCAGCGGCGGCGCATCTGAAAAGGTAAGTCGTTGGACCACTGCACTAAGGGCGATGGGAATTGCTGACCCACACCTGATACCCGGCAACCCCCATGAGAATGACCTACAGGAACGAATCAATCAGTTCCTGATGCAGACTGGTATCGACCTACAACCTTCTGGTGGTAGATATGGAAGAGAGCAGCCCTTGCCGATTGTCAAGCCACGCAGGGAGGAGCATGAGGCGGCATATGGCACGAACATCTATCAGACAGGTCGAGTGCCGGGTGTAGAACCATCAACTGAGTCCACAGAGGAGTTTGGGTGGCTGCCAGAATCTAGACCACCCGGAAAGTGGGGATTGCACAGCAAGGTTCCCACCCTCACTGATGACAATGAATGGTCGACCCACATCATACAAAGCGGACCGAGGGAAGGCGAAAAGGCGTTAGACCCACATAGGCAACATGGCGAACCTGTGAATTGGGGTGCAAAAGATGGGATTCAGCCTCATGGTTTTGACTTTGACTTTGAGATGGATGCGTTGAGTGCGCAGAATGACGGTGAAGTTAAATGCCCTGTTTGTAATGGTGATGGACATATCGACCCTGAAGACATCACCCGCAAAGCCGAGGGTCCACCAAGCCTGTTTGGTGGTGATGAGGGACCACCAGACCTGTTCTCATCTGAAGCCGTTGAGATGAAGGTCGGGGAGATGTGTCCCAACTGTCATGGCACTGGGAAGCACAAGTTGACACAAGAGGCGTTGGATGCGAACATAGCACCGCTCCATCCATCACATCACAAGGAAGTACTACTCACCAACCGAATCGAGGATTTGACTCGACAGGCACATGAGGCTATGGACAAGGGTTTGTCTGGTGCTGAATATCAAGGTGAAATCGAGCGTTTGGAAGACCAATTGGATGCTGGTCGTGACGGTACCGTGTCAGCCGGTGCAGCGATGTACTATGGCGACACCAACGATACAAGCAGGTTCCAGAACGAGATGAAGAGCGTTCCCATGAGTGTGTTCAACAGTGATGGATACCGTTTGCACTTTGGTTGGAAGATGACCCCGACATGGATGGCACAGTTCGATGGGATGGGCAAACCGATGGTCAAGCACAACGATGGTGATGTGTCAACAGAACGCATACCGTTGCTCAATGTGCCATTTGAGGACATCCAAGGTGTGTTTCCTGAAATGGAGGGAGGCATGAGTGACACGCATCCATCGGCACCGGGGGCGAACGACATCCCCGAGAGTCAAAAGACCGATGAGTATGGTCAGAGCAATGTGTTCAAACTGAGCGAGGATGCCCATGTCATCAGTGACCTCGTGAAGTCACTGACTAATCCAGACCTGACAAAGGAGGATGGGCAGTTTATCCCCATCAAGGCTGCACATCGCATATTCGCCCTGAAGGACCTGAAGAACCTGCGTGGGCTTAGTGGTGATTGGGTTGTGTCGTGTTGGTGGAAGGGTAGGCGCGCCATCGTGCGTAAGGATGATGATTCGCTAACCGCCAAATATGCAGATGGGACAGACTGCAAACTGTCAAAGGATGACAAGAAGGGGTTATTGGAGTCCAATGATGATGACTTCGTGCTCGATGTGAATGTCGCCAAGAACAAGTACATTGATGTGATTGACCTTCTGGAGCATGATGGCAAGGAACTCTACAACAAGCCACTGAAGCACAGGATTCGTCTGTTGCGCTCGGTGTTCGATAGCACTGACACTGTGCGATTCCCTGCACCATTCAACACCCGTCGAACCGATGATGAGGGTCTGGAACAGGCGATTGCGAATCTGGCCGAGGAGGAATCCGACGGTTATTTGCTGCGAGATGCCGACTCCACCTACATGAAGGGTGAGCCACGACACCCGAAGTGGGTGTTGCTTCGCAAGTCGAAGGAGATAGATGTCATCATTCTTGACAGGAGGGGGCGTGGCCCATACACCTATCGCCTCGGGATAGGTCCCATCAACCCCGACAAGGCCAAGTCATTGGGCAATCGTGCCACGGAGCGTGATGGCAATTGGTTCATGGACATCGGTTCATTGGTGCGTGAACGCAAGGCCTTCAACGAGGGTGACTATGTGCAAGTTCGCATATCCAGCGTGTCGCATCGAAGGCGCAAGGGAGAGGATGTCTACACCGTCCAACCAACGCGAATCATCGGCACTTCTGAAACTAGTGCCACCAACAGTGTGGACACGCTGTCGTTGTTGGTCAAGTCGCACAACCCGATGATACTACCACATGATGTGGACATCGCATCGAATGAGGTTCGTGTCAATCTGCATGGATTGAATGACACAGTCATCTACAAGGTCAACCAGTGGGACGATGGTTGGGCGATTCATGAGCCGTTCAGTGTGCTTGGCGACCTGTCTGGAGACGATTACACGATTCATGTGGCAGAGAGCCTAAGACCGTTCTGGGAGCCTGTGGTCGCCATCACGCTCAAGGGAGTGGTGAAACCGACCAAGGACGAGAAGGATGAGGATGTAGGCATCCATGAGGAAGGGTTTGAGGTCAAGAAGCCCAAGAGATTGGATGACGAGCAGATTTTGAAGCCTGAAATCAGCAAGACGATTCTCATTGCGCTCCAGATGGTAGACGACATGTTCGCCAAGAAGGCGACATGGACTGGGCCTAAGGGTTTGGGCATCGGTCTGGGAACACCAGACAGTGCGCCTCGCGGACCGACCGAACTAACTGCTGACCAAAACACGCTGGACTATGATATGAGGCCACGACCTGAGGACGAAGTCTTGGCTGAAAGACCAAAGAAGGGTGGCAAAAAACCTCAAGGGAAAGCCAAAAAAGTGACAATTTCACTGACAACGGATGAGAAGGAGAAGGGTAAGATAAGGGTCACTGAAGAGGATGCAGTGCTGGAAATCCAACCCGAGTAGTATTGGTTGTATCAGTTGAAGTATTGAAATACCATGACAAACCCATTGTTGGCCGGTGGTAATTGCTGCAACTCAACCAGACCTGCATCCCTTCGGTGCAGTTTTGCTCAAGTCAAGGGCAGTCGACGACTTGGTTATTGCCGGTTATGCCAGTGTCGAACTTGTCGACAAACAGGGCGACCTTATCACTACAGGAGCACTCAACAAGGCGTTTGCGAAGTTCATGGGGAATGCCCGCTGCCGCAATGTCCAACTCGCACATTCCAACATCCAAGTTGGAGAAGTCGTCCCTCAACACACTGACACCTCAGGGCGTGTGTGGAAGTCAGAGGTCGATGACACCGGACTATTCGTTGTCATCCAACTACGAGGTGACATCGAAAAGGCACGAGAAGTCGCCGCAGAGATTCGCAAGGGAAACCTCAAGTCGTTCAGCATCGGAGGGCAAGCGTTCAAGCGAGTGAACAAATCAACTGGTGAAAGAGGTTCATACAGAGAGATACAGGATATGGAATTACATGAGGTCACAATCTGCGAAAAGGGAATCAACACGGAATCAACATTTAGAATACTGAAGGAGGATAATGAAATGACAGAACAAGAAGTGGTTAGCCAACTGCATAGTGTATTGGAACGATTGTCGAAGCGTCTTGACGATACCGAGGAAGTTGACAAGGGCAAGAAGCCTGCGTTCCTTACCGAGGGCAAGGATGATGACAAAGACAAGAAGGACGACAAGAAGGATAACGACAAAGACGAAGAGAAGGGTGAGAAGATGGAATATGAGGATGATGACACCAAAAAGTCAGATTATGTAGATGAAATATCACTTGACTATCTCAACTGGATGGAGGACACCCTGAAGGGTGCAGGTCTCGATACAGGTGCAATTCGTGACCACTTCAACAAGGGATACTCAGTCGGAGACGACAGCGACCACCGAGGGCAACCACCCAAGGGCATCGTCGGTGAGGGCATCAGCGCACCCAAGGCCAGTTTTGGCAGTGGAAAGCCAACGGGGAACAAGTTTGCAATCCGGGCATCCGAGGGCGAGTGGAACCCACCACGAGGCAATCAATTCGTCATCAAGGAGAATGTTTCATCGGCGCAGATAGAGGAGGCCTACGCGGTCTTCAAGGCTGCAGCATTGGAACAGACATTCAAGGACGAACTCAACGACACATTCACTGGTCGCCTCAACCACGAACTAACCCAGAAGGCGGATTATGAGGCCGCTACATCATTCGACAGCCGCGAACCAGTCGACCGTCTTGAGAAGGCAGTACTGGAACTCGCCAGCCGCATTGATGGATTTACCGATGGTGATACTGGAGAACTCATCCAGAAGGGCCAACCACAACCAGAGATTGAGATTCCCTCGACAGAAGACCTCGCCAACATCAGTTGGGATGAGGTGCATGGCCTTGCTACAACGGCTCTGCGAGGAGGTGAGTGAACATGGCACGAGACTACATCAGAACAATTCAGGACATGGAACGGTATTACTACGGAGCAGGGAACCTCGCGGGGTACTCATACAGCGGGGCTGACATTCTCAAGGCAGATGCACCCCTATTGAGCACAACTGCAGGAACCTACCAAGCCATCTACGGACGCAAGGTATGGTCGCAACTCAATCAGGAGTTCAATGCATTCAGTATTCTCCCCAAGAAGCCGTGGGAGAAGTCGGGATGGAGAATCATCACCGCGAAGCCCTCGTTCACCAAGGGTGGCGGTCTGGCCGAGAATGCCACGCTACCTGACACCACCAAACCAGTTTTCCTACATGTGTCGGCCAAACCCAAGACGGTTGGCCACGCATTCGACATGAGCGAGGTTGCAATCTTCCTCGCTGACAAGGACGATGGACTTGGCGACATTCGACAGGTCCTCAAGGAGGAGATGGGCAAGCACCACGCAGACCATGTGAACCAGATGCTCACGACCGATGTGGAGACACCTGCGGCAAACGACTTTGAGTCGCTTGACCGAATCACGACCGACCCTGACACCATCAACAACGCTAACGGATATGTAACTGCCAACACCGACAATGACATCTACAGCATCACTCGTGATGGTACTGCGGACTTCCACAGCGCCGAGGTCAGTGCATCCGGCACCAAGGGAACCAATAGGACCTTGAGTCTTGACCACTTGGATACGGTATTCCAACAGGTGTGGACTCGTGGTGGCAACCCCAAGGTAATCTTTACTGGATATGACACACTCATGCGGGTTCAGCAACTCCTGCAGTCACAACAGCGATTCATGGAAACCAAGAGAGTCACACCGTCATTCAACGGCGTGAAGGGTGTTCCCGGCATTGAGGCTGGATTCATCGTGGCCACCTACAACGGTGTTCCAATCATCCCATCCAAGGATGTGGCGACCGATGGTGCTAGCACCATCAGTCGTGCCTACTACCTCGACACGGACTACTTGTGGTTCCAGACAGCGATTCCAACCCAGTACTTTGAATCTGGCATTGAAACGGGCGACCCATTCGCCATCAACAGGTTGGGGCAGGAAGGCCTCTACCGCACGATGGGCGAGTTGGTGGTGTCGTTCTTCGGCGCACAGGGGAGCATTCGTGACCTGAGTTGAAGGTTGGAACAAACGAAAATGATGGAGGAATGAAAAATGGTAGCAGCAACACATAGAGGAATAACCTACACGACAAGCGGAAGTGCAACTATAACAGTTGACTTAGACCTCCCACTATGGGCGGGAGTTGACCAAGATGACAACACTTGGCTCAGTGGGTCAAGTTATCCGGGTGCATTGACTCATGGTCTTGCACGAAACACGGATGGCACGAACAGAGCACAACCGAGACTGGTTTGTCTAACTCTCGGAGCAGTAGCGAATGCAGAAACGCTAATTCTATCTGGAGATGCAAATGTTATATTGGCAGTTATCTGTCATGGGCAGGATACCACTGCTAATCTCGCATTAACAACAAGTGCTCTTACCATAACAGCAACTTGTGATGCGACGACCGATGGAACAACTAATGATACAAGCAACTGTTCCGTTTGGCTACTTGTGGCTTGAAGGTGATTACATTGCCTACGGTCACATACAATGGACCTCTACCCACCCTTCGTGTGGGATGGGGTATGCTCATTCGTGGACAACCACAGGATGTGTCGCAAGAGACGCTTGACATATTCCACACACAACTCAACGGTCTCACCGTCTCTGGCAACGACAACGCACCAGAGCCTGAAACAGTTGACCTAGGCAATGATGGTCTCCCCGATTCCGGTTGGAGGCGAGTCGACATCATTGACTGGTTGAAGGTCAATAAGGTTCACACTCGTGCAGGTCTGACCAAAGCACAACTATTGGAGCGGGCCGACGAGTTCTTGAATCCGGTCGAAGTGACCGAAGAGAATAATAGCGACGATGGCATCGGCGGAGTAGAAGAGGAATTATCGGAGGAATGATGTATGGCATTTGCAAGCACGACAGATACACGAACGCATGTTATGGGCGATATGCTCATGCTCACTGGAACATTCAATGCTTCTGGTGTGAATAATGGACAAATAGACCTATCGGCAAGCCTCAGTAAGATTTTCGCTTGTGGTGTCATGGGAGATACCTATGGTGATGTTACTGGTGGTGGTGTTGATGGTGCATTTGTTATTGTGACTGATGCTTTTCCAAACAAATTAATTGTGGACTGCTTAACAAACAACACTGGCTCTTGGTGGGCTTTGGGTAAGCGCTGATGCGAGGTGATGCCTCGTGGTCAGAAGAGTATGGACATTCCGTTTTCCGCCTCACGGCCCCTATGACTCAGGTGTGCAAATCAACAACGGTGCCGGCTATGCTGCCACCACTACTGCGCTGACTGTGGATGATGATTATACCACAGGTGATGCGCGTGATGTCATCAGTGTCGGTGATGTCATCTGGGCTCAACAGGATAACAAGGGAGCCAATTTCACTAGATTAGGTACTTGCACTGTTATCGCTGCAACTGTTGTTACTATCGGTGCGGGTATCCCAGTCGCAGTATCTGACAATGAGATTCTGTATGTAGAGGACCCAGCAGGGCCACTATATGGCCAGATGCTGAACACAGGTACGGCTCCAACTGCAAATACGATTATTGAATGTGACGATGTTCGTGGTGAGATAGTCTACACAGTGGCTACGCTTGTCTGAGGTGGGTGAATTGAATGACTGGTTTATCACTCAAAGACATTGACCGGATGAATAAGCAGGGTTGGAATAAGGCTGAATCGTTCGACATAGACCTCAAACCTGCTGAAGAGGCCATCCGATGGGATGACGCACAGGTTCAGCAACAGAATACTCGTATGCGACAGGTTGCTGATGTAGTAAACATTGGTGCAGGGACACGCTGCGTACAATGTGGTATGCTCCACATGTGCTGGTTGCCCAATTGCGGGGCTTGCAAGGCACCGATGGACTACAACCTAGGCAAGGTGGAGGCCACACAATGAATCCGATTGACACAGCATGGTCTATTATCAAGAATAGTAAATTAAGACAAACAGAACTTGGTTGTCCAAAATGCAATACAGCGCTACTGAAAAACATAGATACTGGAGCATTTTTTTGCCCTCAATGCGGTTGGGCTAGTGATGAACCACATACAACTTTTGGAGATGAGAGAAGTGATGAACCATCAAGAGGCTCAGGTTCATGGAGCACTGGTATAGAAGAAGGTGTGGAGTATTGAATCCGATAGACGCAGCGTGGTCTATTATCAAAGATATTCCATATTGGTTGGAAGAGTGTCCTCGTTGTAAAGGTGATGGGTCAATAGTTATTGAGGACAAGCGAGTGTGGTTTCATACCAAAATAGATTGCCCCACCTGCGAAGGTAGTGGTTTAGTTCCAAGACCTGAGGAGGAATGGGGATGAATCCGATAGACGCAGCGTGGAGTGTCATCAAGAGCCGTATGGGTGATGTTCACATCGGATTCCAAGAGAACCCGAAGCGGGAGATGGAGCGGCTACGCCATCAAGGTCTGTCACACGAAGAGGTGGAGGCCCTGTACCAGCAATACATTGATTCGCTGGGTAGTGATGGGGTGCAGTGAGGGCGACCCATGCCAACAGTGTTCCAACCCGGTGAACGCGCACCACAACCTCTCGACCCTGATGCGCTCATCTACACCACCGCACAGAAGGTGGGTGACATCCTACAGATACCACCTGCAGACCCTGTGGATTTGTCAGGTAATGCTGCATCATCAGATACAAGTGTCACCATCAGCCCCATTGACTATCGAGCGACAGGGTTTGAAGTAGGGGATATAATTGAAATTGAAAGCGACATCACAATGCTTGAAAGTCGTGAGATAACAGCCATTGTCTACAATGCTCCGCATTCACAACTAAACTTCTCAGGTGGGTTGTCCAATGCACATACCACAGCCAACAATGCAACTGTTAGGAACACTGCCGTATTCACCAACGGAAAGTTGCGTGGAGTATCCCGTTCTCATGTCGAGACTCTCATCAAACGCCATCAGGACCGCATCGACAACATCTGCAACAACGCATGGCGACCCATGCTGCAGGTGGCCGAGTACAAGAACTTCGACACCTACAAGCCGTACAGGAGGCGATACTATACCGACTATGTGGGTACCACTCCCCTCCTGTTCCGCAATGTGCAGCAGATTCTTCGATTGGAGGTGTGGCAGGGCGATGACTACCGTGAACTGGCCGCTGCCGAGGTGCGACTGAAGATAATCGACCATGCGGCACTGGGTACCGACTCCGTGTTCCTATGTGCAGGTGGGGGCGGTATATTCTCATTGCCGGTGGGCAGCACCACCAGCACATGGGCTAACACATTCGACAAAGCATCTACCGCCCAACAGTTGGCCGACCTAATCAACCACGATAGCCGTCGCAATAAGGCCGTGATTGCCGCATCTCCGGCATACACACTGGAGGACTCGCATTCAACCACAGGCTCTACCGCAGTCAATGTCCACCATGAGTTCTTGGCCAGCGCGAATGCCGACTATGGTAATGCTCGTCTGAAGATTAGCAGCATGAGGCGGGCGCAGGGTGGTGAGGAGTCCACGATAGCGGTCACAGACCTGACGAACATTGAGGTCAGCCAGACAGATGAGCCGACCACCACCTCGACCAGTGTGGCGGGAACCACCGTGAATGTGGCGACAACCAGTTCATTCGCTTCGTACGGGCTGTTGATGGTGGGTAGCGGTACTTCCGTG
>Ga0208449_1001431_pt1 | contig 12808 bp, 27 predicted proteins | sample MalvireepMed_s17_FD_184247 | JGI IMG/M metagenome (GOLD analysis project Ga0208449, IMG submission 184247) | Marine viral communities from the Global Malaspina Expedition - Malaspina viral metaG DeepMed_s17 (SPAdes) (version 2) | ecosystem: Environmental > Aquatic > Marine > Oceanic | place...
AAATGCCTAAACCAGAAACTAAATTTTGGCATGAGCTTAAAAGAATTACACCACAAATTAAATGGACAAGGATTGAAAATACTAGCGTCGCTGGCTGTCCTGATTTGTTGGGTTACAATGTTAATGGCTACTTTTTCACTGTTGAATTAAAGGTTGCTAACGGCAACAAAGTTCGCCTGTCGCCGCATCAAATATCATTTCATATTCGTCACCCCAAAAATACTTTTATTCTGGTGAAAACCAAAGACGATTGTCGCCTGTACGTTGGTGAACAGGTGAAAGAACTTCTCGCCTGTGGCTGTTCGCTTGCGCCTGTCGCTTGTGGGTGGAAGGAAGTTCGCCTGTGGCTGAAAGATCTGGGCGGTGAGGACACCCTAGCTTATCCGTAATGGGCATTGGGGATTATTTATTTAATTTATCTTGTAGTGTGCTTTCAATACTCCAATATAATTCTTTGCCTAGTTCGGTATTCCTAGTACCCTCTTTATTTTCTGGGTCTGGCTCGGTACATTTATCGTGAAAATCTAAAATGTCTATGACATCAAAATAAATTTTATCTGCTAGTTCACACGCTAGTTGAAAGTTTTTATCACTCATACTCGCCTCTCTTTCTTTTTTAATTTATCGAAACAATCATCACATACAGCATCATAATTATTTCCCATGCATTTATGCCAACTACCAGCACAATCTCCTTGCCAGTACATTTCTTCCCAAGTATTCACTATATCACCACAACAATCACAGACATTTAAGTCCCAATTTAATTGCTTTATATCAAAATGTTTTGGAAATTTATCTATATTTGCATATCCAAATTTTGAAAATACATTTGAATGGTATCTTAAATCTCTATCAAATTTGTATTTCATACTCGCCTGTTCCTTTCTTGGTTATAGTTCTTCATCTCTTTTAGAATAGTTCCAATGATCTGATACATCTTTTTTAAATTGTTGCACCTCATATTCTCCGTTTGCTAGTGTTTCTAATTCACCTAGTAAATCGTCTTTAGATACATTATCGCTACCTAAAAAATATTCTATTTGTTCTCTTGTTATTTTATCATTCATACTCGCCTTTCTGTTCGCCTGTGGTTTGACTTTAGTTCCCACTTTGCACCACTATATCTAGTGTGCGTTGCATTGTGGATAACTAGTTATACTTAGAACTTATATGATCTCTATACTCGTTTAAATGATAGCGTAGAGTATTAGACCATATTTCTATTTCTTCTTTTGAATATCCCTTATTACTACTTTCAGTTTGAAAGATACCAATAACATTTTCAGTAGACATCAGAACGTCATCATCACCACCATGACTTTCGCCTGTGCCTGATTGGGTAAATTCGCCTTGTTCGTATTTTTTGAGAAATTGGTTGATTAATTCGTTCATAATTTAAAGTGGTCAAGTGTAGTTATTATAACCCGTTGCAACCACAAAGTAATAACTCTTGTTTCTCGTTGGAATACACTTAACCACAGAAACTCTTATATTGTCCTTTACAATAGATGTCAAATAAAATAGAGTAAAAAAATGGATTGGACGAAAAAAACTTTTAAGCAGCTGAAGAGTGAGAAAGCTGAAAGAGTTGAGAAAAAAGGCAGTGTGACTTGTAAAGACAAAAAGTGTAATGAAATCCTTGTCCCAGATTGGACGAGTAGGATTGATAGTAGCTATTGCAAGAGTTGTTTGGATTAAACTATGGAAAAAATAATTAACGGAACGTATAAAAAAGATAAACCTAATAAAGATATTGGTTATCAAAAATGGGAAGTAAGAAAAACATACACAGTAGAAATGGAGTATAAAATTGAGGCTAAAACAAAAGAAGATGCTGAAAATCTGCTTGAAAAAGAAGAGTGTATCAAAGTTGAAGACGTTGATGGTTATGGCAAAACAATTAGCGAAAATATCACAGGTAGGCACGTCAATGATCTTGAGGGTGATGAGCCGACAGTTTGGAAAAAAATTGAGGAGTGTGTCCCTTATGACGACATAGATGTGGACACGGAAAAAAGATATTTAAACTATGAAGACCCTGATTGGACGAAAGATGATATTGAGTGGCGGAAGAATGAAGATGGAACGGATATAAATGAAAAAGTTTAGAGTGTGGGCTTATGAAACACAGGGCTATTATGTAGAAATTGAAAGTAATGGCAAAAAAGACGCAAACGATAACGCAAAAGACATAGATAGAAAAGATTGGATTATTGGCAATGATAATGAACCCTCTAGTTTTGAAATAGATAATTCACAAACGGAAGAAATAAAATGAAAAACGAGATTAAATTAGTATTTGGCGGGCATAGTTCTAACCAATGGAACGTGATTGTTTCAGATTTTAACCAAGAGTTTGATAAGTTAAAAGCTCGTTGGCGAGGTCAGGGTGTCAAGATGGAATTGAAAACGAGAAATCGTGATAGCATCTTGAAACGTATGCGAAGTACGAGGCAAACTCATTGGGATATTAGATGAAAGTAAATGTTAGTTGGAAAGATATAGATAATGGTATTGGTGGTGATGATAATAAATGTGCATTAGCATTAGCAGTAAAGAGAGCTTTTAATAAGGGTGTTGATACTACTGATGTTGCGGTTTATTATGATAGAGAAGATACAGATGAAAAAAAATTATTAATAAGAGTTGAAAATGAATACTATTCAGATGCACACATAGATAAGCATGAACATCTAAATAACTTTATAGATTGGTTTGATTTTGGTATTCTTGGTAAAGATGGTTGTGAACCATTTAAATTTAATATAGATACGTCAAAGACTACAATATGAAAGATAAACCAATAGGTGTAAATGTTTTAGATATTAAATTCTATAAGTATGATGAAGATGGAAATGATATTTTAAATGAAGATGGAACGACAAAAGAGTTTAGATTAAAAGCTATGAGATTTAAACCTCTTGAATATCTTTGTGAAGATTTAAAGATTTCAGATGTTGAAGAAATAAAGGTCAGATGAAAGATAAGGAATTTAAGGACATAACTTTAGCTGAATTACTACAATCTGATTTATCTTTAGAAGATATAGACGACATTATTGAGGAACAATTAAAAGAGAGTTGTACTCCAAATCCTAAATCCTAGTTATAAATCCTACTCGCCTGTCGCTTGTGCTTTCGCCTGTCGCCTGTGCTTTGCTTAATTAGATATAGATATATTCTTGGTGGGTTTTTCTTTTTTTCTTTATGTATTTATTCTAGTAAATATAGGTTTATCAAAATAATAGTGTTTAACATGTTTGGTATTAAAATTAATCTCAAAACCTTTATTTTTAAGTATATTTGTTAGTTTTGTGCCGTCACAATCTTCTTCAAAATAATAACAGGCATTTTCAGGATTATAAAAAGAACAATTTGAAAATTCTTTTATACCTATTCCAAACCCTTGTAAGTCATATTTTGATAGTTTTATATAGCCGTGACTTTCATTATCTATGAAAGTTAAGTTTAATTGTTGTTTCATCTTTCCTTTCCGTGACTTATAACTTCTTTTTTCTTACAGTTTTTTTCAATTATGTTATGGACGTGTAGAAAATCTAAACTTTTTAGACGTTCTTTAATCCAACCTTGTTTAATCATTCTTTCACTTGCCGTTTGCAAGAATTGGCTGCCATAACCATAAGTAAAAGGACTAGCTATCATCACATTATTTTGAGTATTTAATACTGTTACTGAGTGATAGCTGTTTCCGTTTATTTTATCTCGCCATTCTTTTGCGTGTATTACATATTTAATCATATTATTATTTTTCCTTTCAACATAATATCCTACATATATTGAAATGCTTTGCAAGTTTTTTGTACTCTAAAATTATGCTTTGTTATTGGTGGTTTTTTTGTCTTGATTATTTAATGTTATCAAGTGTTTTTGTGTAGTTTAGAACTATTCTAAAATAAAGTAATACAAAGTTATTTCTAGCAAAATCCACGTTCCCTGTTCCATGCAAAACCTTGCGAGAACCTTGTCGCCTGTGCATTGGTCCGTGAACCATGTCGCCTGTGCTTTCGCCTGTGCCTTTTTTATGGAAATTTTTTTCGCCTGTGCTTTGTCGCCTGTGCCTTGTACGTAAGATATAGATATATATATATTTTTATATTCCTTTTGATTTAAACCACAGATTAGACCATTTTTTATTCATTACATAAAGAAAAGTTCCTAATTGATGTATTTTAGTGTCAATTTTTCTTTTTCTTATCCAATAGACAGTTTTAGGTATTTTATTATGTTTTTTAAAATAGGTTTCAATTTTAGTATTTAGATTTTTTAGCGATTTAATTGTTATTTGTTCTATTGATTTTTTCATTGATTTGTTTATTATGGGACATTACAGGAGGAATAATAAAAAAGCAATATGAAAAAAACAGTAATAGCATTTGGCGGTTTTTATGAAAGTAAACATGACGCCATTATAGAAAACCAAACTGAATTTTGGTTTGAGTGTAAAGATGATGAAAGCACCGATTATATAGATTTTTTTAATTGGAGTGCTATTCATCAAAGTTATATGGTTAATTACGTGGATAAGTTTAAATCTTACATTTTAGATGAATATAAAATAAATATCAGGTTTGTAGATCTAAAGTTAGATAGCCCAAAATACTATAATTACAGTACTGATCAAATTGAATGCACTGTTAAAGATAGTGAAATTGATCTTTTAAATAATACACTATTAAAAGACCAGAAATTTTTAGACTATTTAAAACAAGCTACACAAAGTTATGACGGCTATCATTCATTTTATACTTATGATGACGCCTTAAATAATAAAAAAGATTGTTTGAGTTTATATACTTTAAGTTATTTAGCTAAAAGGTTTAATGAAAACTTATCTGAAATGGACTTTGACGTTGTATTAAGTAAAGAAGGCCAAAAAAGACAAAATCGTATAAATAATGAGATGAAAGCAAAAAAAGACTTTGAAAGTAAACAGCACAGCTTTCAATTCTAGTAGCATAAACCATGTTCCCTGCGCCGCGAGCCGCGTTGCGTGGCTCGCGGCTTTTTTTTCGCTTGTGGTTTTTTCGCTTGTGGTTTTCGCTTGTGGTTTGTTAGTGTTATTAAAATATATATATATAATACAACCTATACGTGTGTGGTAAATATATCACAGTTAAAATATTTTTACTTGCCTTTAAAATTATACTTGAACTTAAAGTCTAATTATGGTTTATAGGATATTAAAGGAGAATAAATATGAATAAAGAAATAAAACTAGAAATACACTTTGATGATGGTAGTGGTGATAAATGGTGGTATGAATTTACAGACCACAATTATGCTACTAATTTAGTTAATCTAAAAAATTGTCTTTTCAGGAATACTCTATCTGAAAACTGGATAACTAAAATTATCTCGAATAATAAAACTTATCAAAGTGACAAAGACATTATTAAATTTTTAGATGGTGCATTGTATGAATAAAGAAATACAATTAGAAATGCGGAATGTATTCGGGATAGATAGAATCTATCCCGTGTGCCACGTTGCTAATGCTTTGATTAAATTAAAAGATAAAAAAACTTTTAATAAAAGTGATTTAGATGTTTTTAAAGCATTGGGTTTAATAATCAAATGGAAGGCAGGTCAAATATGATAATTGATAGTAGCTGGTTTTATTTATTTCTAGCTGTTTCAGGTTTTATTATTCTATGGTGGTTTGATAGATGAAAACTTTTATATTCTATTGTACTAGCTTAGATCAGGGTTATAAAACATCTAAGACTATAACCGCTAAGACTTTGACACTTGCTAAACGTCAATTCAATCGTGACTATGATAATTTAAGAATAGATAAGACAATTCAAATTAGATAGACACTTATGACCACGAGCCGTGAAGCACGGCTCGTGGTTTTTTTCCGCTTGTGCATTCGCGTGTAGGTTGCACGCGAATTCCACCGTTGGTACCTCGATAGAGGTACCAACAGAAGATTAGAGATCGAAGATCTATATATTGTTATTTAGTATATATATAAAAGAATTATTATTATTAGTCTTTATTGTCGGATTTGGACGGTTAAAGCCCCTAAAACCATTATGGGATATACCCTTGATTATTGTCGTAATACGGAATAAATTAAAAAAATTCATATTGAGACTGAAAAAAAATTTTAAAAAAAATTTTTCAAATGCACATAAACCTAGAAAAAATTAAAAAATTGCCACCGGATGTCAAAAAAGACTTCTTTAAGATGTATCTTAAATATTCGGAAAAAAAGCAGCAGGAGACGATCCGAAAGGACTTTCTATCCTTCGTTAAGTATATTTGGCCTGATTTTATCCAGGGATACCACCATAAAATTGTTGCCGAGAAATTCAACGATATGGCGGAAGGCAAGCTTAAGCGATTGATCGTCAACATGCCGCCAAGGCACACGAAATCAGAATTCGCCTCATCTTTGCTTCCGGCCTGGATGATTGGCAGAAACCCTAAATTGAAAATTATCATGACCACCCACACTGGGGAACTGGCAGTACGCTTTGGCCGTAAAGCCAAGCACCTTATTGATTCTCCAGAGTATCAGAAATTCTTTAGCACGCGGCTACAGGAAGACAGTAAAGCGGCCGGAAGATGGGAAACGGCGCAAGGTGGAGAGTACTTTGCCGCTGGTGTGGGTGGAGCGATTACCGGACGGGGCGCGGACTTATTGATTATAGATGATCCACACTCCGAGCAAGATGCTATGAACTTAACCGCTCTGGAGCGAGCTTACGAGTGGTACACCTCTGGACCACGGCAACGTTTGCAACCGGGTGGAAAAATTGTTTGCGTGATGACACGTTGGAACACTAAAGATTTGACAGGCATGCTTATGCAGTCGCAAAAAGAAGCAAAGGCTGATCAATGGGAACTCGTCGAGTTTCCGGCGGTGATGCCGAGTGGTAAGCCAGTATGGCCGGAATACTGGAAGTTGGACGAACTAGAAACCGTTAAAGCTTCCTTATCACTTGGCAAATGGAATGCACAGTGGATGCAGAACCCAACATCCGAAGAAGGTGCAATCATCAAACGAGAATGGTGGAAGAAATGGGATCATGATTTTATGCCAAAGTTAGAGCATATCATCCAGTCCTATGATACTGCCTTCATGAAAAAGGAAACCGCGGATTTTTCTGCGATTACGACTTGGGGCGTGTTCCGCGAATCGGAAGACTTGCCTCCTAGTCTTATTCTCGTCGATGCCATTAAAGGCCGCTACGAGTTCCCTGCCTTACGAAGAAAGGCTCTGGAACAATATAAATACTGGCAACCGGAGACGGTTTTAATAGAAGCCAAAGCTTCAGGACTGCCACTCACCTACGAATTAAGAAATATGGGCATCCCCGTTGTTAACTTTACACCGAGCAAAGGAAATGATAAGCATACAAGAGTAAACTCGGTCGCACCGCTATTTGAAAGCGGGACCATATGGGCGCCCACTCACAAAGGGTTTGCACAGGAAGTCATTGAGGAATGCGCAGCATTCCCTTATGGCGATCACGATGACTTAGTAGATTCCATGACGCAAGCAGTCATGCGCTTCAGGCAAGGCGGACTAATACCGCATCCTGAAGACTATAAGGAAGAGAAAATTATTAGGGGGAAACAGGTGTATTATTAATGGCAGGCATAGAAGATTTATTAACAACTGAAAATATAGAAAGTTCTTTAAATTTTTTAAAAGACAATCAAAAAATTGTTAGAAAGATAACAGATAAAAATATACTTCCTTCTTCTTATAATTTATTTTTAAGATCTTTATCGGGAATAAATGACCCTATAGATGAGTCTTTTTTTAAAGAATCAGAATTAGAAGAACTTAGAAAAAAAATAGCAAGAACTGAAATTGCAGTAGAATCTAATGATAAAAGTTATTGGCAAGCACCCAATACTATTTCATATTATGGGGGAGACATGACTGGGCTAAGAGCATTATTTAATCCTGAAGCAAATATGGAGATGACAATTGGATCTGCTACATATGATAAAGACAAAGAAGGTACATATACTTTAAAAGATAGATATAATTTTAACAATAAACATGCAGCTATATTTGAACAAGAAGAAATTAAAGATCTTACAGACAAGGAAATACTACAAAAAACAATAGATCTTTATAAAAATAAAGAAGTACCTTTAGCTGCGGTTGCAAGAGTTCTAGGAGGAATTAATTTATCAGGTGGTCCTAAGGATCAAAAAGGTACTGATATAAATTTAAACTTGGGAAAAATTACAAGTCAAGACAAACAAAATATAGTGGACCAAGAAATAAAAGATATGAATTACAAAAAACGAATAAAAGAATTTTATAATATGGCGGAAGACTTAGACAATTTTGAAAAAGATCCAGAGTCGGGTAGTAAAGAATTAAAAAAAAGATTTAAAGTTTCAAAATTACTAGATTCAGAAGGTGATTTAACTCTTTCTGAATTTGTGCAACAGCAGAAAGAATATCCTTTAGAAGAAATTCAAAAAATTATAAGTAGTTCAAATAGTATGTTTGGTAGTTATAGTCCATACGAAGAAGTAGGTTCTTTTTTTAAAGGTGGTTTAGTAGATAAGCCTTTACCAGGAAGAAGTAGAGACATATAATGACCAAAAAACTAACTACAACCGTACCTCCCAAGCAAGGTCCCGTGTCACAAGGCTTGAATATTAAATATAAAAAGGTTAAAACCCTATTGGAGAATAAATGGCAGAGATTGACAAAACGTTACCCAACGTTAAACAAACAGTAAATATACCTGGACCCGAAGAAATTGAAATTGCCGAGCAGGAAGAATTAGCTCAGCAGCAGGAAGCAGGTCAACCCGTTGAAACAACGGAAAACGAAGACGGCAGCGTCGATATAAATTTCGATCCGCGAGCCGTGAACCCCGGACAGGACGAAGGACACTTCGCCAACCTTGCAGAATTATTACCCGACAACGTCATCGATCCATTAGGCTCTAAGCTCTATACCGATTATTCAGATTATAAAATGTCCAGACGCGACTGGGAAAAAGCCTACACCAGTGGCCTGGATCTTTTAGGATTCAACTATGAAGACCGTAGCGAACCTTTCAAAGGGGCTAGCGGTGCCTCGCACCCCGTGCTCGCGGAAGCAGTCACGCAATTCCAGTCTCTGGCTTATAAAGAATTGCTCCCGGCTCAAGGACCGGTACGAACGCAGATCATAGGCCTTCAGTCTCCCGACAAAGAGCAGCAGGCGATCCGGGTTAAAGAATATATGAATTATCAAATTTGCAGCGTCATGAAAGAATACGAAGCCGAATTCGACCAGATGCTGTTTTACCTGCCCCTGGCAGGATCGGCTTTTAAAAAAATTTACTACGATGAAATTATGCAGCGGGCGGTATCCAAATTCGTGCCCGCCGACGATTTAGTGGTCCCGTATACGGCTACCTCATTAGACGATGCGGAAACCATTGTTCATGTTGTTCGTATGTCAGAAAACGAACTAAGAAAACAACAAGTAGGAGGATTCTATCGAGACATCGAGGTGAATCCTTCTTACGTGAATGAATCCGAACTGGAACAAAAGGAGCGAGGACTGGAAGGCGCGAACAAGGGACGCGACGACCGTATGTTCACCTTGCTCGAATGCCACGTTAACTTGGACTTGGAAGGTTTTGAAGACGCTTCTCCGGAAGGAGAACCGACAGGCATTAAGTTGCCTTACATCGTTACCTTGGAAGAAGGCACAAGAAAAATACTGTCCATTCGAAGAAATTACGAAGCAGGGGATGCTAAGAAAACTAAAATTCAATACTTCGTGCATTTTAAATTTTTACCGGGCTTGGGTTTTTATGGCTTTGGCCTGATTCACATGATCGGCGGCTTGTCGAGAACGGCAACGGCGGCCTTACGACAGCTCTTGGATGCAGGCACACTATCCAATTTGCCGGCAGGATTTAAAATGCGCGGCATCAAGATGAGAGATGAAGCGCAAGCGCTTCAACCTGGAGAATTCAGGGATGTCGATGCGCCCGGAGGAAATTTAAGAGATGCATTCATGACGCTTCCCTTCAAGGAACCGTCAGCAACGTTATTACAGTTAATGGGGGTCGTGGTTCAGGCAGGACAACGATTCGCTTCTATAGCGGACCTGCAGGTAGGCGATGGGAATCAACAGGCGGCAGTGGGCACGACCGTAGCTCTGTTAGAAAGAGGCTCACGAACCATGTCAGCCATACACAAAAGAATTTATGCAGCCATGAAAAGAGAATTCATGTTGCTTGCAAGAGTATTCAAACTTTATCTACCTCCCGTATATCCATACGACGTTGTCGGAGGCCAAAAGCAAATTATGCAAACGGACTTCGATGACCGAGTAGATATTATGCCAGTTGCAGATCCTAACATTTTCAGTCAAACTCAGCGTATCTCCCTCGCGCAAACGGAACTGCAATTGGCAACCTCCAATCCGCAGCTTCATAACCAGTACGAAGTCTATCGGAACATGTACGAAGCCCTGGGTGTCAAAGACATTGACTTAATTTTAAAAAAACCGCCGAGACCGGTGCCAAAAGATCCAGCACTCGAGCACATTGATGCTTTGGGGAGTCTGCCTTTCCAAGCGTTTCCTGGTCAGGACCATAGAGCGCATATTACAGCGCACTTAAGTTTCTTGGCAACCAATATGATTCGAAATGCACCGATGGTGGGAGCAGCCATTGAAAAAAATTGCCTGGAGCACATTAGTTTAATGGCGCAAGAACAAATAGAATTAGAATTTAGAGACGAGCTGCCTCAGTTGATGCAAATGCAACAACAGGCACAACAAAATCCACAAATGCAACAACAGGCGATGCAACTGCAACAGAAGATTGAAGCAAGAAAAGCAGTTTTAATTGCTGAAATGATGGAAGAATTTATGAAGGAAGAAAAGCAAATGACATCACAATTCGATCACGATCCAATTGCGAAGCTAAGATCAAGAGAACTTGACATCAGAGCCATCGATAACGAGAAAAAACGTAGAGAAGCGGAACAAAAACTTAATTTAGACCGTATGCGGGCAATGATGAATCAAGAAAACGTTGAAGAAAAGTTGGATCAGAACGAAGACTTAGCTGAATTACGAGCAGAAACGTCTTTAGAGAAACAACGAATGGCTAATGAAGCTAGAGAACGCCTTGCACGAATGAAACCAAGAGGAGGAAACGGTGCCTCTAACCGATAAAGGTCAAAAAATCATGTCTGCAATGAAAAAACAGTATGGTTCCGATAAAGGAGAGAGTGTTTTCTATGCTTCTCGGAATAAAGGTGTTATAACAGGCGTTGAAGGAAGAAAATCAGCTAATAAAGGGGGTCTGATACAAGGATTTCCTAAATTGGCTAAAAAACTATAGGAGGAAAAATGGCTTGGAACTATTTAAAAGCAAAAACAGTCGCTACTCCGGATGCACAGAGAAATAATAAACCTGTGAAGACCGAAAAAGTAGTAAAAGACACAAATCCCGTTAAAACGGGAGCTGTTGGAAAAGCAAGACCCCAAAAACCTGTAACTTGGAGTTAATATGTGGTTTGGATTAGCAAAAATGGCGCTTCAAGCGGGAGGCAAGATATATGCTAACCGTCAGAGGACAAAAATAGCAATGTCTGATGCACAATTGCTGCATGCAGAACGTATGGCCCGAGGAGAGGAATCTTACCAGGGCAAACTTTTAGAAGCCCGGCAAAATGACTGGAAGGACGAAATCGTTTTGGGGATATTAACGTTGCCCATCATAGTGCTCGCATGGGCAGTATGGACAGACGATCCGCAGGCAATGGTCAAGATAAACATCTTTTTTGAGCATTTCTCGAATTTGCCAAAATGGTTTACCAATCTTTGGATACTTGTAGTTGCCAGCGTTTTTGGTATAAAGGGTACACAAATTTTCCGTAATGGAAAATCTAATAAAAAATAAGGAGGAAAAATGAGAAACGACTATAAACCTTGGAAAAGAAAAATGTTAGCTGCAGGTGGAAGAGTGGGTAAACAACTTGGTGGTATGCTTACTAGACCTGTGCGTGGACTTTATCAAAAAGGTAAAAAAGTAGCTAGTAACGTCTATAAAAAAGGCGGAAAAGCATAACCGTGTCTAAAAAACAGAAAGAAAAGACACGATTAAAAACTAGTTATAATTTGGGAGAAATAACACTTCCAAAACCTGAAAAATATATTGGAAAATTTATAAAAGCCGAAATAGATGGCAAAAAACTTTCTAATCCAAGCTACGTGAAATATTATAAAGATATAGTTTAATGGATCCCTTAGCGATCGTTGCAAGACTACAAAAACTCATGAGAGATAATCTTCAACGTGTTGGTGACGCCATGATTAGTGGTGGTATTGACAATATGGAAAAATATCAATATATGTTGGGACAGGCACGTACTTATCAGTACATGCTTCAGGAAATCTCTAACCTGCTAAAAGAGAAGGAGCAAAAACAAGATGAAGGAAACGTCATTGACCTTGGAAAAGGAAGTCCCAAAGCATAGACACGCTTTGGAAGAAAAATATCAAAATATAAAAGAAAAAGAACCTTTAAATCCAGACAATATTCAAAAATCTCAACTCCCCACTCCTAGTGGCTGGAGATTATTGGTGTTGCCTTTTACACCTCGAGAAAAAACTAAAGGCGGGATTCTTATTGCACAGGAGTCTCTAGAAAAACTACGCATTGCTACTAATTGTGGCTATGTGCTTAAAATAGGGCCGTTAGCTTATCACGACCATGATAAATTTCCAACAGGTCCGTGGTGCAAGACCGGAGATTGGATAATCTTTGCCCGTTATGCGGGATCGAGGC
>Ga0208449_1001433_pt1 | contig 12798 bp, 7 predicted proteins | sample MalvireepMed_s17_FD_184247 | JGI IMG/M metagenome (GOLD analysis project Ga0208449, IMG submission 184247) | Marine viral communities from the Global Malaspina Expedition - Malaspina viral metaG DeepMed_s17 (SPAdes) (version 2) | ecosystem: Environmental > Aquatic > Marine > Oceanic | place...
GGAATAAGCCAAGTATAATTTTATCTAGAACAGCACCTGCATTTTTGGAAAAATTATTTGAGCAGGAAATCCCTGAGGTTTTTGATGGTTTAATTACCATTAAAAAAGTAGTTCGTGTACCTGGCGAAAAAGCAAAAGTAGCGGTAGATTCTTACGATGATAGAATCGATCCTGTAGGAGCTTGTGTTGGGATGAAAGGATCAAGAATTCATAGTATTGTGCGCGAACTTGGTAATGAAAATATTGATGTGATTAATTATACAAATAACGACCAGTTATTTATTACAAGGGCGTTAAGTCCGGCAAAAATCACATCGATAAAAATTGATGAAGAAAACAAAAGGGCTGAAGTAATGCTAAAGCCCGAAGAGGTTTCTAAAGCTATTGGTCGTGGAGGGCATAATATTAGACTTGCTGGCCAGTTAACAGGTTACGAAATAGATGTATTTAGAGAAGGTGTAGAAGAAGATGTTGAATTATCTGAATTCTCTGACGAAATCGAAGATTGGGTAATTAAGGAATTTGCAAAAATTGGTTTAGATACTGCAAAAAGTATTTTAGAGCAGGATGTAAATGACCTTGTAAGACGTACCGACCTGGAAGAAGAAACCGTTCGTGAAGTAATGAGAGTTCTTCGTGAAGAATTCGAAGAATAATTTATTGTAGTTAATAAACAAAAGAGGTTAATTTAGAGGGCAATTTATGGCTGAAGCAAAAACAATGCGATTAAACAAAGTATTACGTGAATTCAATATTTCGCTAGATCGGGCTGTAGAGTTTTTAAATTCTAAGGGGCATGATATTGAAGCACGTCCTACTGCTAAAATCTCTCAGGAGACTTATCAGGTTCTTTTTAATGAGTTCCAGACAGATAAAAGCAAAAAAGTAGCTTCTAAAGAAGTTGGTGAAGAAAGGAAGAAAGAGAAAGAAGAGCTACGTTTAGCCCGTGAGCGTGAGCAGGAGGAAAAGAGAAAAGAGCAGGAGAAAAAGGAACAGGAGAAGTTGAAAGAAGAACAAGAGCGTAAGAAGCAAGAGCAGGAAACGCTTGGTTCTCGTACTAAACTTACTGGTCCTAAAACTGTAGGGAAGATAGATTTGGAAAAATCACAGGTTGAGAAGAAAAAAGAGGAGCCTAAGAAAGAAGAAAAGGTAGAGAAAGCTCAGCAGGAAAAACCAGCCCAAAAGCCAGTTGAGGAAAAGCCTAAGCCAAAACCTGATTTTAGTAAAAATCAGAATACTGCCCCTAAAAAAGATCAACCTAAGCAAGAGCCTAAGAAAGATAAAGATGTTCCTCAGGAAAAAACTGAGACTGCCGCACAGGGAGAGGATTCTAACCGTATAAAAACTAATTATACAAAATTAGATGGTCCGAACTTTACGGGAGAGAAAATCGATCTTTCTAAATTTAAGAAGCCTGCTAAGAAAAAAGACGACAAGAAAACTGCGGCATCTAATGATGATAAAAAAGGAAACCGCAAAAAGCGCCGTAGAAGAATTAGTAAGGATGTAAAAGGCGGCCCTAATCAGGGAGGTGGAAATAATAATAACAATAACCGTAAAGGTCGTAATAATAATAAACAGCGCAGCAGGCCTATCGCCAAAGAAGAGCCTAGCGAAGAAGAAGTGCAAAAACAAGTTAGAGAGACTCTTGAAAAACTTCAGGGGAAATCTAATAAAGGTAAAGGTGCTAAATATCGTAGAGATAAGAGGGATCAACACCGTCAACGTTCAGAAGAAGATCTTGCAAAACAAGAATCAGATTCTAAAGTACTTAAGGTAACTGAGTTTGTTACTGTTAGTGAGGTAGCGACAATGATGGATGTGCCGGTAACTAAAGTTATTTCAGCATGTATGTCTCTTGGTATGATGGTGACAATGAACCAGAGATTGGATGCAGAAACGCTTTCTATTGTTGCTGATGAGTTTGGTTATGAAGTGGACTTCGTAACTGCGGATGTGGAAGAAACAGTTGAAACGCAAGAAGATGCTCCTGAGGATTTAGAAGAAAGAGCACCTATTGTAACGGTTATGGGTCACGTAGATCACGGTAAAACATCTTTACTGGATTATATTCGTAAAGAGAATGTTATTGCTGGTGAAAGTGGAGGTATAACACAGCATATTGGTGCTTATGGTGTTGAATTAGATGGAGGGCAAAAAATTGCATTCTTGGATACACCGGGTCACGAAGCCTTTACGGCAATGCGTGCTCGTGGTGCGCAGGTAACCGATATAGCTATTATCGTTATTGCTGCAGATGATGATGTGATGCCGCAAACTAAAGAGGCTATTTCTCACGCGCAGGCAGCTGGAGTGCCAATTATTTTTGCAATCAATAAATCTGATTTGCCTACAGCTAATCCAGAGAAGATTAAAGAGAAGTTAGCTTCTATGAATCTTCTTGTTGAAGATTGGGGAGGTAAAGTGCAGTCTCATGATATTTCTGCTAAAACAGGAATGGGAGTTAAGGAATTACTTGAAAAAGTATTGCTTGAAGCTGAGATTCTAGAGCTTAAAGCGAATCCTAATAAAATAGCTAATGGTACCGTAGTAGAAGCTTTCTTGGATCGTGGTCGTGGTTATGTGGCTACAATTCTTGTTCAGGCAGGTACGCTTAAGATAGGAGATTATGTTCTTGCTGGTCGTCATAGTGGTAAAATTAAGGCGATGCATGATGAACGAGGGCATGAGATCAAGGAAGCTGGTCCATCAACTCCGGTTTCTATCTTAGGTCTAGACGGTGCGCCTCAGGCAGGTGATAAATTTAAAGTGATGTTAGATGAGCGCGAGGCTAAGGAAATAGCTGCTAAGCGTACGCAATTACAGCGTGAGCAGAATGTAAGAACGCAGCGTCATATTACCTTGGATGAAATTGGTCGTCGTATTGCATTAGGAGAATTTAAGGAACTTAATATTATCCTGAAAGGTGATGTTGATGGTTCTGTAGAAGCACTTACTGATAGTTTCCAGAAACTATCTACTGAAGAGATTCAAGTGAATATTATTCATAAAGGAGTTGGTGCCATTACAGAAAGTGATGTGTTGTTAGCTTCTGCTTCAGATGCGATTATCATAGGATTTAATGTTCGTCCTGCAGGAAATGCGAGACAGGTAGCAGATAAAGAAGAAATCGATATTAGAACATACTCGATCATCTATGATGCAATTAATGATCTTAAGGATGCGATGGAAGGAATGCTTTCTCCAGAACTTAAAGAAGAGATCACTGGTACTGCTGAAATTAGAGAAACGTTTAAAATCTCTAAAATCGGAACTATTGCTGGATGTATGGTTACTTCAGGTAAAATCTATAGAAATGCCGGTGTTCGCTTAATTCGAGATGGTGTAGTGATTTATACAGGAGAATTGTCATCCCTTAAGCGTTTTAAAGATGATGTAAAAGAGGTAGCTAAGGGATACGATTGTGGTATGCAGGTGAAAAATTACAATGACATCAAAGAAGGTGATGTAATAGAAGCCTTTAGAGAGGTAGAAGTTAAAAAGACTCTTAAATAAAAGAGAGTTTGTTTATAAATAAAAAAAGGGCTGCATTTGCGGCCCTTTTTTTATTGTGATGTAATCTCTTGAATTTTTCTATAAGAAGATAAGTAGCAGCTTAAAATGATTATTATCATTTTATTTTAACCTCACTTTAGCAGTTGTAAAATTGTCTAGGTTACTTTCTTTTTGGTTTTGGTATAAAAGCTGAAGGATATGTCTCTTTAATTATTAAAAGTGCTCTGTCGGCTTCTAATCTGTTTCTGAAATTACCTATCCAAACTTTATAATTTGGAGCCTCATATTTAATTCTGGCTGGGTATTCATAAAGCGCTTCGTAGTCTTTTATCTGGTTGCTGGCTTCTCCATTACTTCCGCTAAATAGCTGAATTGCAAATCGATCGCCAATATTGTGTGATTTTTGAAGCTTTGTTTTTGTTTCTGCTAATTCCGCAATCATTTCATCTTGTGAAATGTTAATTTTTGCAGAATCCTCTTGGGCAATTGCTATACTCGAAAAACTTAAAAAAGATCCAAGCATTAAATTTCGAAAGCTTAAAATATTCATAGTTATGATTTTATAGACAAATGTAAAACTAAATAACTGAGATTATATCTATTTTATTATTTAGAACTAATATAAATTACCTATTAACGCTTCTCTAACATAAACAAAATCCAACTTAAGTATTACTTTTGTGCCTGAATTTAATGGTGCGATTCTAAGTTTTTACGTACAGATTTTAATCTTAAAAACCGTACCAAAGTTTAGACGTTAATTCAACTTATAATATGAAAAAGGTGAAATACCGCCACTCAACTTCGCGATTGCTCTTAATTGTAGCGCTTTTTCTATCGTTTACTGTAACGAGTTTTGCTCAGGATTCAACAGATGTCGAGGCTGGGGAGCCAGAAACAGCTGCCGATAAAGCAGATGCTTCAGCTTCTGCCGAGTTAGGAGATCCGGCCGCAGGAAAAGGTTTGTTTAATTCTTTATGTGCAGCTTGTCACAAACCATATTCAGCAAGTATTGGTCCTGCTTTAAATGGTGCGACATTAAGACATGATAAAGAATGGCTTTATGCTTGGATTAAAAACAATGCAGAGTTAAGAGCATCTGGTGATGCAGATGCTGAAGCAATTTATCAGGAATATAATGGTACTGCGATGCCAGCTTTTCCTCAATTGTCTAATGAGGATATCGATAATATCCTGGCTTATGTTGAGCAACCAAAGCCAGAGCCAGCTGCTGCTGCAACCGGAGGAGCAGGTGCTGAAGGTGGAGAAGGATCTGCTGGAGGTGTTTCTGTAAATATTATTCTGGGGGTTCTAATATTCGTTTTAGTAATGTTACTTGTTGTTTTGTTTTTAGTGAACAAGACATTAAAGAACTTTGCTGCTGCGAGTGGAGTGACTCTTCCAGAAAAACCATCAAGAAAACCAATTTGGCAGGCGTTTGTAGAAAACCAGTTTTTAGTATTGGTGTTCTCTCTTGTTGTTTTGTTAGGTGTTGGTTATTTCGCGTATGGATTTTTAATGCAGGTTGGTGTAGATCAAGGTTATCAACCAATCCAACCTATTCATTATTCGCATAGAATTCATGCTGGTGATAATGGTATAGAGTGTAAATACTGTCACTCTTCAGCTCGTGTATCAAAAACTTCAGGTATTCCGTCATTAAATGTTTGTATGAACTGTCATAAAGCGATTTCAGAAGTTGCTCCAGAGACGGCTACAGCAGAGCATTCGAAGGAATTTTACGATGGAGAGATTGCGAAGCTTTATGATGCTGTTGGTTGGGATCCATCTACAAGAACATATTCAGGTGAACAAAAGCCTGTGAAATGGGTTAGAATACATAATCTTCCAGATTTTGTTTACTTTAACCACTCACAACACGTTTCTGTTGCAGGAGTTCAATGTCAGCATTGTCATGGTCCTATTCAGGAAATGGAAGTTGTGCATCAGGAAGCCCCACTTACTATGGGATGGTGTATAAACTGTCACAGGGAAACTGGAGTTCAGATGGAAGGGAATGAATATTACGAAAAGATTCATGAAGAGCTTTCTAAAAAGTATGGTGTAGAAAAGCTTACCATTGCTGAAATGGGAGGTCTTGAATGTGCAAAATGCCACTATTAATAACTGCGTTAGCAGATATAAATTAAGAAGTTAATATCTAGATATATATGTCATCAAACAAAAAATACTGGAAAAGTGTTGAAGAGCTAAAAGGTAGTTCTGTTGTTGAGACGCTAAAACAAAAAGAATTTGCAGAGGAGATTCCTGTTGATGAGTTTCTTGGAGATGAAGAGTCTTTAGGTAATTCAAAAACTTCTAGAAGGGATTTCTTAAAGTATGTTGGGTTTAGTACTGCTGCTGCTTCACTTGCTGCCTGTGAAGGTCCGGTTGTAAAATCGATTCCTTATGTTGTGCAGCCAGAGAATATTGTTCCTGGTGTAGCAAATTACTATGCTTCTACTATTGCAAATGGTTTCGATTTTCAAAGCGTATTGGTAAAGACTCGTGAAGGGCGACCAATTAAAATTGAGAATAATGACCTTGCTAAAGTAAAAGCTGGTGGTGGTGCTCGTGTTAATGCTTCAGTTCTTTCTTTATATGATAAGAAAAGAGTGAAGCGCCCTATGATTGATGGGAAAAATGTTTCTTGGGAAGAATTCGATCGTCAGGTTGGTTCAGCTCTTAACGGAGTATCAGGTGATATTGTTCTTTTAACTCAAACTTTTGCTAGCCCAAGTACTACAAAGCTGATTCAGGAATTCAGCGCTAAATACCCAAATGTAAAACATGTGGTGTATGATGTTGTTTCTGAAGATGCTGCTCTTTCAGCTTTTGAATCTAGATATGGAAGAAGAGCATTGCCAAATTATGATTTCAGTGAAGCAGAAGCAATTGTTTCTATAGGAGCTGATTTTCTTGGTGACTGGCAAGGCGGAGGATACGATGTGAGCTATGCTAAAAGTCGTGTTCCTGAAAATGGAAAAATGTCAAGACACGTACAATTTGAATCAAACTTGTCTTTAGCAGGTGCGAAAGCAGATAAACGTGTTCCTGTAAAACCATCGCAGCAAAAAGCAATTTTAGCTGCATTGTATGGTTATATAGTTGGAGGTGGTTCTACAAGTGAATTGCCTTCTAATATTGATGAAGCTGTTGTGAAAGCTGCTAGCCAGTTAAGAGAAGCTGGGAATAAGGCGGTTGTAGTTTCTGGAATTCCAGATGCAGATGCGCAATCATTAGTGTTAGCAATTAATGAAGCTTTAGGAAGTACAATAATGAATACTGATAATGCACGTATGACCCGTCAGGGAAATGTTGCTCAGGTTTCAGAACTTGTACAAAGTATGAATTCAGGAAGCGTTGGAGCTCTTATGGTGGTTGGAGTAAATCCAGCTTACAGTTTACCAAATGCTTCAGAATTTGTTGAAGGATTAAAAAATGTAGAAGTTTCTGTTTCTTTTACAATGAAAGAAGATGAGACTGCAAAACTTTGTAAATATATAGCGGCTACTCCGCACTATCTTGAAAGCTGGGGGGATATCCAGTTTACAGATCAGCAATTCAGTTTAATGCAGCCTACAATTAGACCGTTGTTTGATACTCGTCAATTTCAGGATTGTTTATTAAAATGGTCTGGAAATAGCCAATCTTATAGTGATTATATTAAAGAAACTTGGTCTGGTAATTTATCAGGAGGTTGGAATCAGGCATTGCACGATGGTGTTTTTGAAGGGACAAGTCCTGTTGCTATAGGAGCTTCAGAAGACTTTACTTCTTTAAGTAATGATGCCTCTTCACTAAGAAAATTAAGTTCAGCTGCTCAGGAAGGTAGCGAATATGAACTTACGTTATATACTAAAGTTTCCATGGGAGATGGTGAACAAGCTAATAACCCTTGGTTACAAGAGCTTCCAGATCCTATTACAAGAACAACATGGGATAACTATTTAATGATTTCTAAAGCCGATGCTGATAAGTTAGGCTTGGAGAATGAAATTGTTTCTAACGGAGCTTTAAATGGTAGTTATGTAAATGTTACTGTAGGTGAAACAACAGTAAAAAATGTTCCCGTAATTATACAACCTGGGCAGGCTAAAGGTTCTGTAGCATTAGCTTTAGGATATGGTAAGAAAGAGGGAATGCAAAAGGAAATGCAGGTAGGTGTTAATGCTTATCCTTTGTACCAAAACTTTAGTGCATTTCAAAATGTAACTTTAGCAAAGGCTGAAGGTACGCATGAATTTGCTAGTGTACAGATGCAAAGTACTTTGGCTGGTCGTGATGATATTGTTAAAGAAACCACGCTATCAGTTCTTACAACAAAAAGTAAGCATGAATGGAATAGTGTTCCTGAGGTAGATTATAATCATCAGGAAATACCTGTAAGTGATGAAAAGGCTGATATTTGGAGTGCTTTTGATCGTACAATTGGGCATCATTTTAATTTATCTATAGATTTAAATGCTTGTACTGGTTGTGGAGCCTGTGTTATTTCTTGTCATTCTGAAAACAACGTTCCTGTTGTTGGAAAAGATGAAGTTAGAAAGTTTAGAGATATGCACTGGTTAAGAATTGATAGATACTATTCAGCTGGTGATACATTTGTAGAAGAGCAAGAGAAATTAGTTAATTTAGGCGCTTTTGAAACTTATGATACTATAGAGGATCCATCTTACGATAACCCTCAGGTTGCTTTTCAACCAGTAATGTGTCAGCATTGTAACCATGCACCTTGTGAAACTGTTTGTCCCGTGGCGGCAACTTCACACGGTCGTCAGGGTCAAAACCAAATGATTTATAACAGATGTGTAGGTACAAGATATTGTGCTAACAACTGTCCTTATAAAGTAAGAAGATTTAACTGGTTTAATTACGCTCAAAACGAAGAGTTTGATTATCACATGAACAACGATCTAGGTCGTATGGTATTAAATCCAGATGTGGTAGTTCGTTCTCGTGGGGTAATGGAGAAGTGTTCTATGTGTATTCAAATGACGCAAAAAACAATTCTTGATGCTAAGCGTGAAGGAAGACCTGTTAAAGATGGTGAATTCCGTACAGCTTGTTCAGCGGCTTGTGATACTGGAGCTATTGTATTTGGAGATGTAAACGACAAAGAGTCTAAAGTTTCTAAATTGCAAGGTGATGATAGAACTTATCATTTACTTGAAAGTATAGGTACTAAGCCAAACGTAATGTATCAGGCTAAAATTACCAATACCGCTGAAGCATAATAATTAAGTAATAAGAATCAATTTTAAAGAAATATGTCGTCACATTACGAAGCACCTATAAGAGAACCTCTTGTTACCGGAGAGAAAACTTATCATGATATAAGTGTTGAAGTAGGAGCGCCTGTACTTGGTAGAGCTAATAAAACCTGGTACGTTGTATTTACACTTGCCTTAATTGCATTTTTGTGGGGATTAGGTTGTATTATTTACACCGTTTCAACAGGAATCGGGGTTTGGGGATTGAACAAAACCATTGGTTGGGCATGGGATATTACCAACTTCGTTTGGTGGGTAGGTATTGGTCACGCCGGTACATTAATTTCGGCAGTATTATTGCTGTTCCGCCAGAAGTGGAGAATGGCAGTAAACCGTTCAGCAGAAGCAATGACAATTTTTGCGGTTGTTCAGGCTGGATTGTTCCCAATTATTCACATGGGGCGTCCTTGGTTGGCATATTGGGTACTACCTATTCCAAACCAATTTGGTTCTTTGTGGGTTAACTTTAACTCACCACTGCTATGGGATGTATTTGCAATTTCAACGTATTTATCGGTATCACTTGTTTTCTGGTGGACTGGTTTACTTCCGGATTTTGCAATGCTTCGTGATAGAACTACAAATGAATTTCAGAAGAAAATATACGGTATACTAAGTTTTGGATGGAGTGGACGTGTAAAAGACTGGCAACGTTTTGAAGAAGTATCTTTAGTACTTGCTGGTTTGGCAACACCTTTAGTACTTTCTGTACATACAATTGTATCTTTTGACTTTGCTACTTCAGTAGTTCCTGGGTGGCACAGTACAATTTTCCCTCCATATTTTGTTGCTGGAGCAATTTTCTCTGGATTTGCAATGGTGCAGACACTACTTATTATAATGAGAAAAGTTGTGAATCTTCAGGATTATATTACACTTCTTCATATTGAATATATGAATAAAGTAATATTGCTAACTGGAGGTATTGTATCTGTAGCTTATATTACTGAATTCTTTATAGGATGGTATTCTGGTACTAGTTATGAGAATTATACCTACCTATCTTTTGGAGCGGCTACTGGTCCTTATGCATGGGCATTCTGGGCACTTATTATCTGTAACTTTGTAGTGCCATTAACTTTATGGGTTAAGAAGCTAAGAAGAAATATTCTTTGGACATTTATTGTAGCTCTTGTAATTAATATTGGAATGTGGTTTGAACGTTTTGATATTATTGTTATAGACCTTAGTAAAGGTAGAACTCCTTCTTCTTGGGCTATGTTCTCTCCAACTTTCGTTGATATAGGAGTATTTATTGGAACAATTGGTTTCTTCTTTGTTTTGTTCCTGCTTTATGCTAGAACTTTCCCTGTGATTGCTCAGGCGGAAGTAAAGACAATTTTGAAGTCTTCAGGAGAATATTATAAAAATCTTCGTGCAAAGCATGGTGATGATGTTCCTCATCACGCTGAAAGCGATCCAACTGCAAAAGAGCCTGTAGCTAATGTTCAACAGAAAGACGCTTTTTTAGGAAGCGATTCTTCTAAATCTACCCATGAGGCTACTGTTAATGCAGATGCCTTAGGTATTACTGAAACACAAAAAGATCAATTAGATGCAATGTTGGCTAGAATTGGAATATTTAACCCTGAGACCGAGAAGGCCGATAATTTACAAAAACTGGATGGAGTAGGACCTGTGTTAGAACAGCATTTACATCAGGTTGGTATTTATAAGTACGATCAGGTAATTAAATTAACCAAGGAAGATTACGAATTGCTTGATGAAGTTATAGAAAACTTCCCTATCCTTGCTAACCGTGGTGATTGGAATGCACAAGCAACTGAATTAAAAAATAAATAATCAAGATGGCATCAAAGACAATACACGCTATTTATAACGATGATGATCTGCTATTACATGCGGTAAAGCAGGTTCGTGAAGCGCGCTATCATATTGGTGAAATATATACTCCTTTTCCCGTTCACGGGCTAGATAAGGCAGTTGGTGAAGCACCTACAAGATTAGCTATAGCTTCGTTTTTATACGGTATAACAGGTTTATCTGTTGCTGTTTTGATGATGAACTTTATGATGGTTCAGGATTGGCCGCAAGATATTGGGGGAAAGCCTAGTTTTTCCTTTATAACAAATATGCCATCATTTGTTCCGATTATGTTTGAGTTAACAGTATTTTTTGCAGCTCACTTAATGGTGATTACTTTTTACATGAGAAGTAGATTGGCGCCTTTTAAAAAAGCTGAAAATCCAGATCCAAGAACTACAGATGATATGTTCTTGATGGAAGTAGACGCAACGAATCATAATGTAGAAGACCTGACGAAATTTTTATATGATACAGGTGCTGCAGAAATTAAATTAATTGACAATAAATAGACCAGATGAGAAGTTTATTTCATAAATCTTTAATCTTTGTTATAATCGCAGGTTTCTTAAGTTCTTGTGCAGGAGACAGGGATCGTAATTATCAATATTTCCCAGATATGTACCGTCCGGTACCTTACGAACCTTATGGCGCTTATGATATTTTTGCCAATCAACAGGAAGCTAAATTACCTGTAGATGGTACGATACCAAGAGGATGGATGCCTTATGATTATGAAGATACTCCAGAGGGTAGAGCAGATGCGAAAGCAAATCTTAAAAACCCGCTTCCTTATACCGAAGATAACTTAACTAAAGGTAAAGCATTGTATACCGTTTATTGTGCAGTTTGTCATGGTGATAAAGGTAATGGGCAGGGAACTTTAGTGGAAAGAGAAAAAATACTTGGTGTGCCTTCTTATGATGATCCAGGGCGTAGTATTACCGAGGGTAGTGTTTATCACGCCATGTACTATGGACTCAATAATATGGGATCTTATGCTGTGCAGACGAGCATTAAAGAACGTTGGCAGATTGATCATTATGTAATGAGTTTGAAGGATAAGCTTGAAGGTAAGCCGGAAAGAGCTTTTCAAACAAATACTGTAACTCAGGAGAATTCAGATAATCTTAATCCTGCAGAACCTGCTGAAGATCTTAGTGAACAAGACCAAACGCAATCTGAAGAATAATTAAATAGGAATATAGCTTTTAGATCTAGTAATATGTATACGCTTTCTAGTAAATTAAAATTAACTGCAATTATTCTAGTAATTGTTGGTGCCATAGGTTTGGTTTATGGATTTATTTCTACACCATCGAACGAAGAAGAATTGAAGGAATTATTGGCGGCAGATGCCCATGGAGAACATGGTGCTGAACACGAAGAAGCTTCAGCAACAACAGAAGAACATGGTACGGCTGTAGAAGCAGATCATGCGGCATCTTCTGAAGGGCATGGGGAAACTGCTCATGGAGAAGGTGAACATGGTGACTCCCATATGGAGCATTTATTGCACCAGTTTCAAACCAAACCATGGTCAGCAATCTTTGTTTCAGCCTTCTTTTTCTTTATGATTGCATTGGGTGCCTTAGTGTTTTATGCAATTCAGTATGTTGCTCAGGCAGGATGGTCTCCGGTATTATTCCGAGTAATTGAGGGTGTTACAAATTACCTGTTACCAGGATCTATTATTGTAGTATTGATCGTGATTTTTGCAGGGACTCATTTTTATCCCTGGCAAAACCATGACTTGGTTGAAGAAGATGTAATTCTTCAGGGTAAATCGGGATATCTTAACTTTCCATTCTTTGTGATAAGAGCTATTATTTATTTAATTGGATGGAATTTATATCGATTTATATCGCGAAGAAATTCGTTAGCACAAGCTACTGCAACAAACCTTACTCCTTATAAAAAGAATTTTAAAGCTTCTGTATTTTTCTTGTTGTTCTTTGTGATTACAGAAACTACAATGGCTTGGGACTGGTTTATGAGTATGACACCACACTGGTATAGTACCCTTTTCGCGTGGTATATTTTTGCAAGTATCTTTGTATCTGCAATTACTGTTATAGCTTTAGTTACGATGTTCCTTAAAAAGGCTGGTCATCTTGAATTTGTAAATGACAGCCATTTACACGATTTGGCTAAGTTTATGTTCGCTTTTAGTGTATTTTGGACA
>Ga0208449_1001437_pt1 | contig 12788 bp, 18 predicted proteins | sample MalvireepMed_s17_FD_184247 | JGI IMG/M metagenome (GOLD analysis project Ga0208449, IMG submission 184247) | Marine viral communities from the Global Malaspina Expedition - Malaspina viral metaG DeepMed_s17 (SPAdes) (version 2) | ecosystem: Environmental > Aquatic > Marine > Oceanic | place...
GTCTGGGGGCATGCCCCCAGACACGTTGCCATCCCATCAAACACCCATCATGAAGGAACGAGACTCTACCTCTGACTGGTAACAATCAGGGGAGCACGTCAAAACCCATGCAGCCCGAGGCTTCTTCCCCTCGATAATCTGGCGGATGTAACCGATCTGTTGGTCGATCCGATGAATGAGCCGTTCTCTACGTTGGATCTCCGGGGAGACCGTCTTCGGGCGGCTTTTCGATGTCAGTTTCAACTTCATTGGGAAGACCTCCTAGCTGACAGCAGGGGTCTTCGACACCTTGCCGAAGGACAACAGCTTTAGTCGGTCAACCAGCTAAACTCTGACCGTTTTGCTCCCGCCTTTCGACGGTTCGAACCATGTGAGCGAGACCGACTTTTGGTGAGCTCGTCAGCAGCTGAAACATTGGTCGTGTGGCCATAATGTTTTTCGAGCATGGCGACCGAAGTCCCCATATTCTGAGCCAGCATGTAATGATTGACACCCTCATGAAGTCGGAAGGTAGCGTAGGTGTGTCGGAGGGAATAAACCGTCCTCTTGTCACCAAAGGAATCCCGTTCAAGATCGGCAGACTGAATAAGTGAATTGAAAGACTTTTTGAAGCTTCCGATCGGTGTTCCGTCAGAATGGCTGAAAATATAGCTATCAGGATCGGGTTCGGTCGGTTCACCGTTGAGGTTCGTAAGTTCCTCGACACGAAGACCGTAGATTCTCCGTAAGTACGTTTTTACATCGCTGTTTCGTGCCACCACTTCTCGTGTTCCGGTTTTTCCCCGAACGGTGAGGATAATGATCGTCTGTCCATCTCGTTCACCGAACTCTTCACGGACATCTCTCCATTTAAGTCCTCGAGCCTCACCTACCCGGATACCTGTGTTACCGAGGATCAGCACGTAGTCTCTCAGCATCGAACGGTGTCTAAGCGTCGTTCGATTATTGACCTTCACGAACTCTCGAAGATGTCGAACGAGCCTCCTCCAATCCCGAGAATTGAAGTGAGGACGACGGGAAGGCTGTGATTTGCTTCTGGGGAAGCGGGGAAGTTGATCGAGATAGCCTTCGTCAACACACCAATTCAGAAAGTGTTTAAGATCGGACTGAATCCGCTTGATGGAATTGTCCGAAAGTGATCCTTTGGTCGAACCCTTAGATAACTCTCCAAGCAGCTCCGAAAGGGTCTGGGTGTCCAAGCTATCGAATGTTTTCTTCTCTAAGAACAGCCGACACCGTTCAATTAGAAGAAGCTTGTAGTGAATTGATAGCTGGGACCGCTGTCTGTCGAAACGTTCAAGATACCCATCGATCGCTTTTCCAATCTTCCGACCAGATGGCTTCGGAACTCCGTAGGCTAAAGCCAACTCTCGATAATAAAGGTTCTCAGCGTAGGTGTAAGCTTCATGTTCGTTGGTCGTCCGCGTGGATCGGTAGATATAGCCTAACCGGTTCGGAACCTTGATACGACACATCCACGTCGGCTTCTTATAGTCCGCTCGGACGAACAGGTAGATAGCTCCGTCCTTGAAGGTTCTTGATTCGAGGACGTTCTTTTCCGAGTTGACCGATCCTTCGAGGATCGACTCTTCGTCGTTTGTTCGACGTAAGGAAGCTTCGTTAGTCAAGCGATCCCCCCAGAAAATCGGATATCCGTAGCCGATCCGTATATAAGGAGAATTCACCGACGAAGAAAACAGGGGTCAAGTAACTCCCTGTATTTCGTGGGAAACTGGAGCGGGCGAGGCGATTCGAACGCCCGACCCCAACCTTGGCAAGGTTGTGCTCTACCCCTGAGCTACGCCCGCTCACTGACGTTCCCGGTGCGTGCCCTTGGGGCCCATCACCGTGGGGAGGCGCGCGATTAGCAGCGGGTTTCGGACCGTGCAAGGCAAAAATGCGTGGCGAGCAACGAAGCGCACCATACACTCGTCCTCGCGCGCCCGCCTGGCCCCCTCGCGGCCCTTGCCCCGAGGCGTCCCGCCCTTCACAACGGCTCGAAACGCCCCACATGGGGCCGAATACAGCGAACGAACGCGCAGGAAAGGATTACCGCAGTGGCGAGCATGGGTCTCAATCTCGACGAACAGAAGGCGGTGGACCGCTTCCGCACCGAGGTCGTCGAGCCGTCGATGACGAAGCTCGTCGTGCTCGATTTCTGGGCGGAATGGTGCGGGCCGTGCAAGGCGCTTACGCCGGTGCTGGAAAAGGTGGCGGCCGATTATGCGGACAAGGGCGTGGTCCTTGCCAAGGTGAATGTCGATGAAGAGCAGTTCATCGCCAGCCAGTTCCAGGTCCGTTCCATTCCCACCGTCTACGCCATGTTCCAGGGCCAGCCGGTCGCCGACCTGACCAATGCACGCAGCGAATCGCAATTGAAGCAGACGCTCGACCAGCTGCTGAGTCAGCTGCCCGTCGAACCGGGTGCGGCGGGCGAACAGGCGAACGGCCAGCCCGATGTCGCGCAATTCATCGCTATGGGCGAACAGGTGCTGGCCGAAGGCGACGCGGAACGCGCGGCGGCCATCTTCATGCAGGTGGTCGACATGAAACCCGACGAGGGCGCGGCACAGGCCGGGCTTGTACGTGCGCTGGTCGAAGCGGGGCGGATCGATGACGCCAAGGCCGCTCTCGCCGCCGCGCGGACCAACCCGGCGCTGGTCGACGATCCGCAACTGGAAGCGGCGCAGAGCGCGCTCGATCTGGCTGCCAACGCTCCCGACGAGGGCGAGCTGACCGCGCTGAAGGACAAGGCGCAGGGTGGCGCGATGGACGATCGGCTGGCCTATGCCGAGGCGGCTTTCGCGGCCGGTCGGCGCGACGATGCGGCGGACGAGCTGCTCGCCATGATCGAGGCGGACAATGCCTGGAACGACGGGGCCGCGCGCGCCAAGCTGTTGCAAATCTTCGAAGCGGTCGGCCTCGAAGATCCATGGGTCGTCGCCACAAGGCGGCGACTGTCGCGAATCCTGTTCGGATAGGCGGCGCAGCTTGAGGCTATCCATCTTCCCTTTGCCCGGAGCGATCCTGTTCCCCGGCCTGCAATTGCCGCTCCACGTCTTCGAGCCGCGCTATCGCGCCATGGCGAGCGACGCTTTGGCCCGCGACCGGCGGATCGCGATGATCCAGCCGATGCGCGGCGGCGATGATTCGCCGCTATACGAGGTCGGCTGTATCGGCCGGATCGGCGAGGTCGAAGCGCTCGACGATGGGCGCTACAACCTCGTCCTGGAAGGCGAGGCGCGGTTCCGGATGATCCGCGAGCTCGACGTCACCACCGCGTTCCGCCAGATCGAAGCCGAAGCGATCGAGGATGACGAGGACGAGGTGCTTTCCAGCGTCGAGCGCGCCGGCTTCGAATTCGAAGCGCGTCGTTTCGCCGATATGCAGGGATACAGCGTCGACTGGGATTCGGTCGATCGCCTCGACGATCAGTCGCTCATCAACGGCGTGTCGCAGATCGCGCCCTTCGATGTTGCGGCCAAGCAGGCGTTGCTGGAGGCGGACAGCCTTGGCGAGCGATGCGAATTGCTGGTGCAGCTGATGCAGTTCTTCGCCCTGCGCGACGGCGGGGACGATCGCGTCACGCTTCAATAGGGCTCTAGAGCCCGAACGAGCCGCGCAGACCGTCGATCACATATTGCGCGGCGAGCGCCGCCAGCAAGACGCCCAGCAAGCGCGTCACCACCGCTTCCACCCGGTCGCCGAACAGCCGCATCAGCGGCCCCGCCGCAATCAGGGCGAGCGCGGTGATGACCAGCACGGTCAACAGCGCGCCCAGCACCACCAGAGAGCCTTCGAGGCCCGGCGCTTCCTGCATCAGCAGCATGATCGCCGCGATCGCACCCGGCCCGGCCAGCATCGGCATGGCCATGGGGAAGACCGAGACGTCCTCCACCTCGGGGGTATTGGCATGCTGCGCGGCGAGCTTCTCGGCCCGTTCCTCGCGCCGCTGGGTGCGCTTTTCGAACACCATTTCCCACGCGATCCAGAACAGCATCAGCCCGCCGGCGATGCGGAAACTGTCGAGCTCGATATGGAGCGCGGCCAGAAGGTCGACGCCGAACAGAGCGAACACCAGCAGGATCGCGGTCGCAATCAGGCAGGCGCGCACGGCCATGTTGCGCCGCTGCATCGCGCTCGCACCCTTGGTGAGGCCCGCATAGATCGGCGCGCAGCCGGGGGGATCGATCACGACGAACAGCGTGACGAAAGCGGAGAGAAACAGTTCGGCCATATCAGTTGTCCCGCTCGTAGCGACCATCGGCGGTTATGTCGAAGCGAGTCGCCTGCTTCCAACTCCCGCCCTGCCAATGGCTGGCAACGAAGCTGCGGCGCCCGTCCGCCCCCTGGACCCAGCGCCAGGCGAGCGTGCCGTCCTTAGACCTCTCGCCGCCGATCCGGCTTCCTTCTTCCATGGCGAAGGCGGGTAGAGGGGCGGGCAAGACTCCCTCGCTCGGACAATCGGCGACCTCTCCGGTAATCATCGGAATCGCGCGCACCACGATCACATCGTCGCCGGTGGGCCGCGCATCGCGCTCGGCATTCTCGCGCGCGGTCAGGGCCGCATCGGGCGCTGCGATGTGGTAGGCGAAGGCATAATCGTAATCGCGTTGCCGCTCCCACACGGTGGCGTAATAGCCCCATTGCCCGTCCGGATCGGCGTATTTCCCTTGCGAGATCGCGGTCTGTCCGTCGCAGCTCGACCAGACCGCCTGCGGCGTCCATTGCCGGGGCGGCATGGATGCGGATCGGCGAGCGAAGTAGGCCGCTACATCGATCGGCCCCTCCGCATCGTGGATCACGGCATCCGCTGCGGCGAATTCATCGAAGGCGCTCGGTCCACCGTCGTCGCGCGCGGCCCGCGCAAAGGCGATGTCACGCGCGGCCACGCTGCCGGGATTGGCGGTGGTCCTGACCTCTCGCTCGAACCGCTCGGTATAGCGGGGAACGCGCGGCCCCGCCGCACAGGCGGCAAGCGCGAAGCAGCCCGCGAGAAGAGAGAATGTCGCGAGGGCGCGCATCGCCTCAGAGGCCTTCCGGCTGGTCGAGCCCGGCATGATTGTAGGCTGCGACCAGCGTGTTGCGCAGCAGGACGGCAATGGTCATCGGGCCGACGCCGCCGGGCACGGGCGTGATCGCGGAGGCGACCTCGCTTGCCGGGCCATAGTCGACATCGCCGACCAGCCGCCCGCGCTCCTCACCTTCGCCCGCAGGCAGGCGATTGATGCCGACATCGATCACCGTTGCGCCCGGCTTCAGCCAGTCGGCCTTGACCATCTCGGCACGGCCCACCGCGGCGACCACGATATCGGCGCGGCGCACCACGCCCGCCAGATCCTTCGTCCGGCTGTGCGCGATGGTGACAGTGGCGTTCGCATCCAGCAGGAGCTGCGCCATCGGCTTGCCCACGATGTTGGAGCGTCCGATCACGACTGCTTCCATTCCCGACAGATCGCCCAGCCGATCGGCCAGCAGCATCATGCAGCCGAGCGGGGTGCAGGGCACGAAGCCCGTCTGGCCCACGGCGAGGCGACCGGCATTGGCGATATGGAACCCGTCCACATCCTTGTCCGGATCGATCGCGGCGATCACCGCCTGATCGTCGAGATGGGCGGGCAGGGGCAGCTGGACGAGGATGCCGTCGACGGCATCGTCCGCATTGAGCGCTTCGACAAGCGCGAGCAGATCTTCCTGCGACGTATCTTCGGCCAAACGATGTTCGAAGCCGTTCATATTGGCGGCCAGAACCGCCTTGCCCTTGCTGCGCACATAGACCTGGCTGGCAGGATCCTCGCCCACGAGCACCACGGCCAGCCCGGCCTTGCGCCCTGCTGCCTGTTCGAACTTCGCCGCCTGTTCGCCGACGCGCGCGCGCAGCTTTTCGGCGAAAGCCTTTCCGTCGATCCGGTCCGCAGCCATCAGACGCTCTTGATCACACCGTCGAGGACGATCAGCACGACCTGCAACACGATGATGAGGACCAGCGGCGAGAAATCGATCGCCCCGGTGCTGGGCAGGATATTGCGGATCGGGCGCAGCACCGGATCGAGCAGGCGGTTGATCGCCATATAGACGCCCGACAGGAACTCGTTCGAGCTGTTCACCACATTGAAGGCGAACAGCAGCCCGATGATGAACTGGATGATGATCAGCATCACCAGCACATTGGTGAGCATCGCGACGATTTCGTAGATGGTGTAAAGCGCTTGCATGCCGGTCCCGTCCGTTGGGTTTGGTGCAGTTTCGTGAGGCTCCGCTTACAGGCGCGAAGCCGTGTAGGGAAGGCCTAGCGGGGCGCGGCGCCGACCTCTTCCACCCCTGCGCGGATCAGCGTGCCCGCGCCCTGTTCGGTAAAGAATTCGAGCAGCATGGCATGCGCCACTCTCCCGTCGAGGACCACGGCGGCATCGCAACCGCCCTCCACCGCGTGGACGCAGGTTTCCAGCTTCGGGATCATGCCGCCGCCGATCGTCCCGTCCTCGCGCAGCCGGGCGATGTCGGCAGGGTCGAGATCGGTGAGGAGGTCGCCCTGCTTGTCGAGCACGCCTGCGACATCCGTCAGCAGGAACAGTCGCGCCGCGCCCAGTGCTGCGGCGAGTGCGCCGGCCATCGTGTCGGCGTTGATGTTGTAGGTGTGCCCGTCCGCCCCGCTGCCGATGGGCGCGACCACCGGGATCATGCCTGCCGCAATGGCAGTGTCGATCACGGCGGTGTCGACCAGCGTCGGCTCGCCCACGAAGCCCAGGTCGAGCGCCTGTTCGATATTGCTGTCGGGATCCTTCGCCGTGCGTTCCAGCTTGGTCGCGGTGACGAGATTTCCGTCCTTGCCCGACAGGCCGATCGCCTTGCCTCCGGCGCGCGCGATCCATCCGACGAGTTGTTTGTTGATCGCTCCCGACAGGACCATTTCGGCGATCTCGGCCGTCGCCTTGTCGGTGACGCGCAGGCCATCGACGAAGGTGCTTTCCACGCCGAGCTTCTTCAGCATCGCGCCGATCTGCGGGCCGCCGCCGTGGACCACCACCGGATTGATGCCGACCGCTTTCAACAGCACGATGTCGCTCGCGAATTCGCGCGCCGCCTGTTCATCGCCCATGGCGTGGCCGCCATATTTCACCACGAAGGTGCGCCCGGCATAGCGCTGGAAATAAGGCAGCGCCTCGATCAGCGTCGCCGCCTTGGTATGGAGATCGTCGGGATCGGGAATGGTGCCGCTCATGCGAAAACGCCTGCCTTCGTGGTGGGTGAAGGCAGGCGCTTAGCGTGGGATGGATCGCCCGGAAAGGGCTCCGCTTTATTCGGTGGGCGGTTCGGTCAGATCGGTCGCGCCGGTCTGTGTTTCGGTCGTGCTTTCGACCGCCTGGACATTCTCGGCATCGGCGCCGCGCACCTGCTCCAGCCCTTCGGCGGTGTCGGAGGTGAGGTCGGTGTTCAACCGTTCTTCCTGCGTGGTGATCGCGCTGTCGGGGATCGTTTCGATTTCCTCGTCCCCGTCGGCGTTCAGGAAGAAGATGATCGAGGCGACCGCCAGGAGGACGATGAGGCCGACCCAGAACCAGCGGCTGGACGGATTGGTATCGGGAACGGGATCGGACATGGTGCGAAAATCTCCTGTTTGGTCGCTTTCAGGAATAATGACCGGGCGCGGCGGGCGTTCCACGATCCGTCTTCCCCTCCCGTTTCGTCGGCCCTAGGTTCGCTCCCATGAACCGTGCCGCTCTTCTCTTCGCACTCCTCCCCCTGTCGGCCTGTGTCGCTACTGCCGAGGCGCCTTCCGCGCCGCCGCTGCCCACCGCGCAGCAGGCGTTCTGGGACGCTCTGGAGAGCCATTGCGGCAACGCCTATGCCGGTTCGCTCGCCACCGAGGATGCGCGCGACGAAGCGTTTCGCGGCAAGCGGATGCTGGCCCACTGGGCCGAGTGTACGCCCACCCGCATCGCGATCGCCTTCCATATCGAGGATGCGGACGAGGCCGACGGGTGGGACCGCAGCCGCACCTGGCTGGTCAGCCGCACTGCCGACGGGCTGCGGCTGAAGCACGACCACCGCCATGCCGATGGGAGTGTGGATGCGGTGACGCACTATGGCGGCGATAATTCGGGCCAGGGGATGCCGGGCGCGCAGGATTTCCCGGTCGATCCCTATTCGATCGCGCTGTTCGAGCGGGAGGGGCTGGACCTCTCGCTCACCAATGTCTGGCGCGTCGAGGTCGATCCGGCGGGCGAGCCCGATGCGCGCTTCGCCTACCAATTGACGCGCCGCGACGATCCGACCCGGCTGTTCCGCGTCGCGTTCGACGCGGCCCGCCCGGTTGCCGCGCCGCCGCCTGCCTGGGGCTGGTGAGGAGACAGGGCCGCGCGGCACCGTCATGCCGGATGCCCCGTGTTGACACGATCGACGGGTTCTAAGCCGGACAGGTCCCGCCCGCTTTCGTCGAGCATCCGCGCCGCGCGCTCCATCGCCGCGTGATGCTGGAGCAGGGCATTTATGTCCGGTTTACAAGTGCTTCCCCGATAACGCCCGCGATGCATCCACACCTGCACCAGCCCGCGCTTCATCCGCTCATACGGCGCGAGCCCTGTGGCTTTCGTACTCGCAAGGTCCACGGCATCATGCGCCACCCCCAGCGCCGTGTCCCACGCGGCGGCGAAGCCCGCCGCCCCGGCCCGACGGCGCAGGCGATAGGCGCTTTCCCGCCCCATCGCGACCGCGCGCGCCGCCTTCGCGACCGAGCGCGTTTCGACCAGCATCCCGATGAAATCCGCCTGCCGCGCCGCCGTCCACCCGTCATGCCGGGCGCAGGGCAGGGGATGGAAGGCGGGCAGGCGGCGGCGGGTGCGGGCCGCGGCTCCATCGCCGGTTTCGACAGGATCGGGAGAAGTACGCTGCATCGCACAGGATGAAGCAGATTCGCACGATGTAGGAAAATGCTTTCATCGATCTGCTTGCCGGGATCCTGCGCAGGGCTTCTCAAGACGCCCCACACGAAAAGGGCCCCGGATCGCTCCGGAGGCCCTTTGTCGTAGTGTAGCGCGTGATCGATCAGACGCTGCGTGCGCGAACTCGCGTGTAGCGGGTGTCCGCCGCCGGTCCGGTATCGCGATACGTCACCGAATCGTCGTGGATGTCGAGATGTTCGACACCGACCAGGCGACCATCGTCCATGCGGACGGCGACGACGCGTTCGCCATCTTTGTCCACCAGCATATCCTCGATCTTGCCGTAGCTCTCGCCGGTGCGCGAGCGCACGGGATAGCCCCTTATGTCCTGATCTTCGTTTTCCAGCTGCCAATCGGACAGGCCGGTCAATTCGTTGAAGCGGTCATCATGTTTCATCGCGGGTTTACTCCCCCATTTTGCACATTCACCCGCGCGGCGCGGATATAGGCGTCGTTGCCGCCTTCCAGATCGGCCTGGATCGACTGCGGCATGTTCGAAAGGTCGAGCGCCTGAACGTTGCCGGCGAGCGACACGGTCGAGCCGGGATTGACGTCGATCAGGCCTTCACGAGCCGTTTCGGGCGTCTGCACTTGGTCGAAGCGGATGAGCGTTTCGTTGGCGCCTTCGCCCACGGTGAAGCCCATGTCGCCGATCACGCGATTCACCGGAACGGTGTCGAGATTGACATCGTCGCCGATGCGATCGCCGAGCGAGGACAGCGCGTCCAAGGTCACGACGGTACCGGTCGCGTCAGCCGCCATGCCGGTGTCGACTGGATCGACGGTTTCGACGTCGGTCGCGGCGTCGTTTGCGACGATGGCGGTATCTTCTTCGAGCACGTCGGGCGTGTCATCGTCATTGTCGAAGATCGCCCAGAGAAGGGCGATAATCCCGGCCAGCAGCAACAGCCACCAAAGCCAGGACAGGTTGGATTTCTTCTCTACCGGAATTTCTGCCATGTTGGTCCCTGTCTGTCGCGCCGACGGATAGTGTCGACACAGCTAGAGCCCATGGGCTACCGGAAAGTTCCGAAAAAATAAGGAATTAGCAGATCTCGCAAGCGGTCCGAGCCGTTCGCCACCAGGTCAGTCGAACAATTCTTCGAGGAAGCTCTTCTTGCGCTTTTGCGGCTTGCCGTAACCATGGCCATAGCCCGAATGGCCGTGGCCGCCATGCTGGGCGTAGCTGGGTGCCGGGCGGGCGCGACCGCCGGACTGGCCCCCGCCCATTTGCGGGCCGCTACGCTCAATGATCTTGTCGAGCTCGCCGCGGTCGAGCCACACGCCGCGGCATTGCGGGCAGTAATCGATCTCGACCCCCTGCCGATCGCTCATGGCGAGCGGGACGGCACAGACGGGGCACGGCATGGCGGCGACTTCGGCTTCGGTTCGCATGTGAAATCCTCTCAGGGTCGAATTCGTTTTCGCAAGTGGTTGGTCTGCGTGCCGCTATCAAGCGCAACCGTGCGGCGATGATGCACGCGCCGCTGCACGCCTATGCCCACGACGACAACGGCCGCCCCCGAAGGGGCGGCCGTCGCTTGGCGCCGTAACGGGCGGCGCATTGGGTTCAGCGCTTACTTGGGCTGACGCGGGGTCTCAGACGACTTGTCGTCACCCTTCTGGCTTGCACCGCCTTCGTTCTGCTGGCGCTGCTGCGCATCGTGGTCGGACTTGCCCTTATCGCCCTGTTGGTTCTGGGCGGGCTTCTGGTTCTTCTGATCCATGGTGTAGTCCTTGGTTGGTGCGAGTGGGAAAATACCCGGCTCGCACTCACTCAAGCTATGGAAGAGATTACGGTTTCTGCCTTTGCGCCAGTACGGGCGGGGAATGGGCCAGGGCACCCTGGAGCTGCGCAGCGCCAGATTACCTGAACCAAGCCCCGGCCTAGAATTACTCCGCCGCCTCGACGTCCCCGAACAGACCCGGGCCCTGATCGTCCGCATCCGCTTCCTCGTTGGCGGGCCGGGCCTTGTTGCGCTTGTCGAAGCTCGACCAGACGTCCTGCCAGTTCCCCTTGGTCGCGCCCTTGGAATATTCGGTTGCGCGGGTTTCGAAGAAATTGGCGTGCTCCACGCCGTTCAGCAGCGGGGCGAGCCAGGGGAGGGGGTGGTCTTCCACCATGTAGATCGGCTGGAGGCCCAGCTGGCCCAGCCGCCAGTCGGCGATGTAGCGGATGTAGCGCTTGATCTCTTTCGCGGTCATCCCCGTCACCGGGCCCTGTTCGAAGGCGAGGTCGATGAAGGCGTCTTCCAGGCGGACCGTCTTCTGGCACATGTCCATGATGTCTTCCTTCACCGCCTTGGTCAGGCAGTCGCGCTCGGCGCAGAAGGCGTGGAACAGGCGGGTGATGCCTTCGCAGTGCAGCGATTCGTCGCGCACCGACCAGCTCACGATCTGGCCCATCCCCTTCATCTTGTTGAAGCGCGGGAAGTTCATCAGCATGGCGAAGCTGGCGAACAGCTGCAGCCCTTCGGTAAAGCCGCCGAACATCGCCAGTGTGCGGGCGATATCCTCGTCATTGTCGACGCCGAATTCCTGCAGGTAATCGTGCTTGTCCTTCATCTCCTCGTACTCGAGGAACATGCCGTATTCGCTTTCCGGCATGCCGATCGTGTCGAGAAGGTGGGAATAGGCGGCGATATGCACCGTCTCCATATTGGAGAAGGCGGCGAGCATCATCTTCACTTCCGTCGGCTTGAACACGCGGCCGTATTTCTCGTGGTAGCAATCCTGCACCTCGACATCGGCCTGGGTGAAGAATCGGAAAATCTGCGTGAGCAGATTGCGCTCGTGATCGGTGAGGTTCTGCGCCCAGTCGCGGCAATCCTCGCCCAGCGGCACTTCTTCCGGCATCCAGTGGATCTGCTGCTGACGTTTCCAGAACTCGTAAGCCCAGGGGTATTCGAACGGCTTGTAGGTCTTGCGGGCTTCGAGCAACGACATCTTGTGTCTCCGGGTCTTCGTGTGAACCAGAACATATAGAGCATCCGGGCGCATTTTCGAACCCGCTATCTGGTGATTCGGCGGGGATAAGCCGGGGAGAATTTGCGACCGGCGGGGTTGCATTGCGCGGAACGCTGTGGGTGGCGCGGGCGTTGACCGGGTGAAAGGAATTTTTCCAATGAGCACCTATGAAGGACAATACGAGCCCAAGGACAGCCGCGACGTGACGCTTTCGAACGAGCGCGCCCCGGGCGAGCCCGACCGCACCGGCCACCGCGAAGGCGAAGCGCGCCAGCAGGAACAGCAGGCGGATGCCTCGAAGGGCGATTCGAAGGATGGCCCCGAGGAAAACAAGTCGCAGGTCGCCTACGGCAACAGCAAGGACCGCGAAGGCCAGATGGAACAGGACATCGCGACCGACGGGGCCAAGAACGGCACCAAGGGCGGCGGCAACGCGGTAGGCGAAACCTCCGCCGATCCGGCAGCGCGCGCCAAGGCGGACGGCAATCGCCCGATCTCGGGCGACTGATCGCCGAACACGTTTGGGGCAGGACGGGTCCGGCCCGTTCCCCTTTGCGGGCCAGCCCGCACCCCGACGCCCCGCCGACCCCGGTGGGGCGTTTTCTTTGGCCCGGAATGCTGACTCGGGAGCCGACGCCCGGGTTCCGCTCGATTGTCACCAGGCCGTGGCTGGGCGGCGACGAACCGAGGAACGGTCCGCGAGGCGACCCGTTGTTCAGGTATAAGCAACTTATACCAAAGGGTAATTTATGTTCGAGAAGATCCGCATCAAGGAACACATGGAAATCGCCGATTCGAAGGGCCAGCACGTCGGCACGGTCGACGATGTCGAAGGCGACAACATCAAGCTGACCAAGTCGGACAGCGCCGACAGCATCC